>Ga0315274_10004890_pt1 | contig 19686 bp, 13 predicted proteins | sample YL17G02_20_MG_FD_203700 | JGI IMG/M metagenome (GOLD analysis project Ga0315274, IMG submission 203700) | Sediment microbial communities from Yellowstone Lake, YNP, Wyoming, USA - YL17G02_20 | ecosystem: Environmental > Aquatic > Freshwater > Lake > Sediment | place: USA: Wyoming | collected... | reverse complement strand
GTTTCCTATTAGTATATTGGGATAAAAAGCCTTTGGCTAACTCAACAGTTATTGGATATGCGCCGACGTATTCCTTAAACTTATTCAGCATGCGTCGGTGGTCACTCAGGTCTTTGGCATTATGTAGCCGTATTAGTAGTTCAGGGTCATATTGCTTGAAAAGTTCCTCATTAGTCATATGTCTTAGCCTCAGCCTTCTCCTACCCTCCGGGCCTAGCAGCGTTTCCAGCAGTTCCCTTAAAGGCAAATCCTCGTTGAGAACTGATGCGATGGTGGGCGGTAGAGGACTCGAACCACTGACCTCTGCGATGTCAACGCAGCGCTCTAACCAACTGAGCTAACCGCCCGCGGCAAGAACAATTTTACAAGATGCCTATTTCATAGTCAAGCAATCGCTTTCCCCTCAAATTAAATTGACATACGCCGATGGAGGTTTTAAAATTTTGGAGGTTTTCAGAGGAGTAATCATGCTGCCAGAGGAAATTAAGAGGTTTATCGGCAAAACCGGCAATGAGATAATCATGGAGGTGGAGAAGGGGGCTATAAGAAGGTATGCCGATGCTGTTGGCGATTTCAATCCAATTTACTGGGATGAGGAATATGCTGCTAAATCAAGATACGGCTCTATAATAGCTCCACCGGGGTTTTTCGGCTGGCCTTCCAGATGGTCGGATTGGGGGCCAAACTACACCAGCTTGAGAGAGGAGCTGGCACCCGTTTTAGCTAAAGCCGGCTATACACGGGCTCTTGATGGGGGGATAGAGTATGAGTTCTTCTCACCGGTTCGGGCTGGCGATGTTTTGAGGGCTTTGCCTAAGATTGTGGATGTTTATGAGCGAGAATCTAAGACGGGAACGCTGCTTTTCACAGTTACAGAGATAACCTATACTAGGCGAAGTGGGGAACTGGCAGCCAGGGCACGAAGCACCTTGATTTATCGCTAACGATAGAAAATGAAGAAGAAATTATACTGGGAAGATGTAAAGGTTGGCAGCGAGATACCTCCTTTACCAAAAGTAGCTACAAGAAGGATGCTGGTCAAATGGGCGGGCGCGATTGGTGATTTCAACCCGCTTCATTATGACGATGGTTTCGCTGCTTCTCAGGGGGTAGGCAAGTCCATTGTCCACGGTCAGCTAAAGAGAGCATGGTTGGTTCAGCTAATCACCGATTGGATAGGTGAAGAGGGAGTTCTACGGAAATTTTCCTGCCAGTTTAGGAAGGTTGATTACCCACGGGGAATGAGGACAATTATTGAACCTGAGGATGGGGAAACATGGTGGTGCAAAGGGAGGGTTATCGGAAAATATATTGCAGATGATGAACACCGGATAGAATGCGAAGTTTGGGTTGAAAACGACAAGAATGAGAAGACAACGCTTGGTAGCGCTGTTGTCGTTCTTCCCCATAAGCTAAATAACACTTGACAAATCAGGCGCTGTTTGGGTATTCTTTAGAACTGGGCAAATCCTTTTAGATTTTACAAGGTATTAGTCTGGGCGCTTGTCGAGAGAAAAACAAGGGGTCTGTGGTAATTCAACTAAGGAGAATAAGAAGGAGGTGGTGATATAGGGGCTACGTAGAATAGTAGGAAAATAGAAGCTTCGATGTGTATTGGAAAAAGATAGTTCAGGAGGTAGCAGAAGAAACAATGATAAAAGGTGGATATCAGAATAAGGTTATACGAGTAGATTTGACCAAAGGTACTATAACGACTGAGGCACTGCCCGATGAAAAAATACTACGCAAATATATCGGTCAATTTCCTCTCGGCTTGTGGTATTTGATGAAGGAGTTGCCTGATGGCGTCAGTGCTCTGGAGCCAGAGTGCCCATTAATCTTTCTCAATGGTCCATTAACGGGAACAAGAGTCCCCTCACCCAATAACTGCACCATCACCACAATAAATTATGACACCGGGTTTACCGCTGGCCGTGCCCACTCGCATGGATGGTTCGGTCCATATCTGGCTAAGGCTGGCTATGATGGCATCATTTTTACCGGCGCTTCGAAGAAGTGGGTTTATCTCTGGATTGATGATGACAAGATAGAGCTCCGAGACGCAAAAAAGTTTTTGGGCAAAGATACTCATGAGACAGAAGACGCCGTTAAAGAGGACCTCGGCGTTAATCTCAAGCTCGGCGCACCCGATGGGGCAAGCGTTGCTGCTATAGGACCTGCGGGTGAGAATTGCTGCGCTGGAGCCTTGATAGAGAATGACAAGAATCACTCGTTCTCTCACTCGGGCGTCGGCGCTGTGATGGGCTCCAAGAAACTAAAGGCTATTGCCATAAGAGGAACGAAGGACCTTCCCAAGGTAAACGACCCCGAGAAATTGAAGCCGATTGCTCAAGAGTGGACCAAGAAAGCGGCTACGGTAGGTCTGTTCCCTATTGTTGGACAGGGTGGAGTGCCGAACAGCAATTATCAGGGTGTTTTGGGTCTCGTTGGTCTCTCGGCAAAGAACTGGACAGTGAACCAGCTTGAAGGTTATGGGGTTGGCATGACGAAGCACAAGATTACACCTAGGCCGTGCTACCGCTGCCCCGTTGCATGCTGCTATGATGCTGAAGTAGTAGAAGGTCCATTTAAAGGATATGTTGCTACGCTCTCTGGCGGTGGCGAGAATACAGAGGGCTCAGCATCAATTTTAGGCGCTGGCAAAGAACCTGGCGAGACCTGGTACCTGACCGACCTTAACGACCGCCTTGGCTTTGAGACGAGCTCTGTTGGCTGCGCCATGGCTGTCGCTTTTGAGGCTTATGAAAAGGGACTACTGACGAAGAAAGATACGGACGGTCTAGAGTTGAAGTGGGGCGATGTCAAAGTCATTGAAACCCTGATGAAGAGAATTGCCAAAAAAGAGGGCAGATTCGCCACTATGCTGTCGGATGGGCCGAAGGTAGCAGCGCAGCGTGTTGGTTTGCCCCAAGCATCGGTTGACATCAAGGGTTCAGGCATGAACTTGCATGACTGGCGCAGAGCCTGGGGAGTCTTATTGGGTCAGGTTGTTAGCGGTGGTTCTGGATGGCCTGCCCCCGGCGCTGACTGCTGGACAGCAGAAGCTGACGCAGGTTATCCTGAGAAGGCTGACCCACTAAGCCCCTGGGGCAAAGGCGAAGAGGTAGCCAAGACCGGCATTGTAAAGTTCTGGAATGATAGCTATGGCTGCTGCTGGTTTGCTAGCTGGGGTCTGCCCGGCATCATGAAGATGTCTTCCTCAGCTATAGCGGCTGTGACTGGTTGGGACTTCACGGATAAGGAAGCATGGGATGTCGGAGCTCGGTCTTTAGCTATGGAGAGGATATTCAACATACGCCACGGCTTTACTCCCGAGGACGATATCAACGTGTCACCCAGAATGACTGACCCGGCACCAGCCGATGCTGGCCCCGCTGCTGGTAAGAGCATCAAGGGCTACCTTGAGGGATGGGTTAGAGACTACTACCAGGCAATGGGCTGGGACCGCAAGACTGGAAAACCATTACGGTCAACCATGATTAAGCTGGGGTTGGAGGAATATATACCTCTCATTTATCCCTAGCACTTTAACTCCGTAAAGATGCATTTCTTGGCCCCGGTCTTGACCTAACCGGGGCCAAGGTGTTTTAATAAGTAATTAAAGTTCGAAGCAACGCATCGGAATTTTCCTAAGTAGATTTTAAAGATAAGGCGGGCGAATTTATTAAAAGAAGGTCGCGTGTATAAAAAATACTGGCGCCATTAGATGGTTCAAAGTTTTCTGAGTGCAGCTTGCCACATGTTAAGGCAATTGCTGCAGGATGTGGAACGGCGGATGTCATTTAAAGATTACCTCGACAAAGTCGCAAACCAGCTAAAGAAGGAGGGTTTGCCTGCCAAAGGTATTGTAGCAAAGGGTAAGGCAGATAAGGCAATACTGGACTACGCTACAAAAAATAAGGTAGACCTCATTATCATGAGCACCCACGGAAGGTCAGGGATTTCACGCTGGGCTGCCGGCAGCATAGCTGATAGAGTTGCAAGATACTCTGCAATCCCGGTTTTGCTTATTTCGCCAGCCAACTGCAACTAATCAAACGACATGTTATGGGATGAGTAAGTGAACATGCTAGCATTAGAAGGCATCAGGGTGCTGGATTTGACACAGATGGCGCCCGGTGCCTTTTGTACAATGATTTTGGGCGACCTTGGCGCCGATGTGATAAAGATTGAGTCTCCTACCGAGGGGCGCGGTCTTAAAACACGCGGCTCACCCAAGCGAGATGATGCTATTGAAAAGATAAAAGAGGCGGCTTATGACCCTCTTCGGCGCAACAAGAAAAGCATCGTTTTAAATTTGAAGTCTCCCGATGGCCTTCAAATTTTCTACCGCCTGTCAAAAAAAGCTGATGTAATTCTCGAAGGATTTAGACCAGGTGTAGCCGAGCGTCTCAAAATAGATTACAAAACCATAAGCAAACTGAACAGGAGAATCGTTTACTGTTCTCTTAGCGGATACGGTCAAGAAGGCCCATATCGCAATCTCCCCGGGCACGATGTAAACTATCTTTCTATAGGCGGAGTCCTCGATTTGCTCGGTTATCCAGAAGAACCTCCGGTTATACCTCTGAACATAGTAGCAGACTTTGCCGGGGCGAGCTTGTATGGTGCGCTGGCTATCATGACGGCATTGCTGGCTAGAGGTAAGACGAAAAGGGGACAGTATATAGATATATCGTTCACTGACGGCGCTATATCTTTAGTGCCTTTCTATTCACAATATTACTTCCTTACGGGGAAAGTGCCCAAAAGGGGTGAGACTGGCCTCCACGGTGCCTATCCCTACTATGGAGTATACAAGACCAAAGACAGTAAATACATCAGCATTGGCTGTCTTGAGCCTTTCTTCTGGGAAAATCTTTGTCGAGCGCTTGGCAAAGAGGAGTATATTCCTTATTGCTATTCCCCAGAGCACTATTTTCTCGGGCCCAAAGATGAGAAATGGCAGGAGGTTTGCTCCTGGTTAAAGGATACTTTCATGACTAAAACGAGAGACGAATGGTTTAATTTCTTGACTAAATATGATGTACCGGCAGCGAAGGTCAATACGCTTGAAGAGGCTTTCGCTGATCCCCAGATAATTCAGCGTGAGATAGTGGTTGAAATCGAAGATGCTGCTTTGGGCAAGGTAAAACAGGTAGGTAGCCCGATAAAGTTGTCGGAGACACCGATTACAATCAGAAGTCTGTCCCCATTTTTGGGTCAGCATACCCGAGAGATACTGCTGGAACTGGGTTACAACGAAGAGCAAGTCGAAGATTTTTATAGTCAAGGTGCAGTAGCCTAGTTTAAACGGCACAGAATACAAGCCGTGCACCAAACAATCAGTGCAAAATTAAGAGCAGCACGACTGCATTCCTGTTCTTATTTGACGTGTAATCCCGCAGTTTATACAATAATGAGCGGTGACAAAGACTATGAGGGAAAATGATGGATAGCGAGCAAAAAAGTGAAAGGATGTTATCTCCCTACCGTGTTCTGGATTTAGCAGATGAGAAAGGATTGCTCTGCGGCAAAATCCTGGGGGATTTAGGGGCAGATGTGATAAAGGTGGAGAAGCCCGGAGGAGACCCGACACGAAATATAGGACCATTTTATAAGGATATACGTGACCCAGAGAAGAGCCTTTACTGGTTTGCCTTTAATACTAGCAAGAGAGGTATAACTCTGAACATTAAAAAACCTGAGGGACAGGGCATATTTAAAAAGCTGGTCGAGAAGGCAGACGTCGTCATCGAGTCTTTTTCACCTGGCTATATGGATAAATTAGGTCTGGGTTATTCTGGCTTAAGCAAGATGAACCCAAGGATTATACTGACTTCAGTGTCTCCTTTTGGACAAGAAGGTCCCTACAGGGATTATAAGACCTCTGACCTGGTGTCCACGGCTTTAAGCGGCGTTTTGTACATAACTGGCGACGCCGACCGGCCACCAGTCAGAATAAGCTTTCCAGTGGCATACCAGTTTGCCGGTGCAGAGGCTGCACTGGGAACGCTGATGGCTCTTTACTACCGAAATATAACTGGCGAGGGACAGCAGGTTGATACCTCAACACAATGGTCTATGAATCCAGCTCAATATGATGTCATAGGCTGGTGGGCTGCCCTTAAAAAAATCTACAAGCGCCAAGGGCCGTTTTTAATACGGCCCAATACAGGAATCATATTCAGGCAGCACTGGCCCTGTAAAGATGGTTATGTAACATTCTATTATTTCGGCGGACCGACAGGCGCTGCCAGCAACCGGGCTCTGGTGCAATGGATAGGTGAGGAAGGATTCGACGTTGCTTTTATGAAAGACAGGGACTGGCCCAAATTTGATTATGCACTTATTAGCCAGGAAGAAGTAAACCGCATGGAAAAGCCGACTGCTGAATTCTTCAAGAGTCATACCAAAAAGGAGCTACTTGCTGGGGCAACAAAGCGCGGAGTCATGCTTTATCCCGCCGCCACACCGAAGGACATGCTCGAGAGCGAGCAGTTAGCCTTCAGAAAATACTGGGCGAAGTTGGAACATCCGGAATTAGGGGCAGAGATTACTTATCCGGATGCTTGTTTTAAGGCATCCGAGACCACCTGCACTATACGACGCCGTGCTCCTCTTATCGGAGAGCACAATGAAGAAATTTATCAGAAAGAATTAGGCTTCTCTGCTAAGGAACTTGTCGCTTTGAAAAAACGAGGAATCATATATAGGATTAAAAAATGATAGCACAGACAAAGAAGTTATTTGAGGGGGTAAGGATTTTTGACCTTACCTGGACAGGGGTCGGCCCTACAGCCATAAAGTACTTTGCTGAATATGGGGCTCAGGTGGTCAAGGTGGAATCTTCATTAAGGCCAGACCCGCTGCGGACATTGCCGCCTTTTGTTGATAATAAAGTCGGACTGGACCGCAGCCAGACCTATGGCCGTAAAAACAATAACAAGTTAAGCCTGGCTTTAAATCTGAACCATCCCAGGGCGAAAGAGGTGACTAGGCGACTCATAGAGTGGGCAGATGTTATTGCTGAGGCATTTGCTCCGGGGGCGATGAAGCGGTGGGGTCTAAACTATGAAGAGGTAGTTAAAATAAAGCCCGACATTATCATGATGAGTACCTCCATGCAGGGGCAAACCGGTCCTGCATCAAGCCATCCCGGCTACGGATATCCATTAACTTCACTAAGCGGTTTCACCTACATTACCGGTTGGCCCGACAGGCCACCTGCTGGAGCTTTTGGGCCATTCACCGACTTTATTGCTCCGCTTTATTGTGTTGTAGCTGTGGTATCTGCGCTGGACTATAAGCGGAGAACCGGCAAGGGACAACACCTCGATATATCTCAATATGAATGCGGTTTGCAGTTTCTGTCACCAATGATTCTGGACTACACAGTAAATGGGAGGGAGTTTCAGCGCAGGGGAAACCGCTCCGATTGCGCAGCGCCCCACGGGGTTTATCGTTGTCTTGGCGACGACAGGTGGTGCGCTATTGCTGTTTTCACCGAAGAGGAGTGGCACAGCTTTTGCAAGGTTATCGGGAACCCAAAGTGGTGCAAGGAACACAGGTTTGCTACTTTGAAAGACAGGCTCAAGAATGCCGGTGAGCTCGATAAGCTGGTAGAGACATGGACGGTCGAGCATACTGCTGAGGAAATAATGGCCTTAATGCAGGCTGCTGGAGTGGCAGCCGGAGTAGTTGAGAATAGCGAGGACTTTGTTAATGACCCGCAGCTCAAGCACTATGGTGCTTTTTTCACTGTGCCGCATCCGGAAATGGGGACTTGCACCTGCCAAGCATCTACAGTTCGATTAACTAAAACACCAAAAGTCGAACCTATACGTCCTCCTCTGCTGGGTGAGCACACCGAACTCGTCTGCAAGAAATTTCTCGGCATGCCCGAAGAGCAATATGTAAGCCTGCTGCTGGGTAACGTCTTCACTTAGTGCGGCATTCAAAGTGACAAAGGTATGACCTACAAGACTCTTCTGTATCAAAAAAAGAATAGTACAGGAATCGTAATTTTTAATCGTCCTGAGCGGCTCAATGCGATAAATGACCGGCTTTTGGATGAGCTAAACCGTTTACTCGACGATATTGAGTCCGATGATACAAGAGTGGTAATCTTCACGGGAAGCGAGAAAAGTTTTTGCGCTGGTTTTGACCTGAAAGAAACAATGGCGCCTCAAATCTCTCAAAAATATAACAAGCTGCTTAACAGGATAGAGAGCTTCGGTAAACCAACAATAGCGGCTATCAGTGGCTATGCCCTTGGCGGAGGCTGTGAAATAGCATTATGCTGTGACTTTAGAGTAGCTTCAGAGACAGCTAGTATAGGTCTGCCTGAGGTAAAAGTAGGTATAATCCCTAGTGGGGGAGTCGCTTACCGTCTATTGCCCCGAATTATCGGTCTCGGCAGGGCTAAAGAGATGTTTTATCTTGGTGAGCCTATAAGTGGCATAGAGGCATCGAACGCTGGCTTAGTGAATGAAGTGTTCCCCCAGAATAAAGTGTTGGATGAAGCCAAAAAGCTGGCAAAAATCCTAGCGGACAGGCCTGCCCTATCGATAAAGTCAATTAAAGATTGCATTCAAGCCGGCGTGCAACTGGAGAGCGCGGATGCCGCTAATTTTGTGATGAATGCCGCCAATTTGTTACGCCCCACTGAGGACTATGAAGAAGGCAGGAAAGCTTTTCGGGAGAAACGTAAGCCAATCTGGAAGACAGGTTAAATCTTTTCAAAGCTTAGGCTATATTGTTAGGAGGAGTTTTAGATGAATAAAGTTCACATTTTAGGGTTGTCAGCTTCACCGGTATTAAACGGAAATTGCGATAAGCTGGTTAAGCTTTCTTTACAGTCTGCTGAGGAGATAGAAGGTGTGGAAACAGAATTTATTACCTTAGCAGGTAAGAAGATCGCCGTCTGTGAACACTGCCAATATTGCATAAATAACAGGACTTACTGCCGTATTCAGGACGATGCCCAGGCAATATGGGATAGGATAAAAGCCTGCGATGGAATCATTATTGGCGCACCTACATGGCTCCGCACGGTAGCCCCTTTGATACTAATTCTGCTTTCAAGATGCCGCTACCAGCTATTCTTTGGCTTCGATTTCAGGAATAAAGTAGCTGGTGCTCTCACCTTGGGCTGGTTTGGTCGCGGCATGGATATCGCCACAATGGAAATCATGCATATCGTCTCCCGGTTCATGATGATACCGGTGGCGGAGGGCATGGCTACCTCAAGCTCGGTTGTCCTGGGCAAGAGAGCCGACTATATGGAGCACGGTGTCTTAGATGACCCGTCCGGAGTAATACAGGCGAGGAACGTGGGGTATCGTGTAGCCGAAGTAACAAAGATGATAAAGTTTTCCATTGACTCCGGAGTTGGTGTTCCAACCGAATTTCAGGTTACAACCAGCGGCGCTACGGTTAAGCGAAAACAAAAGACATAAGTTCGGAAAGCGGAATTGTGAAAGGATTATTATGCTGGACTTAAATTGGGTAAATGAGGCGCTAAATAATTATATCCGCCCTCATACATTTCCAATAGCGGCAAAAATGTGCCGCTCCACGGATGAACTGCCTGAGAAGACCAAGCTACCTTGGCGTGACTTAAAAATTAAAATACCTCTCTGCCAGGGAATATCTATGGTGAGGAGATACGGCTGGACAATAGCTATCGGCAAGGAAGATGAGTCATGCCCTTTCGGTGCTTTAACTCTAGGTTTTGTGCCAGCGAAGAAGGGCTACCTTGACGGGACTGCCTATAAGCTGACGACGAAAGAGGCAGCAACTAAAACAGCCAAAGCGCGCAGCAGACTTGAGTATGGCAAATATGCCTATCTGCTTGTTGCTCCCGTGCAGAAAGCTGTTTTTGAGCCTGACCTGATTATAGTATATGGCAACCCGGCTCAGGTGGGGCGGCTTATTCAAGCCACATTGCTTCATCGCGGTAGTGCTTTAACGACTCCTAGTACCGGAGGTGTTGCCTGTTCAAGCATTATTGCCAGAACAATTAACGAGGATGAATGCCAATATGTCGTAGCCGGCGCGGGCGAGCGCATGTTTGCTCTAACGCAGGACGACGAAATGGCATTTACCATGCCAAGAAGTAAGGTGGAAATTACCATCAAATCGCTGGAAGAGAGCCATAAGAGTGGAGAAGCCCGCTATCCTACCCTTTCCTATCTTCGCTTTGAGCCTAAATTTCCCGACAGCTTCTACAAATTAATGGATTACCTGGAAAAAGACGAATGAGCCAATAAAGGCGAATCTGCAGCGCGTCTCTTTTCAAACGCCTGCGATACTTGATACACTGTAAGTAGTGTACTATTCCGTAAGCAAACGGCTTGTGTTTTCGCATCTGTAAGGGAGACTTAAATGGAGCGTTATGTATGCATTCACGGTCATTTTTACCAGCCGCCGAGGGAGAATGCCTGGTTAGAGCATATCGAGCTGCAGGACTTGGCTTATCCCTACCATGACTGGAACGCGCGAATTACGGCAGAGTGCTACGCATCCAATTCAGCGTCACGTATCCTAGATAGTCAAAACTTTATCGTCCAGATAGTCAATAACTACGCTAAGGTTAGCTTCAACTTCGGGCCAACTCTCCTTTCTTGGATGGAAACCGATGCCCCGGATATTTATCAGGCAATTATCGACTCTGACAAGGAAAGCCAGAAAAACTTCTCGGGGCACGGGTCAGCCATAGCCCAAGCCTATAACCACATTATTATGCCTCTGGCGAACCGTCGGGATAAATATACGCAGGTAGCGTGGGGAATCCACGATTTTGAACGCCGCTTCAGGCGTAAACCGGAAGGGATGTGGCTTCCAGAAACAGCAGTAGACTTGGAAACGCTGGACATTCTAGCTGAACAGGGTATTCGCTTTACTATACTTGCCCCCCACCAAGCCAAGAGGGTGCGCAAGATTGGTACCGACTCCTGGGAGAACATCTGGGGAGAACGAGTAGACCCTACTATGGCTTACGCGCTACATCTGTCTTCGGGCAGGAAAATCAATCTATTTTTTTATGACGGTCCTGTTGCTCGCGACATTGCCTTTGGTGATTTATTAAAGAACGGCGAGAATTTTGCCAAGCGGCTTACCGGCACTTTCTTTGATAAACGCACATGGGCTCAGATTGTACATATCGCCGCCGATGGCGAGACTTACGGACACCACCACCGCTTTGGTGACATGGCTCTTGCCTTTGCTCTTCACTATATTGAAACAAATAACCTCGCTAAAATCACCAATTATGGGGAGTATTTGGGAAAATATCCGCCTACTCACGAGGTAGAGATTACGGAGAACACTTCCTGGAGCTGCCGCCATGGCATCGAACGCTGGCGAAGCGACTGCGGTTGTAATACGGGCCGATTCCCGAGAGGAAACCAAGCGTGGCGAGCGCCGCTCCGTGACGCTATGGACTGGCTGCGTGAGACGGTAGCCCCAAAATATAAGGAAAAAGCTCATCAATTCTTGAAAAACCCCTGGGCTGCCCGTGATGATTATATCGAAGTCATTCTTGACCGCTCGCCAGAGAATATTCAGCAGTTTTTTAAACGTCATGCTACCAGAGAGCTAAGTGAGACCGAAAGAGTAACAGCGCTTAAACTGCTGGAACTTCAACGCCATGCCCTGCTTATGTATACCAGCTGCGGGTGGTTCTTCGATGAAATATCAGGCATCGAAACAGTCCAGGTGATTCAATATGCGGGGAGGGTGATTCAATTAGCCGAAGAGCTTTTTGGTGACGAGGTGGAACGCCATTTCCTGGAGTTTCTTGAGAAAGCCAAGAGTAATATTCCTGAGCAAGGTGATGGTAAGCAAGTTTACAACAGGTTTGTAAAACCAGCCAGGGTAGACCTGTTTAAAGTGTGTGCACATTTTGCTATCAGTTCCCTGTTTCAAGAATACAATAAGAAAGCTAAGGTTTATTGCTATCAAGTTGAGTTTGAGGATTACCAGACCTTTGTGGCTGGCAAATCGAAGCTGGTGTTGGGGTATGCCAGAATCATCTCCGATATCACGCAAGAATCAGCTACATTGAGCTTCGGCGCATTGCACTTTGGTGAGCATAATGTAAGCGCTGGTGTCCGGGAGTATCCGGGGGAAGAAGCATACCAGAATATGGTTAAAGAAGTCGCCCAGACTTTTCCCAAGGCAGACTTTACCGAGCTCGTTCGGCTCTTGGACAAGCACTTGGGAACGTGTACCTATTCCCTCAAGTCTCTTTTCCGTGATGAACAACGTAAAGCCCTGGAGCTTATTCTGGAATCGACTCTTTCTGAAATGGAAACGGCTTACCGCCAGCTATATGAGCACCACTTCTCGCCGATGCGCTTTCTCTCAGAACTGGGGGGACCGGTTCCAAAGGCTTTCCATGCAGCCGCCGAGTTAATCCTTAACGCTGACCTGCGCCAAGCAGTTAGTGTTGAAAGCCTTCTCGTTGACCGCATTCGAGGTCTTCTGGACGAAGCCAAAAACTGGAAGATTGAGCTTGACACCGAGGGAGTTGGTTATTTATTCCAGCAGACTCTTGAGGGGATGATAGAGAAATTCGTTTCTAATCCTGAAGACGTTGTTCTTTTGAAGAATTTGGGGGCTTCCGTTACGCTGGCATGGTGGTTTGCCGTAAACCTCTGGCATGTGCAAAACCTTTACTATAAAATGCTGCACTCAGTCTACCCCGAATTCCAGAAGCGGGCACAGCAAGGAGAAGAAAAGGCAAAAGAGTGGCTGGTTGAATTCAGCTCCTTGGGACGGCGACTTTCAATACGTGTTACCTGAATCTCTAGTTATCTCAGGCAGTCTGGGTGGACTGTGTAGCCGTTTTGTACATCCGCTCCGTATATTCTTTAAGCATTCGACGTGCGCAAAAAACGGGTACAATCGAGCGAACCGCCTCTTTTACCAGGCGAAGCCAGTCGTGAGGCACACCGGTCCGGTCTCTGCTGTAATAGAGAGGCACAATCTCTTCTTCCAGCAAACGGTAGAGTGCTTCAGCATCTGCTTTATCTTCCTCCTCGGGATTGGGGTTATCGAGGTCATCGCCAATTGCCCAGCCGTTTTTGCCATTGTAGCCCTCATGCCACCACCCATCCTTGACACTCAAATGTAGCACACCATTCAGCGAAGCCTTCATCCCGCTGCTACCGCATGCCTCTTGCAAGCGGCGGGGAGTATTGAGCCAAACATCGACTCCTTGAGCCAGATAATGAGCTATATCCATATCATAGTCCTCAACAAAAGCTATCCGTCCCCGAAACTCGCGGTCTGTAGCTAGAGTGTAAACCTGATGAAGAAGAAACTTGGACGGGAAATCGGCGGGGTGTGATTTTCCAGCAAAAATTATCTGTACTGGGCGCAGCGGGTCCTTAACAATTCTCTTGAGGCGTTCAACGTCGCGGAAAATAAGTGCTGGTCGCTTATATTCAGTAAAGCGGCGCACAAATCCGATAGTTAGCGCATCGGGGTCAAGCAACCCCCCCATAGCCAGTACCTGCTCAGCAGCCACTTCTTCTTCAGCCCATCTTTCCTGTGCCCGCTCCAGGATAGCACCCAAGAGCTTGTGCTTTAACTCGTGACGGACTGCCCAGAGTTCCTCATCTGGAATATTAAGCACTGGCTCCCAGAATTTGCTATTATCATAGTTTTCTATCCACTCCTGGCCGAGGTATTTTACAAAGAGATAATATATTTCCGGGGCAACCCAGGAGGGCACATGTATACCGTTGGTCACGTGCGATATCGGCGCCTTTTCCTCCGGGATTTCTGGCCAGAGCCCGTGCCACATTCTTCGTGTAACCTTTTCATGCAGTTGACTCACAGCGCTGCGCTGGTTAGCCATTCGCATGGCAAGTGCAGCCATGTTGAAAGTCTGGCTCCCTGACCTATCTTGCTGTCCAAGCTGGAAGAATGCCCCTCGGTCAATTCCAAGAGCTCTCCAGTAATCTCTAAAGTATTTCTCAATAAGGGTGGGTGGGAAAATATCGTGGGCAGCCATGACCGGAGTATGAGTGGTAAACACAGTTGCTGACTGCACCCTGTTTATAGCTTCAGTGAAACTGCTTCCTTTCGCCACCCCTTCGCGGACACGTTCGAGCATCATAAAGGCAGTATGTCCCTCATTGGCGTGCCAGACGCTGGGGTTAATGTCCAGTGCCCTCAATACTCGTACGCCCCCGATTCCTATCACAATTTCCTGCTGCAGGCGTAGCTCTCGGTCGGCAATATAAAGCCGTGCTGATAGCTGACGGTACTGCGGCGGATTTTTATCAAGATTGGTATCCAATAAATAAATATTGGTGCAGCCTACCTGCACTTTCCAGACACCAATCGCCAGAGTGACATCACCAAGTTGAACCTCAGCTAAAGAGGTATCACCTTTTGGAGAAAGTACCCGGTTAATCGGTGCCTCATCGAAGTTGAGCTCACGGTATACCTCTTGTTGCCAGCCATCCTTGGAAATGTGCTGATGGAAGTAACCTTGGGGGTACATGAATCCAACCGCAACTAAAGGCAGACCTAAATCACTAGCCTCTTTACAGATGTCGCCGGCCAGGATTCCCAATCCACCGGCATAAATAGGAAGAGAATTATGTATGGCATACTCCATTGAAAAATAGGCAACAGGGCTATTTAGTAAACGAGAGTGATTTGTGCCAAACCAAGTGTTGGCAGCCTTGATATAAGTATCGAAATCTGACATTACCGAATCATATAATTCAAGGAATGTTTGGTCACTGGCGGCTGTTTTCAATGTATCCGGCCTAATCTCACGAAGCTGCTTAACCGGGTTATGACCGCTTGCTCTCCAGAGAGGGTAATCAAGGGAGCGAAATAATTTGCGTGGCTTGTCATGCCAGCTCCACCACAAGTTGTAGGCAAGCTCCTCCAGCCTGCCAATGCGCTCCGGTATTTTCGGGTTCGCCAAAGTGCCTTTCCCCTTCTAGACCCTATTTATTTAAGAATTATACTTTATTTTGATGTAATGAGACCAGTCCATTGGTTTGCAGTTACATTGACATACATTATGTCAAGTGCGAGCGAAGCCGCACAAACCTCACTTCGCTGAAACAAATTACCCTTTACAGGCATTTCCTTTTGGGATAAAATGAATGTGATTTGAGCGGGTGTAACTCAGCGGAAGAGTGCTTGCTTCCCAAGCAAGACATCAGTGTACATTGTGGGACTACACTCGCCCAGTACCTTAATACTAAATGTACATCATGCGGGAGTAATTCAGTGGTCAGAATGCCGCCTTCCCAAGGCGGACGTCGCGAGTTCGAATCTCGTCTCCCGCTCCACAACTTTTCTTCCATTCTAGCAATGTTATTCTTTGCATCTACCTTGCCCAACAGTCTTTCAAAGCTTTTTCGTATTGTTCTAAACCCTTGCAGTTGGTTCATAGGAATAAAGAGACAATCTCCCACCGGGCTGACGCCTTATTTACCCAGCAGGAAGGTCAATTCGTCGAGAGAAATCATTTTCCCGGTTTGCCCTTCTCTTCCACAGTTGAGCGGTCGCGCTGCCAGCGGTGAATCTCATCCAGTGCCGGCGGAGCAACACTGAATACCTCTATATTGTCGGGGAACTGCACCATATGCCCTTCGCGGATGAAAAGCATCCCCGCCTCGTTTTCCTTAAGAGTCCCGCCTATTCTCTGTGCAATTTGTTCATAGCGCTTTCTCAAAGTGCCGATATAAAACTCGGAAACCATGTTTGCCACCTTCTGGCTGATAAAGCCCATAATAAGAAACCTCTCCCAGTCCCTACTCTCCTCAACCAGCTCCTCGTCTTCGGTAGCTTCAAGCACAGCGCCACCCTGGCATTTATCTCGGGCTATCTTACAACTGGCAGGGTTCAACCTCTCCATAGTCTTGAGGCCCTCCTCCCCACCCGTATAAATTGATTCATGATAAATATGCCTTACCAGCCCGATTTTCGACTCTAGATTAGCTATATGCTCGCTTACCTGCTCCCAGTAGAGATTAAGTTTCTCGACATATTCTGCCGGAGCCTCTTTCCAGGAAAATATTAAGGGGACGAGGTAGAGCTTTCTCTTTAGCAGGAAGCGTTCGGCTTCAGGTTTTTCAATCTTGCCCACTGGCTCAGCCATTTCAAAACCATCCTTTCATGGTGCAATTTTACTCTCATACGTTACAGTGAACAAGGGCTGACACTGTTTTCTAATGCCTATTCGTGGTGCGAAAGAAGGTTGGGGGTGACATTATAAATAACTGTTTTTTACAGAAACAATTCGAGGCTAACCGAGACTAGGAATTGTTTTTAGAGTTATGTAAAGTGAGGATTATGGAGTTTATTGAGGAGAGGTCGTTTAGTAACTGTTGTGAACCCCCTAAATCCCCCAGCCTACGCTAAAGCTTCGGCTGGCAAGCTCTGCATTTCGGTCATGGTTTTCTGGATACCGACTTTCGTCGGTGTGGTGTAATATTACTAAACAATCTCTATTGAGTTTATTGAGCATATGTTTGACTGCAAACACGATAAGATAATATAATCCTGCCCAGAAGGACGATAAAGCCGGTCTATGGGCAAGGCTAGTACTTAAATTGCAAAGATAAGCGTAATAATGGTTGCCCTTCGACAAGCTCAGGGTGAGCGGTATCAAGACGATTTTTATTATGCTGATTTATAGAGCTATGGACTAGGCTGGTCTTTCACGGGGAAGTGCCGGAACTGGCAGACGGGCTGGACTTAGGATCCAGTGGAGAAATCCGTGGGGGTTCGAGTCCCCCCTTCCCCAGTTTAGCTTCACACATAAACACCAAAGTTATGAATGCGTAGAACTCTGCCTCACCTTTGCAGTTCAGAAAATCATCTAATTGGACGCTTCTTGATGATTCTCCATAATTTCTCACGAGATTGTTTGGAAATCCAGCCTACGCTAAAGCTTCGGCTGGCAAGCCTCTTCCCCTGTGAAAATCCCTCTCAATCTCCCTTTAATAAAGGGAGAGGTTTCTTCCTCCTTTACGAAAAGGGAAGGGGAATTTTATTTTTAAGAGTCCTGATTAGCATCGAGACTCTTAAACACCCCGAGTTTGTTGACAGAATTATTCCTTGGCTACTATACTAAAAATTACAATATAGTCATGTCAGTCTGGGAAGCGGGGAAAGCAAAGTCAATGAAACGCCTGGCGGCGCAATTGAGCCAGATTAAAATAATACTGGGCATTATCTACGTGCTATTCCTCATCACTCCCCTCTTTTTCAGCAGCACGAATGCCCTCGCCAGCGCCTTAGGGGAAATTAGAATCACCTCGCCATCAGACGGCGAAACGATAACCTCGCCCCAGTTCACTGTGGCTGTCGACTATTATTTGGAGATTGACCCCAAGGAAAGCGAAGAGTATGCTGTCGACCTAAATGTAATTAACTCAACAACAAAGAAGACAGTTTACGAGGGGGGTATACTTGTATCGGCGGCAGGATTCGGCAAGCTTTCATTTTCTGTAGACCTGTCAGGGCAATCTCCGGGCGAATACGAAGTGGAGGCGGATTTCGATTCTTATGTCATCGACGACGATCCTAACGATAATTTTATTCCCAGCCCGATGTACATGAGCAGTGATAGCATCATGATTGTTTACAGCCCCCCTATCACTGCACCTGCTGCAATTTACTTTCAATCCGACCCGGGCGATGCTGAAATCTGGGTAAACGGCAAACTGTGGGGCACCACGCCGTTCGGTAATTCATCCTTCGGCTTTACCGACCTGCAGCCGAGCACGTACTCAGTGGTCATCAAGAAAGAGGGTTATATTGACTATACCGAGACGGTGACGCTGGCAGAAAATGAGATACGGGATGTGTTTGCGAAGCTTGAGCTGGGCACGACGCCTACAGGCTGGATTAAGATAACATCAGACCCGACCGGAGCGCTCATTTATATCAGCGGCACAAACATTGGTACGTCACCGATGAACATTCCGGGGGTGCCAGCGGGTAACTACAATATTGTTCTCAAAAAAGAGGGCTATGAAGACTGGAATGACACTATAACTGTCACTGCCGGAATGACTACTGAGGTGTACGCCTATATGCCACCGGTTGACGGCAGCGTGAATCCCGGTCCCATCATCGGGGGTGCTGCCGGTGTTGGCGTTACCTCGTTGATAGTGAGGAGAATAGTAAAGGCGAAGAAGCCCGCTGTTAGGATTCCCAAGCAGCCGGCCGCTCCAAAAGCCTATCAGCCCATAGGCTACGATACAGGCCCTAAATTCAAGCCGGTAACAGACTGGCGTCCCAAAGAAATTATTGAGGCGGATAAAAAATACGGCGAAGCAAAGAAGGGACAGGAACTGATAGGGAAACTAACCAGCACAAAGTTCCATGACCCCACTCTGAACGATTTTGTCAACAAGGCGACACAGAGTGACGTTCTATTTGATAAGGACGGCCATGTGAAAATTGACAAGATAAATAAACTGGAAACAACGGTAAAGACATGGATAAAAAGAGACCAGATGATTGACCAGACGCCGGAATATACTACCTACAATGCCTACATAGACTCGGCAGATGACATTCAGACAGTAGCCGCCTACAAGCCCATTAGAATAGGGGCCGCTATAGCCTCAGGCGGTCTTTCAGAAGCAATCTTTATTCCGGTATCAGCAAGCGCAACAACAATGCAACTTATCGATGCCGGGGTCTCGTATGAAAAAGCGAAGGCAGCAGGGATAAAGCAGGCTGCTATCGAGGGCGTTATGACCGCCGGAATGACCCTGGGCATAAAGTACGGCATAAAGGGAATAGGCGCTGCGGTCAATTGGGGCGCCAAACAGTTCGGCTACGAAGTCCGTCTCTTCACCCCCAGTCCCACTGGCGATTTACCACCACCGAGTCCTAGGCCGACCGGCGGAAATGTCCCAAAAGCGAGTCAGCCTGTGCCTAGCAAAATCAGCAATACCAAGTTGACTCCCGAAAATCCTGAACTCGCCTCCGACCTGAATAGATTTAAACAGATAGCTGATGACAACCCGGGCAATTACAATCGAACGGACTTTATGAACAAAACAAAGGCATATAAATCCGGGGAACCGCCCGCGGCTCTCAATAAGGTAGAGCAGGAAGCAGTAGACCTCTGGAAGAAGCACGGCAATGACGTTTTCAAGAACCCGAATGTGCCAGACAAGCTAAAGAACGCTCTTGAGACCGGTAAACAGAAGATATACCAGAACGCCCGGAATGAAGCTGCTGTGAAGACCATTGAGAAGATGAAAGCGGATGGCATCAATGTGGAGGGACAGACTTATAAAATAACACAAACGGGCACGCATGCCCAACCGGGTAATCCAGGCTTTAAACCAGGCAGCGATTTCGACGCCACGGCGCACTTCAGAGCGAAATATAACAAGTTCTATGAAGAAGAGCTCAACAACGGGTTGAAAAAATATGGTTTCGAAACTGACCCGAATGTTTTGAAAACCGGCAGCGCAGGCCCTGATTTCGGCGCTAACGTATACGGTAAAGGAACCAGCAGTCCGGGGGCATATAAGGGCGGCTCTCTCAAGCAGGTGGAACACTACGACCAGGCAAGCGGCAATGAAGTTATAATAGATAGCAAAGGCGGCAAGGTGAGCATCAGCACGGAGACTCCCCAGTACCCCGAGTCGCTGAATACCAAATGGAAGGCTGGCG
>Ga0315274_10004889_pt1 | contig 19686 bp, 18 predicted proteins | sample YL17G02_20_MG_FD_203700 | JGI IMG/M metagenome (GOLD analysis project Ga0315274, IMG submission 203700) | Sediment microbial communities from Yellowstone Lake, YNP, Wyoming, USA - YL17G02_20 | ecosystem: Environmental > Aquatic > Freshwater > Lake > Sediment | place: USA: Wyoming | collected... | reverse complement strand
CAGAAAGAGGCATTAAAAGTCTATTGGAGGGGTAGTGAACTAAGTCAGATATGTTAAGATTGTTTGCCGAGGGTGAAGAGAAAATCTTCAACAACAAATACTGCGTTTTTCAGAGGTCTCTATTGATTATTTCAGACTATATGTTAGATATATTTTATACAATGCTAAATATTAAGTGTCAAGTAAATTTCTGGATTTAGCCGATGAGATAGATATAGCTATGTCGGTGCGATTTAATCACACCCTACCGACTAAGGGCTTTGGTGGGGCTTCGGTCGAAATGACACGTGGTTTCTGCAAAACCTGCTGCAAATTCCACCTACAATCCTGACGTGCACCCTCCCCAAAATCGCGAAATAAATTTTTCTTGACTGTATGGTCAAACAACCATATATTAGTCAAAATCGCTTTAGGACCAGGGTATGGAGCCGCTAACGGCAAAACAGCAAAAGGTGCTTAATTATATTGAAAGGCGGTTGCAGAAGGACAGCCCGCCGAGCCAAAGAGAAATCGCTCAGTATTTCGGCCTGGCCCAGAATGCCGTATATCAGTTGATAAGATATCTAAGGAAGAAGGGCTATCTGGCAGGTTCGGGCGGCCATAGGGGACTCAGACTGTCGAAGGCATATCTTGATGAAACAAGACAAACCGAAGGCATTCCTATCATAGGCAGAGTGGCGGCGGGCGAGCCGATATTGGCGGAAGAAAATGTTGAAGGATATATAAACCCGAAGGAGCTATTCGGCCCGGCGGGCAGTACGTTTATTCTTAAGGTTGCCGGCGATAGTATGGTCGATGCAGGGATTATGGATGGTGATTTCGTAGTGGTTAGACTCACTTCGGAGATCGGGAACGGTCAAATAGCAGTGGTATTGGTGAACGATGAAGCTACCGTTAAGCGGATATATATCCAGCGGAACCGGATAGCTCTGGAGCCGGCCAACACAGCGGCTGGATATAAAACTATGTACGTAAAAAAAGGCGGCGAAAACGTTCGCGTAATCGGCAAGGTAGCCTGTTGTTTTAGAAAGCTGTAAATCCGCATAAAAATGGCAGGTAAGATTTACATAGGCATAGCGGGCTGGTCTTATCCTGACTGGAAGGGGATTGTGTACACAGACACAAAAATCGACCAGCTTGAGTTTGTCAGCAGATTTGTGGATTGTATAGAAATCAACAGCACCTTTTACCGGCCGCCGTTTGAGAAGACTACCAAGTTGTGGCTGGAGAGGACATCCAATCGGCCTGATTTTTTCTTTACAGCAAAGTTGCACAGAGATTTTACCCACGAAGGCAAAATCGACCCTGAAATAGTAAAGCAGTTTCACAAAGGTTTCGAGCCTTTCCTCGATGCAGGCAAACTAAAGCATCTACTCATCCAGTTCAGGTATGATTTTGCCGACACTAATCTGAACCGTCAGCATTTATCAAAGTTGATAGAGGCTTTCTCCGGCGATTTCAGTCTTGCTGTAGAGGTAAGACACAAATCCTGGCAGATGCCGGATGCACTGGAATTTCTGCGGGCACTTGGAGTATCGGTCTGCAATCTTGATTATCCGACTACCTGGAACTCATTTGATATGCAGCAATGCACTGTAGGCAAGAACGGCTACTTCAGGATGCACGGCAGAAATGCAGCAAAGTGGTTCAGCAAAGCGGGCAGAGATGAAACCTACGATTACTACTACAACGAAAATGAATTGACCCAGATGAAGCAGCGGATAGATGAATTGGCCAAGGCATTCCAGACACTTACCGTGATAGCAAACAATCATTATCGGGGTGCGGAGCTTGCCAATTCGCTTGAATTGAGATGCCTCGTGACCGGCCAAAAGCAGCCTGTACCGGAAGGACTTTTGCGAACATATCCACAGCTGGCAAAGATTGCCTTGAACCAGTGATAGATACGGAATGGTTACCGAAGTAAAAAAAGTTCATACGCCTGATTTGTCTGTGAAACATCTTCAATCTTTGTTTGTAGCGGCAGTGCCGGCGGGATTTCCTTCACCTGCCGCCGACTATGAAGAGGATAAGCTCGATCTGAATAAACACCTAATCAAAAACCCAGCCGCAACGTTCTTTGTAAGGGTAACCGGCGATTCTATGGTTGGAGCAGGCATACACCACGAAGACCTTCTTGTTATTGATCGTTCCATTGAGCCAAAAGATAAAAACGTGGTTATCGCCGTCGTAGCCGGCGAGCTTACCGTCAAAAGAATCAGGATAAAAAGCAGGAAGATTACCTTAGAGCCGGAAAACCTCAATTACTCCGCGCAGGAAATAGCCGAAGATACCGAATTTGAAGTCTGGGGTGTTGTTACCAGCGTCATACACAAATTATGAAAGAGGTATTCGCACTTGTTGACTGTAATAATTTCTATGTCTCCTGTGAGCGGGTCTTCAATCCGAAATTGGCACACAGGCCGGTGGTGGTATTGTCTAACAACGATGGTTGCATTGTTGCCCGCTCCAACGAGGCAAAGGCATTAGGTATCGGTATGGGCGTTCCTGCCTTTGAGGTGGCGGATTTAATTAAGAAGCACAACGTAGAAGTATTTTCGTCAAACTATACCCTCTATGACGATATGTCCAGCCGAGTCATGGAGGTCCTCTCAACATTTACGCCGGATATAGAGGTATATTCCATCGATGAGGCATTTCTAAATCTTGCTGGTTTCAAGTGCTCTCTAACGGATTATGGTCGCAAGATACGGCAAACCGTCAAAAAGTGGACCGGCATTCCGGTCTCGGTCGGTATTGCCGGAACAAAAACACTTGCAAAAGTAGCTAACCATATAGCCAAAAAGTCGGCAAGAGTCGATGGAGTTCCGGATTTGACCGACTCTACAAATCTGGAACAGGTTCTGGCGGAGGTGCCGGTGGAAAAGGTCTGGGGCGTCGGCATTAGGACAGCCATAAAATTAAAAAGAGTGGGAATTGAGACAGCTTTTGATCTAAGTAAGGCAGATATTAACTGGATTAGGAATAGATTTGGGGTTGTAGGTGTCAGAACCGTATATGAGTTAAGAGGCATCTGCTGTTATCAGTTGGAGCAGAATCCACCTGCTAAAAAAAGTTTGGTTGTATCACGCATGTTTGGCAAGCCTGTCGAGTCCGTAGAACAGCTAAAAGAAGCAGCGGCAAGCTATGCCTCAAGGGCGGGAGAGAAATTACGCCGGGCGAAATTGGCCGCCGGTTTAATGACAGTATTTGTGACTACCAGCCGGTTTATCAAAAACAAATATTTCAATTCTCACACCGTAGAATTTGAATCTGCAACCAATAATACGACGGAGCTTATCAGAGCGGCACTATTGAGCATAGACTATCTCTACCGCAAAAACTGTCAGTTCAAAAAATGCGGAGTTATTTTAACTGCCCTTGTTTCTGAAAGCCGGATACAGCAGAGTTTGTTTGATAACACCGACAGGGAAAAATCCCACCGCCTGATGAAGGCTGTAGATGCGGTAAATGCCAGAGTAAGCTCTCCCCTTCGCTGGGCAGCCGAAGGATTGTGTCAGAGCTGGCAGGTCAAGTTCAACAGACGTTCCTGCCGTTACACAACTCGCTGGGATGAACTATTAAAAGTCACATAATGCCGTCTCCGGTCTCTCGGCTTCGTTGTCCGTTGCCTGCACGAGCTGTCTATTGAAATGATTCAGCCGTTTTTATAGGGCATGACACGGGTACTACTCCCTCACTTTTTGTTCAACCGACATGAGCTTGCTGCCGATAAACAGTTGAGTATTAAAGCCCTGGTCAACGCAAAAAGGAGATATGAAATGGGTATTCAGAACTGGTCCGAAGATGTCATCCTTGTTGACTTGCCCGGCGAGCCTGAAATGGGTGAGGAGCTCACCACAGTTACGCAAATGGTGCGGGATAGAGGCGACTGTGATGTGGTGGTCGATTTTGCCGGCGTTGACATTGTGACCTCTTCGAGTCTTTCAAAACTATTGAAACTTCGAAAGCTCCTGACTGATTGTGGTCACAGGCTGGTTTTTTGTAGTGTTGCACCGGCTACAAAAGGCATCTTTACAGTAACCGGTCTTGACGGTATCTTTGAAATCGCTGACGACAAATTCGTAGCCTTAGCCGGTTTGCAGATGGTTGGCTGATATTGAGGACCTGACTTTATTTTTGTTGTCCGGCGCCGTAAGATGGTGTTCAGGTCGCAATCTCACATTAGAGAACTAAATGTGGAACTGGTTTGTTTTTGTAGAGCTGGTTACGAAAGCCGCCGAGGGAAGCGGGGTTCGTAATCTGCTCGCAAGGTTCATGTTTAAGCGACCTAAGTAGTGGTTCTCGGACGCTGTGTCTTTGAATCGGGATATACGTGAATGAATGATTTGAACCTGCGGCAGATAGAGCAGATAATAGACTATAAGTTCTCCGATCGCACCCTTCTCGCCAAAGCATTCACTCATTCCTCGGCTGTTGATAATCGTCTCGATAGCAACGAGAGGATGGAGTTTCTCGGAGACGCCGTTTTGTCTATCGTTATTTGTCAGATATTGTTCAATGAATTTCCAAACTACCTTGAGGGTGAGTTGACGAAGATGAAGAGCGCACTTGTTTCGCGGGGTAGTTGTGCCCACGTTGCCCGTCAGCTCGGAATTGTCAAATTCCTAAAGGTGGGTAAAGGCATGGCAGCCAGCAGGTCTCTTCCCGTCTCTCTTGCCGCTGGTTTACTGGAAACCGTAATTGCCGCTGTTTACATCGACGGCGGATTTGAAGCCGCACATGCTTTTATACTCCATCATTTCACTTCGCTGATTGAGGACATCAACGCCGAAGAGTCGCACGGCAACTATAAATCTCTCCTTCAACAGTACGCCCAGGAACGCTTTAATGCCGTGCCGATATATGTATTGCTTGATGAGCAGGGGCCTGACCACAATAAGTGTTTTGAGTCTGAGGTTGTTATTGCTGAGCGTCACTTCACCAGCGCATGGGGGCCCAACAAAAAAGAAGCCGAGCAAAAAGCAGCCTTCAACGCCCTGTTTGAGCTGGGCGTAATAAAGAACCAACCCTTAAATAAGTCGGACTAAAACAGCAGCATACCGAGAGCTGCCGGCAGCTTCTCTGTCACCAGCCACGCCACTATACACAGCACGACTGCAGCAGTTATTATGAAGATAACAATTGATCCGAACAGAAGGACTGATTCCTTCAAGAAATGGCCGGGGGAAATCTTCGAAACCTTGGTCGCCTTATAAACCACTGCTATGGCTGCTGCCAGAGGTAAAAGCCAAAGCATCGACTGCGGGTCTGTTCCTATTCTTTCCGGCGTGGTGAAAGTGCCTATTACGAGTGTTTCCAATACTGACATCTTAGACCCCGGTTTTTTTCATTTCCTGCAAGTGTGCCATATAGATTGCGTTGACAATGCACAAAAGGTTCAACAAACCCGCGATACTTGTGTATATCTGCCCTATTTCATTCGGCCTGGCATATACAGGATAACCCCCCCCGGCGCTTACTCGCCCCAACACCGCTACCATTGGCGAGTTCATAATCTGTGCGACATACCATGGTTTTGAGCCTACAGGGTCAATCACACCGATTGAGCCGACGTACAGGCCTGCCATAAAGGTTAATACAACAGCAGCGAATATAACTATCGCCCTTCTTTTTTCATTTATTGCTAAATGTCCTGCACCTGGCACCAGCCAGGCCAGCAATCCAACAACCATCAAGAATATTACGCGGTTCTTCCTGTAGAACTGTGGGATCACAAATCAGCCTCCTTCTCAAGAGGTGCCTCGGTCTCTGCCGGTCTTGTACGCTCTTTAGCCGGCCTGAAGTTCATGCGTTTTAGTATCTTATCAGGATTGAAGTGCACCGCCGCCAGGCTTTGAGACTGTATTTGGCTTTCTTTGACGGCCTGCATTGCCTTTACTGATTGGTACGCTTCCTGGCTGAAGCGCTTCACCATGATACTTTTAACGCAATATTCGCTCAGATTTGGCTTGAATTCAAAAACGAGCGGTGTCTGTTTGACTGTGTTGCTGTCTTGCGGAACAAGTGAAAAGAGCTGATTGACAAATTGCTCCTGCAATCTTGCCTGGTCGAGAATCCATCGTGCTGCGGCGTTGCCGGCGCTTTGCGCCGCCACAGTTTCCAGCTTGGACCGTGATATCCGCTGCAAACCTGCCAAAGTCTCGAATTTGAACGCGTTAGGGTCATTAGGGTCTTTCGCAGCCTGTCGCCCGTAGAGTTCGTTGAATTTCTTCAGGGCGTTATCCCACCCATCCTTTCTTACTAAATCGCAAAACTCCTCCGCCTTCTTCTTTGTTGTCTCGAGCGCAGCCAGCCGTTTCATGTCCTCAACCATTTTTTCTCTGACTGAGTAAACGCCCTTGTTCTCTGTTTTTGTGCTCGGTCCAAGCTCAAGTGTTTTTGTGCTGAAGCTCACATCGATATTTGCCGGCTCGCAAGCCTTCTGAACGTCCGTGATTCTTACCAGAGCCATAATGCGCCCCGAACTATCACCTGACATTTGTGCCATCAGGTCCTTCGCTGGGCCGATACTCTCGTACATCTTCGGCTTCTGCGAATAAAGGGGGGCAGGCTCGTTTGGCTCAAGCTCATTTACAGAAAAAACAGTTTGACTAAGCCGCACGGAACTGTAACCGTATGGCGTTACGTACATTCTGCCCAGTTGCTCATTCGATTGCATGTCCATCCCGTTGAGCAGGCCTGTCTGTCCGCTGTAGAGGATGATACCGTGTTTCTTGCCTACTTCCTCCGCAGCCTTCTGGTAATCCCCTGCAAGTTTCTTCAAATGCTCGCTGGTAAGATTTGCATCTTGAACATCAGTGACCACCAAACCGCTGTCCGTAATGCTTCTGACTTCAAGGAGTATCTGCTCCGCCTTGGAGTTTATTCTATCCTGCTGCATTTGCTTTAATATGGCACTCGAAACTTCAGCATAACCCTTGGTCTGCTTGACCACAGGCGAGTTGGGGTCGTTAGGGTCTTTAGCCACCTGCTCGGTAAACAGTTGTTCTCTGTTCTTTTGATAGAACTGCTCGGCCTCTTCTTCAGCAGGGGGCTTCACTATTGTTGAAACATCGTCGAGCTTAACAGCGACATATTCAAGCCGGACCCTGTCGGGAAGTTTGTACCCGAAGCCGTAAGGATTCTCCTCACTTATCTGGCCGATAAAGAACTTTTTGTATTTTTCAAAATGTTCGGCGATATCTTCTTCTCGCGGCTCGCTCATCGTTTTGGCAAACACAGCCGAATCGAACCTGACAGACTCGACATCGAGTGTTTCATTTTCTCTGCGTGCTGTGTGCCTTATTTGAGAATCCGTCAAGTCGCCCATTGAGCATGTCACGTAGCCGTATTGCAGTACCGCTAATAGCTTGCCGAACGTTGCGAGTACTTGTTCCTCCGGCACCCCGTTTTGGTTGACCAGCACTGCCATCACTTGCGAATATGTTTGACCCTCAAACATCTGTGGTATTATTCGTACCAGCAGCTCAGCCACATCTCTGTTTGGCACGCTTATTCCTGCCGATTGTGCTTCGTTCTTTAATAGTATCCAATATATGTCGGTTCCTGCTGAGCGTCTGTAGATGTCCTCAATCTGTCTGTCGCCGACCCTGTACTGGTTCGTCATTACAGTTCGCTTCATCATGTTGACCATCGCTGGCACGCCTCGGCCCTCTGCAAACAATAGTTCCCCTAACAGCATCCCCCGCAAATCCTGTGACCGCAGCAGTATACCGGCATGCAAAGCCCTCAAAATGTCCAGCTCTTGTCTTGCAATGATTTGGTCGTATTGTGTTATCTTCTTGTTGTCTGCAAAGTATGCTGTCGTTCCATGAAGACCTCTGTTGCTTCTGAGCAGATAGTCTAGTGAGGACCCGCCGATGAAGCCGATCATCAGCACAATCACCACTACGGCCATCACTTTGGTGTTATTCCTGCGTAACCATTTGATCCAATTCATAATTGTGCTCCGAATTTCCCGGCCCCGGCACTCTCATACCGTCAACATTAAAAACCGTACCAACGCGGGCCGCGAAAGCGACTCAGCATTTCTGGGCCAAACCTTAAAACGCTAAAGTATACGCAACAACTCCGCCTTTTCAAGCAAAATAGTTACCGCCCGGAACCTTCAAAGCAGATGCACACTGTGGTATTGCAACTGATATAGCCTTCGTAATATTGACCTTTATCCTGTATAACCCGTGTTGTGAGTCTGTTGTAACCGACAAACTGAGAAATTCCAACAAGACCTTATGGTTCGAGTCGCTTTCATTCTGAGCGAATCGAAGCATCTGGCTTTCGCAAACCACCAAACCATTTATTGGCCTCTGACCGACTGGGTGGTTACATGCAAGTTTTCTCAGGCGCTCTTGGTTGCACTTTGTTTTTGATGCTGCTATTATATAGCCCAAAATAATGGCTAAAGATAGAACATATCCAAAATCAGCTAAGGCCTTTATTGCCGCTCGTAGATACTTGCCCGGTGGTGTTGACTCTCCCGTGCGGGCTTTTCGCGGGATGGATGTCGGTCCAATCTTTGTTGCTTCCGCAAAAGGCTCTAAGATATATGATATAGACGGCAACGCATATATCGACTACGTCGGCTCCTGGGGCCCTATGATATTGGGTCATGCCCACCCGGCCGTGTTGAGGGCAATTCGAGGAGCATTGCGCTCGGGAACGTCCTTTGGAGCACCGACGCTCGCTGAGACCGCCTTGGCGCAAAAAATAGCCGCCGCTTTCGATTCAATTGAGAAGGTCCGCCTCGTAACGAGCGGCACCGAGGCCGTAATGACCGCCGTCCGCCTGGCACACGCGTATACAAAGCGGGATTTGATAATCAAAATGGCCGGCTGTTATCATGGTCACAGCGACTCACTCCTTGTTGCCGCAGGTTCCGGCGTCGCTGAAAGAGCCGTCGCCTCAAGTGCAGGAGTCCCTTCCGCCGTGGCGAACCTCACCATCGTAGTAGCCTACAATGACATCGCTGCGGTAAAGGCGGCCTTTCAAAAACACAAGGGCAAGATTGCAGCGGTTCTTGTAGAACCGGTTGCAGCGAATATGGGTATCGTTTTGCCTGAGCCGGGTTATCTTCAAACATTACGCCGACTGTGTGACGAGAATAATGCGGTCTTGATATTTGACGAGGTTATAACCGGCTTTCGTTTGGCCTTCGGCGGGGCTCAAGAGGTGTTCGATATAAAAGCCGACATAACCTGCCTCGGCAAAATTGTCGGAGGCGGTCTGCCTGCTGCTGCGGTAGGGGGCAAAGCCGAGATTATGGATATGCTTGCACCCACAGGACCCGTTTACCAGGCTGGTACTCTAAGCGGCAATCCTATTGCAACCGCCGCCGCAAATGCCACACTGGACATTCTAAAACGCAATACGCAATACGCAATACGCAGTACGATATACGAGCAGCTCGAACATCTTGGGTCAATGCTCGAAGCTGGGTTGTCAGATGTTGCGCATCAGGCAGGTGTTCCTTTAACGATTAACCGTGTCGGCTCCTTAATGAGCTGTTTTTTCACCGATAGACCCGTCCGCAATTTCAACGATGTGCAAACCACGGATATAAAAAGCTTCAAGAAGTTTTTCGCTGGAATGCTCAAACGCGGCATTTACCTTGCACCAAGCGATTACGAAGCAATGTTCATTTCGCTGGCCCACACAAAGAACGATATTGAAAAGACAATCGATGCCGCCAAAGAGAGTTTCCGCCGACTGAGAAATTAGAGCTTTCGTATAAACTCAGGCACGGTATTTTTGAACCTCATACTGTATATGTAGAGGATGTGTAAGAGGGAGAATCATACTCGTCTAGACGGTAGGGTGCGATTCATCGCACCAATGGCGTAATCCATCCCCTATTGGTTTTAGGAGAATATTAGAACTACAACTTGGCTGTCGCGAATTTATCCACGCATGGCGTATGACGATCGATGAGCGAAATAAAAAGGGCTTGCCAGGTATTCCAGCAAGCCCCTTTTAACAACTTACGACTAACGACTAAATTGTTCTGCGCCTGCGGAGCCAGCCTACAAAACCGGTGCCGATGGTGCCAAGCACGATGGCGCCAGGGGCGGGAATAACAACACCGCCGAAGCGGAAGTTGTCTATGGCGAAAGCACCGTTGGTGTTCACAGCCGCTTCAATCTCGATACGGTCAATCCCTCCGAGGTCTCCAACGCCCAGAAATGAAGGAGTCAATGACGTGTCGAAGACAAAACTCCCAGTCTGGACTGCGGACTGGTAAGTTCTGATCGTCATATCGTCCGGGCCGTTTGTGATCGCATCAAAGCCCACCCGCGTGATCGGAGCGCTGAAGGCCACCGTGATGGGATTATAGAAAGGGGCTTGGTTGTATTGAAAATTCGATGCCGTAACTGTACTCCCCATGTAAGGCGGACCTGAGATGGTGTCTCCAAAGAGGCCCCCCGAAAAAGTCGGACCCAACACAGAGAACTGGCCCGTAATCTCAACGTCTTGACCGATCGACTCAAAATCAATGACGGTGTCGCTCCCAGAGAAATCCCCCAAGGTTAAGACGCCGGGAGCCGCCCCAACATTGCCGACTCCGGCAAACGCCATCACGTAGACTACCATTAGATGCAAAACCAATCGTTTCATAAGACTCCTCCTCTACTATACATTGTTGACTAGTTCATGCGCGAGACCACTTTGACTGCAGTCTCGCTGCTGACATCACTTCTACCGACGGGTCAATCCTACTCATCTACGCGCGATTTAGCGTGCGTGACAAACTCTATTGGAGCGCGCCGACCAGTAATATGCCTCGTCTCTGAGACCTTATATGTTAATGTTTATAGCATATATAATGAGAAATGTCAATATTGAGAACTCTCAAACTTCGGGATTTTTTTGAGGGGCATTTCGGCGATTGATTCAATGAATGTATTCTCCCTGTGCTTGGTGATATAATGGGTAATTAAAGAAATTTTATAAACCCTTACAGCATAGTGGGGTTTAGCCAAAATTTATGGTACTTAACTCCTTATTTTCAAGGACTTAAGAATTTAATGCAACTCCATCCCAAAAGGTCGAGTTGCATGAAATACATCAAAAACCACTCAATAATGAAGATCTCCACTATTAAAATGGCTAAAGTTCACATAAACTCAGGCACGGTATTTTTGAATCTCATGCGGTATATGTGGAGGATGTGTAAGATGAAGAATCATACTTGTCTAATCGTATTGGCTGCTTTGTGCGTTGTTTGTGGACGCTGTGCCGGTCTCGCAGAACCCAACAGCAGGGCGAATCAATCCCGGCAGCTGCCTGACACTGTTGGAGTCGTCCACGTCGCAGGCCGATACTATCTAACCAATAAAGATTTCCTCAACGAAGGAGCCGACCAAATACTCACTTTAGGCTCACGGGTCATCAAGGTATGGTTCTACGGCAAAAGACACGAACATCCGGACGGCGTATATCCTTACAACTCTCAATGGCCAAAGGTTAAAACCCTCGTTGAAGGTGCCCAAACTCCTTACTACAAGGCACTATTCAGCAAACCTTTCACCACCTACATCTTAGTCGTTACGGCTCTTGACAGGCCGGATGGTTACTGGAGGAATGGCATCACCGAAGAACAAAAACAGGACGAACAAAACCAGTTTTATGAGTTGGCAAAGTATTTTCTGACTACCTACAAAGACACCGGCAAGACATTCATCTTTCAGCACTGGGAAGGCGATTGGATGCTAAGGGGCAGCGTTGACCCGAAGGTTGTTCCGACCGTCGATGCCATAAAAAATATGATTGAATGGCTCAACGCCCGCCAGGCGGGTGTAACTCAGGCCCGCCGTGAAGTCGGCTGTCACGGCGTCCGCGTCTATCACGCAACCGAGGTAAACCGTGTCGTCCAATCTCTTAAGGACGGCGCACCCAACATGGTCAACAAGGTCTTACCGCATACTAATGTCGATTTGGTCTCCTACTCCGCGTGGGATTCGGCGGTTGATCATTACGCCAATCCACAGGTTCTGCGGGACGCCCTTAACTTCATCGCAGCTAATGTCCCCGACAGCCCCGACTTCGGCAATAAGAATGTGTATATTGGCGAGTTTGGAATGCCGGAAAATTTATTTTCCGCCGAACAAATCCAAAAGGCAATTCCGAACGTTGTGCAAACGGCCCTCGATTGGGGTTGCCCTTACGTCATTTACTGGCAATTGTATTGCAACGAGATTAAAGATCCTTCTGCAAAGCCGCCCATACACGATAATAATGCTATGCGTGGCTTTTGGCTCATCAGGCCCGATGGCTCAAAGTCCTGGGCATGGGACTATTTCTACAGATTGTTAAACCGAAGCGACGCCAAAATAGACTGACCTCATTGCGACTGCTGTCGGTTCGCGATGCCACGAGCGTTGCCTATAGGCCAAATATCCTTGTGTTCTATGGACCTATTTTGGATTTAAACTGGTAGCGTCCTGACCCCACGGCGAACATTGCAGCCCTATCTTCCATTCGTAAGAACCGCACACCTTCGACCTTGGCTGCGGCTCGTGACCCTTCCTTGACACTATCAGGCGATTCCGCCGGCACATACACGGTTGCTGTGGTGTTTGCCGGAATCGTGATATTCAACGTAAATGTCTGCCCTTTAACCTGCCAGTCTGTCGAAATTTGCCCGTGAATCGACTTATAGCTGGTCTTGGCCCACGTCAGCCTGCCGCCCGGTCTTGGATGGATTACGATGTGTTTATACGCCGGCCCTTCTGTGTCAATACCGCTTATCGTCTTGAACATCCACTCACACACTGCTCCAAAGGAATAGTGAGCGAAGGAATTCATACCCGGGTCCTGGAAACCCTTTTCGGGCGTCCAGCCGTCCCATCGTTCCCAGATGCTTGTCGCACCGTGACGAATCGAAAAACCCCACGATGGGAACGTATCGTTGTGGAATAACCGATACGCAACATCGGTTTGGTCGAATCGCATCAGAGTTTGCATCAGGTCCTTGGTCCCAACAAACCCCGTTGATAGATGCCAGTCTCTATTTTTGATGTTGTCAACGAGGTATCGCACCGCCGCCGGCTGTTTGGCTTGCGGCAGTAAATCAAAGGCTAATGCCAGTACATATACAGTCTGCGTATCCCCCTTGATTCGACCATCTTCCGCCACGTAAGACTTGTTGAATGCCTGTTTGATGTCCTCGTAAAGTTGCCGATACTTCTGGCTGTCCTCTTGCCTGCCAAGCACCTCTGCTGTCTGGGCCATCAGCTTTGTGCTGTAAGCAAAATAGGCGGTTGCCAGAATGTCCTTTGGTGTGTCTGCTTTGATACTCAGCCAGTCGCCGTAGCCCTCGGCGGGACGAAGTAATCCTTTGGTCGTCCCCTTACAATATTCGATCCACTTTGCCATGGAGTCATAATGTTGGGCCAGCACACGCTTGTCGCCATAGACCTGATATATAGTCCACGGGCAAATAACTCCGGCATCGCCCCAGGCAGCCGTACCACCGCCCATCGCTACCCGTCTCGGTGAAACATCCGAAAATGCCCCGTTGGGTAGTTGTGCATCCTCAACATCTACCAGCCACTTGGTGAAGAACGCCGATACATCGCTATTATATGTCGCCGTCCGCACGTAGATCTGGGCATCGCCCATCCATCCCAGCCGCTCGTCCCGCTGAGGACAGTCGGTCGGTATTTCAATGAAGTTCGCTCGTTGGGTCTGGCAGATATTACGGTAAAGCTTATTGGCCATGTCGTCGGAACATGCAAAGTAGCCCACAACCGGCGTGGCCGTTGTCAGCTCGATGCCCGTAATCGCATCCCGTCCGGGCTTACCCGGATAGCCTGTAACTTCGACATACTGAAAGCCGTGGAATGTAAACCTCGGCTGCCAGACTTCAGTTCCTTTTCCCTTGCAGATATATGTATCTGTTGCCCGGGCGCTGCGCAGGTTGGTTGTGTAAATCGTTCCGTCGGGATTTAGTCTCTCGGCAAAACGCAAAACGACCTGTCTGCTCTGCGGCCCATCGACCTTCAACCGCGCGAATCCTGCAAAGTTCGTCCCCATATCGAACACATACGTATCCTCTTTTGGCTCGGTTATACCGACAGGTTTAATCTCTTTGAATTTCCGCACCAGCTCGCCTGGATAGGACTGAACTTTGGCTTCGATTTTCTCGGTGGTATTGACGGCTTTCCATTCTGCGTCATTGAAGCCTGCGCTACTCCATCCGGCAATTTCCTGGCGGGCATCGTATGTCTCGCCCATCAGAAAGTCACCTTCAAGGATGGGCCCCGTAGCCGCTTTCCATGAGCTGTCTGTTGTGATAGTTCTCGATGTCCCGTCCGTATGTTCCACGTACAGTTGTACCGCCAAGCGAGTGTTTTTGCCGTAGTGGTCGCGGATATGCCCCCAGCCGATATGGCCGCTATACCAGCCGTCCCCTAAGATTGCTCCGACCGCATTTGTGCCTTCGTGCAGCAGATTAGTAACATCAAACGTATTGTAGTACACCCGCACGTTGTAATCCGTCCAGCCGGGCATGAAGTATGCGTCTTCCACCTGCTTGCCGTTGATGTAAAGCTCATAGTTACCCAATGCAGACGAATAGACCACCGCCCGCCGAACAGGCTTCGTTAAGACAAATGACTTCCTCAAATACTGAGCCGGCGGTAGAAATATCCCGCCGGAGGTTATCTGGACTTGATTCCATGGGGCGATGCCGTGCGGCCCTGCAACCTGTGCCTTTTCCCACTTGCTGTCGTCAAACTCCGGATTCATCCAGTTTGATAGGCCTTCCTTGGTAGTCTTCCAACTATCATCCGAGACGACCACAATCGGTTCGCCCATGTCAAACTGAATCTTCAGAACCGCTATCACACCCGCAGGATTGGGTGCGTCTCCCACATTTGCAGCCTCGATAGCTATTGTGTTGAGTCCCCCGCGCAGGTGTTCCGTCATATCCGCTGCCACAGCCTGTTGGAAATTATCGCCGTTCCGCACCCGCCTGCTGTTCAGGAACATCTTGAAGCTGTTGTCGGCGCTGATTACGCAAACCGCGCTTTTAACTTTCCGCCCTTGCGGAATTGTAAATTGCGTGCGGAAATAGCGTGTACCCGCAGGTACACCTGCCGCTGCGTTGCCCTCCGGATACCATATCCATTTTGAGTCCGACAGGCTTACATCTCCCAGGCCGGCCTTGCGTTCTCTTGACGCATCATAGCCTATCCATTCCGCCTTCCATTCTGTCAGCTCAAGCAGCCCCATGCTCCATAACGCCGGCTTGCTCCAGTCTGAGGCTCTCTCGTCTTTCTCCCACACACGCACTTTCCACCAGCATTGCATCTGCGAGTTCAAAGGTCTGCCGCCGTATGCGATTTGGGTTGATTGGTCGGAGCCGACCTTGCCGCTGTCCCAAAGGTCGCCCTGGTTTTTTTTAAGGATTTCCGCAGTGCTGGCCACGAGGATTTGATAGGCCGTCTGCGCCTGCCCACGTCCATCGGATTTCATAATCCAGCTCAAGCGAGGTTGCGCCGCATCAATCCCCAGAGGATTAATGCGATATTCGCATCGCAACTGCTCCACTGAGACTTGCCCGCACGTGGCGAAGGGGCAGTTCCCCTCGTCCACAATTATAATGCAGCCTTGGCACACCAATACCGCCCCCATTAGTAAAGTTACGAGTACCCGTCTCATCTCTTTTACCTCCATTTCTTTCGTTCTGTGTGTTGTCCTACAGCTTGTCCCCCAGCCCCCTTTGACCCTCTGTAAATGGCTCCCAGTTTCCATTGCAAGAGTCTGAATGAGTGATGACCGCTCATGCTGTGTCAGCTTGCATCTGAGCCGCCGTAAATGAAACGCATCTGACCGACGTTCGGAATCCATCGCAGCGAAACAACTGTGTGCAGTATTCGCGTCAAGATATTGTTGTCGCTGTTCTCTATTAAGAATGACCTGACGCTTTGCGGCCACGGAAACGCGAAACCGCTCGGCCAATACACAAACATAGCCTTACCTACAAGATAGTCTCGCGGCACAATGCCCGCACGCGGCGGCTGCGTCCCTTTGGTTGCAGTATCCGGTCGGTCCCACCATCTGCCGTCTTCGCTGTTTGGGCTGTTGTCCCCCAACACGAAAAACTCATCCGGCCCTAACATAAACGGATTGCCCTCTGTCGCGCGGTGCCCCCTCACGCCTTGCGAAAGCTCTCCTGTATAGTGAATGTCCCTGAAAATTGCCACGTGGGATAGGGTAAGTCTGCCGGAGCCGAATATTTCCGCCCGTGACGTTTTTGTCCTGTCCGTTCCCATCGCATCGGGCAACCGGCCCAAATCACATTGAAGTTTCTTCTCGCCGAACTGAAAAACCAGCTGGTGGTCAACATTGGCAAATTTGAACAGCGCAGGCTTATTCGCGTCCGATGGTTCTATCTTTACTTCGGTTAGCACCACCTCTTGCTCGTTTGAGTCTTTCACGATGCTCATTCTGCCGGACAGATCGACCCATGCCTTGTAATCGTGGCCATATTTGTTCAAAGTCACCCCAATTCGTCCTTGCTCGCTGTGCGGCTGCACATAAAAACGCACCATCAGGTCGCTACATTGCGGCATCCGATTGAGCATTCGAACATCATTGTACGCGTATCCGGCCTTGAAATCATTGGCCGATTGTTTACCATAAGTCAGCACATTCAACTGCTCCACAGGACTATCAAGCCTAAGCTGCGTGGGGCTTTCCTTACTGATTTGCCACTTTGACTGTCCCAAATCAAACGGCGATTCCCACCGATAGCCGTTAAATGCACCCTGGCTGGAATTTACCGGCTGAAAATCATTATCATAGACCACCATCCACAATTTTTCTTGAACCTGGATAGGCTTCCGTGCCATTTGCCCGTTAACGTAGAGGTCGCCGTCTATTATCTCGATCGTTTCGCCGGGAAGCCCAACCAGCCGCTTGATATAATTCTCCGATGGATTCAGCGGGTTTTTGAACACTACTACATCCCAACGCTTTGGCTCAAACAACTGATAAATGCACTTGAGCACAAGTATCCGGTCACCGTTTGCAACGGGCATTTTGGCCGTGCTGAGCCGGTCCGTGTTACGGTAGAACCCGCAGTTCGGACATCGCGTCTGCGGCAGTTGCATCTCGCCCGCCGGAATCGTGTCATCTCGGAATCCATACATTCGCGGGATATACCCGTGCTCGTACTTGTACCCGCATTGTGGGCAATGCAGCCTAAAGTGTGCCCCCTTTAGAGTATCCGCCATGCTGCCGGTCGGTATGCGAAATGCCTCCATTACAAAAGCGCGGAACACAAACGCCAGGATAAAGGCGGTTATCAGCCACTCAAACGTGTTGGCTACCTCCGCCGCTCTGTCTTTTTTTCTTCGGGATGGTTTAGCTTCACCGGTTTTCGCAGCTATATTTCCAGCCATCAATATCAATCCTTAATTTATAGTAACTCACCCCTGCTCGTTTTCAGCGAGCTTTGAGCAACGCCTTTTTCAAACCAGTGCGTTTTGCTGCAAGGGGCAGCCTTTTGCTTGATCGTCCCCGGGTCACGGCTATAGGCCCAGGCAGTCACAAAAGAGAAATTATGCCCACAAACCGTCTTGCGGTCAACAATTGGATTTATTCGTAAACTCAAAATACAATCACCCTATACTGTTCTGATGCTCACCTCGTTCGATTATTGTGAACCAAGCCGGCCTATTTCCATAGTCTCTTAAGATAATCTGCAGCCCGGCACGCATTTTGCAGCACTATCACAATTTGCAATCGGATGACGTACCATTTCAACCGTACAGAATATTTTTTTTGAATAGAAATTGCTTGCTGCGTAGAAGTCTTTAATGTATAGTACGTTGCAGGATTTAGTCGCTTGCATTTTATTAACTTGTTTCGGGATTGGCTAAGTCCATTTGCGTGTTTGGCCGCCATAGTTGGCATTCTTCGGTAATGAGGGTTCTGTATGTATCTGACGGGCTGTTTGACAAACGCACGGTTTCGTCCAGGCAGCAGTCTCTACAGTCTCACCATGTTTTTTCCAAACCGTTTTTTTCCACAAGTGAGGTAAACCATGGCAACAATCACAAAGAAAGAGCTTATCGACAGAATTTCTGAACGTACCCAGGCCAAGAGAGTCACCGTTAAGCGCATCGTTCAGGCATTTCTCGATGAGATAATAAAAGAGTTATGTCAGGATAATCGTCTGGAGTTCAGGGATTTCGGCGTCTTTGAAACAAAAATAAGGGCCGCCCGAACTGCTCAAAATCCTAAAACCCTTCAGCGTGTAGAGGTCCCCGCAAAAAGGACCGTCAAGTTCAAAGTAGGCCGACTCATGAGAGAAAGCCTCGGCGCCTCCGCTGAATCGGCCAAAGCGAAATAATACATAACTTATACCTTAGATAGTCCCGCGGACCACAGCTATTATAAGCTTTAATTGCAGCCGCTAATGTATGCTGCTCATTGTGGCCCAGGGCGGACTGTAATTTGGCTTGAATCTATAAAAAGGAGAGAGAACTATGTCGGAAGGAAAGGTCAAGTGGTTTAACTCAAGGAAGGGTTACGGCTTCATCGCTTCTTCCGATGGCCGCGATGTCTTCGTGCATTACTCCAATATCTCAGGTCAGGGCTATAAAAACCTCGATGAGGGTGATGAGGTTACTTTTGATATAGTAGAAGGCGAAAAAGGCCCTCGCGCCGAAAACGTGGTGCCCAAGTCCAAATCCCCCGCTCCCCAGCCCAAGGGGTGATTTGCAGATATAAGGAGGAGCCAAACCAACAAGGTAGTTCTTTACATCTTACCGTAGAAGTCCTAAATTGACTTTATGATTGCTGGTGAGCTTAATTCTGGTCTCGATTGCAGTGTCCTTGTGCTTAACAAGCACTACATGGCTATCCGTATCATCGGAGTTCGCCGCGCCTTCTCACTGCTTTGCCGCGACCTCGCCGAAGTTATTTCCTACGAGAAGGGCACCTACGCCAATTATAATTTTCAGTCCTGGTGCGAAGTTAGCCGGTTCAGGCACCAGTTCGAGCCGGCTGGCCACGACTGGATTTCGACCGTCAACTTTCATATCGCGGTCCCACGGATAATCCGTCTTTTATTTTACGACCGTTTGCCTCGTGCCGATGTTAAGTTTAACCGTCGTAATATCTTTGCCCGCGACAAGAGCCGCTGCCAATACTGTGGCAAACGCTTTCCTACTACTGAGCTGTCACTCGACCATGTTATTCCTCGCACTATGGGCGGCGAATCGACCTGGGATAACATTGTTTGTGCCTGTGCCGGCTGCAACGCTCGAAAAGGCGGCCGCACTCCTAAAATAGCCGGCATGACTCTTATTCAAAAACCGATAAAGCCTAAGCACAATCCGCTCGTTCACATTCACCTCGGCCAATCCCGCTACCGTTCCTGGCAGCAATTCCTCGACCACGCCTACTGGTCCGTCGAATTGAAATGATATTTAGCCCCCAAATTTATTCGGGGGTTCTTCTTATTCACGACATTTAGCCCCCGGTTTTACTAGGGGATTTTCCAACTTCTTGTCATTCCCGTGAAAGGGCCTGTTGCCGAAGTCGCTATTGACCCGCAACTATGGAATGCCCAAGCGGTTTGGTTACCCTCAAAAAACATTCTGTCTCTAAGTTCTCTTGTGGTTGACAACACGTTTTGAGCCAATACAAAAC
>Ga0315274_10004886_pt1 | contig 19691 bp, 16 predicted proteins | sample YL17G02_20_MG_FD_203700 | JGI IMG/M metagenome (GOLD analysis project Ga0315274, IMG submission 203700) | Sediment microbial communities from Yellowstone Lake, YNP, Wyoming, USA - YL17G02_20 | ecosystem: Environmental > Aquatic > Freshwater > Lake > Sediment | place: USA: Wyoming | collected... | reverse complement strand
AGGCTGGGCAAAGAAACGCGATGAAAAAAAGAAGGGCAAAGGAAGACCCGTTCATCTCTACAAGCTCACTTCAGATCTGCCAGCTATCCTGAAGAGCTTCGAAAAAGAAAAGATGAAAGAAGTAGAGGACATTAGAACCGACCTCAATCAACTACACAACCTCATATCTTCAATAGAACAGTAACCTCATCGGAAAGCATTCCCTTTCGCTTCTTTTATCACGACATGCTAGAGGAGAGTGCATAAGAACACTAGGTGGTCCGTAAGTGATACATAGAGTAAAAAATATTTTTATTAACAGTAAGAAAACTGTCGATCTCATTGTGCTTAAAAACGCTTCCGCCCCGTTTGTTGATGATAACTTTTTTTACGTCACCGGCCTTGAACAAGGACTGTTTGAAGGCTCGTGCGCGGTACTCCGCCCTGACGGCGCCCTTGATCTCTTAGTCTCTGAGCTAGAAGCAGAAAGTGCACGAAAATCCACGGCACATCTTACTATCTATAAAACAAAGGATGAATTTTCGGCATTGCTCAAACACCTTACCTCTTCAAATAAAACCATCGGGGTGAACGCGAGCGGCCTCTCGTATCACGAATTTAATACGTTAACAGAGATTTTACCGCAGGCAGTCTTCGTTGATGTGTCCGACGGATTTTTCAAAACACGGCTCATCAAAGACGAACAAGAAATCCAACGCATCAAACAAGCATGCGTAATTGCTGATGATACCATGGCGGTCATCCCCGATGTAATCTCAGAAGGAATGAGTGAGTACGAACTTGCTGCAGAAATCAACTATTCGCTTCAAAGCCTTGGTGCAGAAAAACCCGCGTTTGATACTATTTCCTCCTTTGGAAAAAACACGGCAGAGCCACACTACAGCCACGGGGATGCGAAACTTACTGAAGGGGACCTTATCTTATGCGATTTTGGCGCATGTCTGAAAAAATATAATTCCGATATCACCCGAACGTTTCTTTTTGGAAGAGCGACCGAGCAACAGAAAGAGATGTACAAAACAGTACTCCAGGCACAACAGATCGCCTTTGATGCGATAAAACCCGGGGTCAAAGCAGGTGACATTCACCATGTGGTAAGTTCTTTTATTGATTCAACAAAATTTAAAGGAAGATTCATTCATTCCACCGGGCATTCCCTTGGTCTTGCAGTTCACGACGGGCCTGGATTTGCCCCAGAAAATACCATGGAACTTCAAGAAAACATGGTCCTTACCGTTGAACCAGGCGTCTACCTTCCAGGATTTGGGGGAGTACGAATTGAAGATGACGTCCTTATAAAAAAAGATGGAATGGAGCTTCTTACAAAAAGCCCACGTGACTTCACAGAACTAGAATAGCTGCTCTCGTGTCCTTTAGTCTTTATCTCGCTTGTATGTCCAGTTGATCTCAGAATTAATTTTCTTGTAGAGCTCTGCTCCTTTCTCCAGTGTTTTTTTCTCGTTGAGAACCTCTAAGGATTCATCCGCGAGAATCTTTAAGACTTCCCGGAGCTCTTTCCTATTTGCCTTTAGCAGTTCAATACCGACATGCAACAGCTCATTAATGATCTCTGAAATATCTTCTCCTTCTATCGTAATGTTAATTTTTACCATCCATTTCCCTCGCTTTACATACTCCCTTTATTACAAAATATTGGTGTCGCATCCTGCCATGAAGACCGCCACTTATATAGTTTTTCATAACATTAATTTCATGTCTTCTTTGTCAGGTGAAACAACATAATAGTACCGCACTCTCTTTCTCTATTAATGTGCACAGCGACATACCAGAAAAACATAGACGACCAACTCTACTCTTTTTCTCTTCAAACGTCTCAAATAATAATTCCTATATTGTTGTTAGCAATAAAAACCTTATCTCCTTATACCGGTAATGCCAGAGTGACATTGAAGTACACCCCCACAAACTCATTGCTCGGCACATGGACCATAAACGTCTAATCATTCAATCTTAATAGTGTTAAGAATTGTCTACGATTAGCACAAAAACACGATGATCTAAGGATATGTTTTTAAAGAAGAAATTAGATTGGAATCGCTCTATTATGAACTTTATGTTGACAGTGTCTTCCAATACAATAGAAACTTATAAAAACAGAATAGTATTTATTTAATTTAAATAATTTTAGCTTTGTGGAGATATAAAATGAGAAAAAAAATTATCGCCATCTTGATTTGTATGCTATTGGTTATGACAACTGTATTAATAATAGAAGCAAAATCTGTGATATCTGAAGAAAATTTGATAAAATCTGATGTAGTAATCAATCCAACTCTAGCTTTTGGCTACAGTAATATTACCGTTGCACAAGCTTGGGACTTATTAACTAATACTTCAAATGGCATACAAATACCAATCGATGTAAGATATGATTCCGAATGGGCAGCAGCACATATCGACACACCTTATCCAGAAAATGCACAACATTGGCCCAGTTTACAAAATGGAGAAAACCTAAGTGAATTCATGGATTTATACCAAGGTAAAGAAATTATCCTTTACTGTAAAACAGGTGGTAGAAGCAAAACTGCTGCAAACCTTCTTGTTGAAAATAATTTCGATGGAATTATTTATAACATGCTCGGTGGTATTGACGCATGGATTCTTGCTGGATATCCAACAAAAGCAAACTCACCTCCAAGTATTCCAACAATAAACGGAGAAAATAAAGGAAAAGTTGGTGAAGAATATCAGTATACGTTGAATACCACAGATATCGATCAAGATGATATCTATTACTATGTAAATTGGAGCGACAATACACCCGATCAACTTGCTGGGCCTTATCATCCAGGAGAGGCAGCAATACTGAGCCATATATGGTCTGAAAAAGGCACGTACACATTAAAAGTAAAAGCTAGAGATAAATATAACGCAGAGAGCGACTGGGCTACTTTAACAATAACAATGCCATACTCATATAACAAACCGATATTACAGTTCCTTGAGTTGTTGTTCCAGCGATTCCCCAATGCATTTCCAATTCTACGATACCTACTAGGCTACTAAAAACACCAATTTTTTCTTCGTTTTTTTATTATTTGATTCGCACAAAAACATGCGTTAAAACCGTGTTAATGCTCCTGCTCTTAATTTTTTATCTTTTCCAAACATCAAATTGGCGAAAGTCGGTCTTTATCTCATTGAATAAGGCATTTAATAATAGTTCTTTGTTAACAAAATAATAATAATTCTTAATAATGAGTTGTTCTTTTCATGGTATCATGGTGGGTGACCGAGAACCTGTTGTCAACCGCACAGAAACAATCGCTGCAGTGACAACCGTATCACTGGTAGGCCTGGGCATACTCCAGATTATCCTCGGGGAAACAATCTCTCGTAGTGTTGCACTCACTGCAAACGGTATCGATTGCATCGGAGACGGGTTTGTCTCAGGGATTGTCTGGGCAGGGCTTCGATTCTTCAAAAGACCAGCGGATCAGCGATTCCATTTCGGCTATTACAAGATTGAGAACCTTGCCTCTATCGCTGCAACGATCGTCATGTTTTTGTTAGCAGGATATATCATTCTTCGATCCTACTATCAACTAGTAAATCCTCAAGTCGTCCATCTTCCTCTCATTGGCGCGATCGTGGCATTTATTGCTGCGATGGTTGCTATGGGTCTTGGTGTATATAAAATCATTAAAAGCAGACATACGAACATGAGCTCCGTGAAACTCGATGCCTTTAACACCATCAAAGACGGGACAACGTCCTTTCTTACTGTTGTTGCGTTACTGCTTTCATCCTTTGGATATACTATTGCAGATCCATTGATCGGGTTTATCATCGCTGGTATCATCGTCACCATTGGGTTTGCCGCCATCAAAGAAGCAGGGTACATGCTTGTGGACGCTTGTGACGGCGATTGTCTCATGTATGGTTTACTCATTAAAACCTATGCAGAACGTGTGAAAGGAGTACAGGCTGCTCAGGTCGTTCGGCTACGAAGAACTGGTCCTGTGATCCAAGGCGAACTTGAGATTACCGTTCCTGGGGAGATGTCGGTATTGGAACTCAATAGAATACAAACAGAGATTATCCGGGTATCAAGTGAAAAAATATCAGAGCTCGAACGATTAACTATTAGTGCAGTACCCCTCGAAAAATAAGAAAGAATGAGGCTTGGGGTTTGCCTCTTTTTAGATTTTTTGTAATCGTTGATGTAGTTTTACGACCGCTTCCACCGCTGCTTTTCCTCGTTCGATGCGATCTTCCGCTTGGAGCCTGGTCATCCCTGGACCCGAAATCCCAAGACCTACGGGTTTGTTGAACTCTAATGCGAGGTCAGCGATCTTTCGGGCAGCATGTTGGATGACTAGGTCATCGTGCTCGGTTTCTCCTTCAATTACTGCTCCAATGGTGATGACACCGTCGATATCCTTGCGCGCTAGTAATTTCTTGATGGCAAGAGCCATGTCAAAAACTCCGGGGACTTTCACCACTTTGGTAATTTCTGCCCCTAGAAATTCCGCGTGTTCTTTTGCTCGTTCGAACATCATCATGGTGATGTCGTAGTTAAAATCAGAGACAACAGCTCCGATTCGTATTGTTTCTTTCGCCATTTTTTCTTTGCCTCCTTTTTATCGTACTGGTCCTGCGTCTTCAAATCCTTCGCGAAGACCGTGACCAGCATGTTTGGTAAGATTCTCAGGATGAAACAACAGGTCGATGACGTTTCGTGCATGCTCGCGGGCTCGTTGGTCCGCAAGCCGTGCAAGCTCTTTGCCATTGTGTGCCTCATCCTCATAAACAAAGACTTCGATGATATGTTTGTTACAAAGCAACTGCGTATAGATGAGCCCGGTGCTTGCTTCATGGGCACATTGTTTATCGATGGGTTTTGGGCCTGGCATGCCAAGTGCCATGACAATGTCGCAGGTGTGTTCGTCAAACAATTTTTTACAGGCAACAGGTAAATCCTTTATCCCGGGAACCGTGTATCGGATGATCTTGAACCCTGCGGTGAGGGATTGTAGTTCATTTATCGCTGCGTGTGCCATATCATAGCGAGCAAACGTGGTGTCTGCGATACCGATACGTTTCATGGTTCCCCTTCGATGCGCTGCATCTTCTTTTGAAACTCATGGGCAGCAATGACTTTTTGGATAATCCTGCGGGTGCCCTCGAGGTCGCTTCCGCCTTCGTATTTGGAGAGTCGTACGACCTTCACGTTGAGTTTTCTTTTTTTCAGCTCGTTTTTAATCGTGGCATCACTATGAATCTGGTCAAAGCCAAGAGCGATGATGTCTGGTTTAATTTCTTCGACAATCGTATACATGTCATCCTCATGCCCCAGATGTGCTTCATCAACCATCTTGAGTTCTTTGATGAGGTTTACTCTAATCTCCTGAGGGGTGATCGGGTCGTGTTTGAGTTTTCGTACTGTTGAATCTGTTGCGACGACAACCACGAGGGTGTCACCTAGTTTTTTTGCTTCACGAAGGTAGAAGATATGTCCCATGTGTAGTAAATCAAAAGTCCCGGTTGCCATTACTTTGACCATTTTTTCCACGCTTTTATGATGTCGTTTCCTTCCAGAAAGGTAAAATTGTTTTTTTCAGCGTATTTCCTTGCATCTTCTTTGGGCATTGCCTTTCCTTTTTCTCCCATGATCTCACAGCCGCTTCCGACTGGGGTGAGTCCTGCCATCTCAAGTAATGAAATAACCAGCTCCGTATGACCTTTTCGCTCGTTGAGTAGTTTTTCTGAGGCAACGCAGATTGGGATGTGTCCGGGGGATCGGAATTCTTTCCCGAACTCTTTAATGGCTGTTATGCTGTCGTGGTTTTTGATGGTGTTGACGAGTTCTGCGAATTTCTTCATGGTGAGGCTGCGGTCGTTGTCGGTGATTCCGGTGAACGTCTTCCGGTGATTAATGTAGAGAGAGAATGAGGATTTTGTGTCGTAGGGGATGTCATTGGGGATAAGTTCTTTGAGGACAGGGTATTGTGTGCTTACGTCAGAAAACAAGTCTGAGAGGAAGGGAAGTTGTAGTTTCTTCGCTGCAGGATTGGAAACCATGAGAAAGATGAGTCCTCCGCCGTCTTTTCGCATTCGTCTGATTGCTTCAGGGGTGATGAATTGGGAGGCGAGAACGAGATCTGTTTCGCTTTCTCTGGAGTCGCTATCATAGATGAGAATAAAGTGTCCGTTTCGGAGGGATTCGATAGCGTTCTGTATCATGCTAATAGATTCACCTGAGGAGAACAGTTCACTGTATAAAATAAATATTGGGATGTTACTCAGAAATGGGTCGACTTGGTTTATTTTTACTTCGAGAAACAACATACCGAGTGATATATCCAGCAATCCTATTTCTCAGAAGTTTACTACTCACAGTCACAAGCAGATCAACCTTTTCTTTATTATTCTGAAAATCACCAGAAAATTGTTCTGGATACTTCTTCACTAAATCAATCGCAACACTCTTGATGTGTGTCTGTCGTATATTGCCCAGGTTAATCACCCTTTAGATATAGAGCTCCGGAATAGTGTTTTGTTATTTAAAGTTACTGAGAGAGACGTTCTCTCAAAAACACGCATCTTCTTTCGTTCAACACCTTGGTATTCAACAAGAAAAGAGTGGGACGTATGCCTATACTCCTCCTACGTATTCATCCTTATCATACGGGTTAGCCATTTCTTCTTTGATTACTTCTGCAAGACGTTTGATTCCTTCCCTCATTACATCATCGTCTGAATACGAGAAATTCAATCGCATCGAGTTATAATTACTGCTGTCTGGGTAGAATGCATCACCGACCACATACGCGACCTTTTTAGCGACCGCTCGTTTGAACATAAGACGCGTGTTCACATTTTTCGGCAGTGTTACCCACAGGAACATCCCGCCACCTGGGACCGTCCATTTCGCCCCCTCTGGGAAATATTCCTCAATTGCTTTAATCATCACGTCTCGTTTATGTCGATATAACTGTTTAATATGTTGAATCTGCGTGTCCAGGTATCCCCCTTTGATGTATTCATAGGCGATATATTGAACGAACATATTTGAACAGAGGTCACTGGATTGTTTTGTGAGAGCAAATTTGTTGATGATTTCTTCTGATGCGATCACCCAGGCAAGTCGGAACCCGGGGGCGAGCACCTTTGAGAACGTCCCAATATAGATGACGCGCCCTTTGGTGTCCAGTGATTTAATCGAAGGGATAGGTTCTCCTTCAAAGACCAATTCGCCATAGGGGTCGTCCTCGATGATTAAGAAATCATACTCTGAGGCGATCTCGATGAGCTCCTTTCGATGTTCCAAGGAGATGCTTTCTCCTGATGGATTCTGGAACGTCGCGACCGCGTAGAGAAACTTCGGGGTGATGCCAGTTCGGTGAAGACGCTTGAGGTTTCTACGCAACGATTCGATATCAATTCCTTCGTCATTCATCGGGATACATTCACAATTCCCCTGATACGCATGAAACGCCTGCAGTGCCCCCAGATAGGTTGGTGCACTCGTGATATAGGTGTCACCTGGGTCTAACAGGTTAAAGGCGACAAACGAGAGTGCTTGTTGGGCACCACCGGTGATCAGGATGTCGTGCGTTTCACAGTCAATGCCCTTTTTGTCTCTCATTCTCTGTGCGAGGACGTTTCTGAGGAGCGGTAAACCCTCGGTTGTTCCATATTGAAGCGCGTTGTGAATATTGGTTTTAAACACTTTCTCTATGCACTCATGGATGATGTCTACAGGAAATGCCTGAGGATTCGGTAAGCCGCCTGCAAGGCTAATAAATCCTGGAGTCTGCGTGAGTTTCAACAGCTCCCGTATCTCTGAGGATTTCAGGGATTTTGATCGTGTTGAGAACAACCGGTCGTAATTAACTACCATAAAAATGCCCCGTGCCTGTAATCAGTTCTCTTATTTTAAAATTTGGTATGGTATCAAAGCCCCCGTTTTTCATACAGCATAGGGTTCCCTGAGAGAAAAAAATCAATCAAGGCGAGTAACAATACAGGTATTGTCTTGGTCTTGATTTTGATCATTTTTGGGCTAGTTAAAAACCATTTTTTTTGATTATTGGACACATTTTATGCCTTGGAAAACATTTAAAATATCCTGAGTTATTTGAAATCATATCTTTGGGGGAAAGGAGGAAATAGTTACGTTAATTCGTATATGTATCTCCAACGTTCTTTTTTTCCTTTCCTCCTGATTGCACTCTTTTTTTGTATTCCCATTTTTTGAGGATTTTATCCTATATATTAGAAAAAACTAATATTAATACAATATAGAAAGCTTTATATTTACCTGATAGATAATTATTCTTAAAGGAGGAATTAAATGATAAAAAAAATAGTAAGTATAGTAATATTAATGCTGTTGTTTGCCGCAGTTCCGGCAATACAAGGAGTAACCCCAAGTAATGACGTCAATCAGGCAGCTCTAGTTTCACCGGTTGATACAATGAGATCACCCGGACAGATTCTCATCGACTTCGACGCAGAGACCGTCCATGGAGAAACTGGTAGCCTTGGAGCTGAGTGGGATGGACAGTACTTCTGGTCCTCCTGCCGAGGATTGGTCACCCCACCGCACAAATTCTTCAAATGGGATATCAGTGGAAATCTCGTCGCCACCTATAATCAACCTGCTCAAGCCACAACCGCATGGGGGATACGGGATCTAGCTTTCGATGGAACCTACCTCTATGGAGGAAGTGAAGATGGGTTCTGGCGAATTAATCCCGCAGATGGAACAACTACGCTAATGTTTGCACCTATCGCTCCTATGACGCTCATCCGGGCACTGGAATGGGTACCTTCTGAAGGGAAGTTCTACACTGGTAGCTTTGCTCTTGGTTGGTTTAAATTCACGCCTGATGGAACGACAATTACTGCAATTCCCAACCCTGGGTTAACTGGTGTCTACGGCATGGCCTACGATGACATGAATGATACGATATGGGTCTTCGATCAGATAGGAACGCCGGGAACCATATTCCATGAATACAACTACCACACCGGAGTCTTGACTGGAAATCAATGGACGGTACCTATGCTGACAGGGTTAACTGCACAAATAGCTGGGGGATGCTTCTACGCCACTGACTGCGTCTCTGGAAAAGCGGTGTTGGGCGGAATGGTCCAAGGGACACTAAAAGACCGGATGTTCGTTATGGAGCTCCGTGATATAGCAGTGAATCAACCACCAGCCATCCCAGGAGCACCAGCCGGACCAACCAGCGGTGCTGTAGGTGTATCGTACTCATTTACCGCAACGACCACCGACCCTGAAGGAGACAATATCTCCTACTTATTCACCTGGGGCGATGGGAGCGATTCAGGATGGCTTGCAGAAATTCCCTCTGGTGCTACCGCAACTGCATCGCATGCTTGGGCCGCTACCGGGTCTTACGATATTACGGTGAATGCAAAAGATACAATTGGTGCTGAGAGTGGAGCGTCAGCTGCACACACTATCGTTATTAGTGCAGCACCAACAATCGAGATTGGAGCGATCACTGGTGGATTATTCAAGGTGAAAGCCGTCGTAAAGAACAACGGAGCCGTAGCAGCAACGAACGTCTCGTGGGGCATCGATCTAGCTGGTGGCATCATCTTGCTTGGAAAAGCATCCTCAGGAACGATTCCTACTATCGCCGCCGGTGGCACAGCAACAATTACCTCGAAATTAATCCTTGGTTTCGGGAAAACCGTCATCACCGTCACTGCAGACACAGCCACAAAATCACAGAATGCAACGGTACTCCTAATCTTCATCAAAACACCGTAGAGAACAATAGAAGTAATTAAAACATCAAGGGGAAAATCCCCTTCCTCTTTTTTCTTTTTCTATCTGTTAGCGATGAGCAAAATAAATGAGTTTGATTTTTCTATCGATTAAATACTAAGTATTATTTTTTGAAAATACTTTTATCTAGCTGAATAATTACAGCATTTTTTAAGGAGGTTGAAGTAATGGCAAGGAGCCGACATCATTTTACAATGAGGACATTCAATATATGGTTTATTTTTTAATGCTTCTCCTACACCCCTTTTTCATTTATAATTTTATGATAAAAGTTAATGAACGATGATACGTTCATTGAATTGGAAGAGGTGATTGAGTAAATGGAGGTTTATAAAATAATTGATATCGTAGGAACGTCTGATAAAAGCTTTTCAGATGCAGCTAAAAATGCGATACTCGAAGCAGAAAAAACAGTGAGAAAAATCCGACGAGCAGAAGTAACAAAATTCGATATTAAAGTTCAAAACGATAAAGTAAGTCTCTATAGAGCAGAGATGAAAATATCTTTTGAAATCGAACGAAAATAATACAAATTTTTCATTTTTGTTATCCTTCTTTGTGTGCTTAAATAATAGATAAAACAATTTAATTGTTTTTCAAGAAATAAAAACTGCAAATAACGGTAACAAAAATGATTACGGGACTGATTTCATTTCAACATTACAATAACCCTAATGTTGCTTCTTTAAAACTGATCCTAAAAATTTACCTTATTCTAAGTCACTAATAATTTTTTATTAAATTTTATCCTATAAATTTGAATAAATATAATGATTAATATCTAATAGAAAACTTTATAATCTAGTTATTAATTATATTATTCTCAAAGGGAGACAAAAAATGAAAAGAAAATTAATAGCTATCGTAATTTGTACGCTGATGTGCGCTACTGTCTTATCAGTAGCAGGGACCATAAATATAAATGGCAGTGATAAAGCTGTTAAAGCAGTATCAGAGACTTCATTGTCTAACAGCGATATCAAATGGATAACATCTAGTAAAGATGTAATAGAGACATCATCATTAAATGCCCCAACTTGGTTACACTATGATGATGGCACCGCTGAGAATGGTCTAGGATTAACCGCTGGCGGAGTGTTATGGGAAGCTATTAAGTTAACACCAACGGAACTAGCCGGCATAAACGACGCTTTTTGTTGTATTAAAGTCATGCATGGATGTCCACTGTATCCAGGTACTCCTGCATCGGCTTACAGCGCATTTATGTATACAGGCACTAGCCCTCCATCTGATCCATCGACTGCTACAATTGTTGGTACTGGTACATGCCCAGCAATCGACGACTACTGGTACATCTGGTTTAATGCAACTTCCTATGCATTTGTAGAAACTGATACGGTTTGGGTTGGAGTAGGATGGACTCATGCTGCTGGTACTTTCCCATGTGGTTTTGATACAGGCTCTTGTATTGCTGGTAAAAGCGATTGGCTTTGGTATACTGGTGGTTCATGGACGGAACTTAATGCAATTGGTTACCCCGGAAACTGGAACCTTTGGGCGGGATATGGCTGTATAGGGGGAAATCTGCCTCCAGTCACTCCTGGTGCACCAGCCGGACCAACAAGCGGTTCCGTTGGGGTCTCATACTCATTTACCGCAACGACCACCGACCCTGAATTAGACCCTATCTCCTACTTATTCATCTGGGACGATGGGACCGATTCAGGATGGCTTGCAGAAATTCCCTCCGGTGCTACCGCAACTGCATCACACACCTGGACTGCTGCCGGATCTTACGATATTACAGTGAAAGCAAAAGATGCAACTGGTGAGAGTGGAGTGTCAGCTGCACACACGATCGTCATTAGTGTAGCACCACCAACAATCGAGATTGGAGCGATCACTGGTGGATTATTCAAGGTGAAAGCCGTCGTAAAGAACAACGGAGCCGTAGCTGCAACGAACGTCTCGTGGGGCATCGATCTAGCTGGTGGCATCATCCTGCTTGGAAAAACAAGCTCAGGAACGATTCCTACAATCGCCGCCGGCGGCACAGCAACAATTACCTCCAAAATGATCGTTGGTTTCGGGAAAACCGTCATCACCGTCACTGCAGACACAGCCTCAAAAACACAGGATGCAACGGTACTCCTAATCTTCATCAAAACACCGTAGAGAACAATAGAAGTAATTAAAACATCAAGGGGAAAAACCCCCTCTCTATCTCTTTTTTTCTTTTTTTTCTTTTAAAAAACACACAATAGAACAGTGTTAAAAATTTCAGTGGGCCCGGCAGAACTTTAGGAGACCAGCAGGAAAGATTTTTGGGGGGAGGGGGGGGTTGCGAAAAAATCGGACTCTGGTTTTATTGGCAATTACGTCTATCTCTCTACCTCTTTTTTTTAAAAAAAACAATCTTAATTTGCACACCGAAACATAGAAGAGAAAACAATCGATTCTTTATTAGATTAACTTGGAGAAAAACATGTTCAAACCAAATTTCACGTACACAATATATATCATCAATAATTTACTGTAATCACCTCAGCACGAGAAATCATTTTGCATGCGTATCTGGTACCAAAATGGGATGTAGCACTTCGAAAAGAAGCACTTGTCCGAAATGCCCATTCCTCTACGAGTATCGAAGGAAATAGGCTTAGTCTGGAGCAAGTGACAGAGCTTGCTGCAGGCCGAGAAGTAATGGCAACGAGAAGAGACAAACAAGAAGTGCTCAACTATCTTTATGTACTCGAGCATCTCGCTGATTTCGCAGAACATGATAAAATTACTGAAAAATCAATTCTTGACTTACACAGAAGAATCACGAAAGACGTCATTGACAATCTAAAAGACTCAGGAAAATATCGTAACAGGCAGGTATATGTTGGAGATAGAATTGGTAACGTTATATTCATGCCACCAAAAACCGAAGATGTTCCAACGTTGATGCGATCACTCGTTGCATGGCTAAACTCTGAAGATACCAAAAAACTCGATCCAGTTTTAGTTGCTGGTATCCTTCATTATGAATTTGTGCGAATACATCCATTCATCGACGGAAATGGAAGAACTACACGATCCTTAGCATCGTTGATACTCATCCTTCGAGGTTTTGATATCAAACGGTTCTTTGCTCTGGATGAGTACTATGATTTGGATCGAAAAGCATACTATGCTGCATTGCAAACCGTGAACCAAACAACACTCAATCTGAACAAATGGTTAGAATATTTCACTGATGGAGTTGCTGTTTCTGTTGACAGTGTCAAAGAGCGAATATTAAGACTAAGTAGCCAGAAGTTACGAAAGGATTTGAAGGGGCAGATTACTCTTACAGAACGACAGATGAAGATCATAGAACATCTTCAGAGAAATAAAAAAATTACTGCAGGTGAGGTAGCAAAGAGCTTTAAGATTACGAGACAGGCAGCTCTTAAAGAACTCCTCAAACTGATTGAACTGGGTGTAATAAAACTAAAAGGGAAAGGAAGGGGCGCCCATTACATCCTTGTATAAACGGTTGTCATTTCGGTTGTCGTTTTGGTTGTCGTTTTTTGATCTTCTTACCTTAGAGAGTTGTATGGGCCCGGCAGGGTCTCTACCTATTTATATCTTATAATTGCAACTAGAGTTTATACATTATTTACCCACTCTGGTTTGGAAGTCTGCCTATCAACCTCTTACTTTTTTGTCACCATCTTTGGTGATAAGCGCTGTTGAAGGATACTTTTTATCCCTTGGAAAACATTTAAATACTTCTGGGATTTTACTTAAAACGAGGAGAAAAACGCATATGGAAAAGAAAATAGTTTTTAGTATATTGTGTATGTTGGTGATAGCTGGTCCTGTTGTATCAGTAGCAGGAACTACGATTCAAGATGATATAAATTCTAGAGAGACAACCAAAAATTATGGTGGTTCGATTCAGCAAATTACTGGTAAAAACTGTGTCATGGCAGGCTGGTCGGAGATCGCAAAGTTGATCGCCTCAGATGGTGCAACCAGCGACTGGTTTGGCTATTCTGTTTCAATCAGTGGGGATTACGCTATCGCAGGAGCGTGGTATGATGACAATAGCAATGGAGCCGATGCTGGTGCAGCGTATATCTTCAAACGATCTGGTACTAGCTGGATGCAGGAGGCGAAGTTGACTGCCTCAGATGGTGCGGCTAGCGACTGGTTTGGCTGTTCTGTTTCCCTCAATGGAGACTATGTCGTCATCGGAGCGTATAGTGATGATACCAGCAGTGGATCAAATGCTGGTTCAGCGTATGTCTTCAAACGATCTGGTACGAGTTGGACTCAGGAGGCGAAGCTGACTGCCTCAGACGGCGCAGCTTACGACTACTTTGGCTATTCTGTTTCAATCAGTGGGGATTACGCTATCGCAGGAGCGAATGGCGATAACAATGGTAATGGGGCCGAGGCTGGTGCAGCGTATATCTTCAAACGATCTGGTACGAGTTGGACGCAAGAAGCCAAGTTGATTGCCTCAGACGGTGCGGCTGGTGACTGCTTTGGCTGTTCCGTTTCGATCAGTGGGGATTACGCTATCGCAGGAGCGTGGTATGATGACAATAGCAATGGAGCCAACGCCGGCTCAGCGTATATCTTCAAACGATCTGGTACGAGTTGGACGCAAGAAGCCAAGTTGATTGCCTCAGACGGTGCGGCTGGTGACTGCTTTGGCTGTTCTGTTTCAATCAGTGGGGATTACGCTATCGCAGGAGCGAATGGCGATGACAATGGTAATGGGGCCGATGCTGGTGCAGCGTATATCTTCAAACGATCTGGTACGAGTTGGACTCAGGAGGCGAAGCTGACTGCCTCAGACGGCGCAGCTTACGACTACTTTGGCTATTCTGTTTCAATCAGTGGGGATTACGCTATCGCAGGAGCGAATGGCGATAACAATGGTAATGGGGCCGAGGCTGGTGCAGCGTATATCTTCAAACGATCTGGTACGAGTTGGACGCAAGAAGCCAAGTTGATTGCCTCAGACGGTGCGGCTGGTGACTGCTTTGGCTGTTCCGTTTCGATCAGTGGGGATTACGCTATCGCAGGAGCGTGGTATGATGACAATAGCAATGGAGCCAACGCCGGCTCAGCGTATATCTTCAAACGATCTGGTACGAGTTGGACGCAAGAAGCCAAGTTGATTGCCTCAGACGGTGCGGCTGGTGACTGCTTTGGCTGTTCTGTTTCAATCAGTGGGGATTACGCTATCGCAGGAGCGAATGGCGATGACAATGGTAATGGGGCCGATGCTGGTGCAGCGTATATCTTCAAACGATCTGGTACGAGTTGGACGCAAGAAGCCAAGTTGATTGCCTCAGATGGTGCGGCTGGCGACTACTTTGGCGATTCTGTTTCAATCAGTGGGGATTACGCTATCGCAGGAGCGCCTGGCGATGACAATGGTAATGGGGCCGAGGCTGGTGCAGCGTATATCTTCAAACGATCTGGTACGAGTTGGAAGCAAGAAGCTAAGTTGATTGCTTCAGACGGTGCAGCTTACGACGCTTTTGGTAATTCCGTTTCGATCAGCGGATATTATACAGTCATTGGGGCGTTTCAGGATGATAATGTCTATGGAAATGATGCTGGGTCCGCATACATATTCAAGAGACCCATACCTGATCTAGATTGTAGCGGAACACTGAGTTGGACCGATGTGAACCCAGGGGAGACAGTCTCTGGGCAGTTCCTGGTAGCAAATATTGGCGAACCTACTTCAACGCTTAGCTGGAAAATAGATTTATACCCTGATTGGGGGACTTGGAGTTTCACCCCGTCAAGTGGCTCTGGTCTCACTCCAGAGATGGGCGCGATTACTGTAGGTGTAGAAGTCACTGCACCTGATCAACAGAATCAACAATTCACCGGAGAAATAAAGATCGTCAATTCAGAGGATAGCAATGATTACGACACCATATCGGTTTCACTAAAGACACCGGTGAACCAGCAATCAGGAAATCTGCAAGTACTTCCCTTTTTAATGATGAGACAAAATTCTATGCTAGGACAATTATTCATGAGCTCTCTGGTTTCTACAAGAATCCAAAATCTGAAGTGATAAACAGAAATCTCATCTTTTTTCTTTCACTGGAGGTCAAAAAAGGTTCCATTATGAGAATGTTACATTTGGTCAAAATCTCTCCAAGGGAAGACAATGGGCCCGGCAGGATTTGAACCTGCGACCAACTGGTTATGAGCCAGTCGCTCCACCGGTCTAAGCTACGAGCCCCTTTGTTGTGTAAAGCCCTAATATAACTTCTACTACTTAAAATTTTGAGAAAAGAAAGCTCCGACATCTATACGGAGCTAAGGAGATAGTGCGCAGCTGATAACTATGTTGTTACTCAGGTGAGATGATTATAAAGATACCGACAACAAAACCTTTCACCGTTTTCTCTACATCATAAACTCGTACGGTTGCCTTCAAACCACCAAATCCATATAAAAACCCGCAATTAAGACGGGTCGATTCCCCCGCTAACAACGTTTCAATCGTCCCATTAAAGTCTTTGATGTACCCAGCTGGATAGGAGTATAACTGGCGTTTGATACTCACATTCCAAGGGATTGATGATGCATTAACAATACCTATATTATCAACATCAATATGGAGAAAACCGATACCGCCACTTATCCTACTTAGCTTTAGCAAAGGTACTCCTATGTACACCGACGTCGGTTCTGACCAATTGCTAGTTGCACCAAGCACATCCCGCGCTTTCGCTTTTATTTCATAAGTACCTGCTTGTGTCCAACTGTGATTTGTAGTCCCGACCGCACCAGAATCAAATGGTCCAATCCATCCACTACTGTTTCCGTCACCCCAGTCGAACATATACAGGATTTGATCACCTTCAGGATCTATAGAGGTTGCGGTATACGTGTATTCAACCTTAACACTCCCAGAATTCGGTCCATCAGGTGCTTCAGGTGTCGACGGAGGCTCACTTGCATAAATCGGAATAGTATTTTGATAATAAAGGTAGTTATGGGCAGTCACAACAATCGAAAGATTATCAAGATTCACGGGTTCAATGGTAAGCGTTGCAATACCTGTTTGATTGGTAAGCCCTTTTGCATACATTCCGTCTTCTTGCGAAAGGCACACCATAGCGCCTTCAATAGGGTTTCCACTGCTCGTAACTGTAACCTCTACCTGACTTGGTACAAACGGCACGACATCAGGATGAACAACGGTCAATGACTGTGGGAACATCGTCCACACATCCATGGTTGGATCGCCAAAAACATGGAATTCTTCAAATGTTGCTCTTGATTCTGACGTACCTGGTGTCCACGGATAAGGTGAACAACCACCAGGAACGATATACTTGTCATACATCCAGAATTTCCCATAATTCATAATCTGTGAGATCTTATACACTGCAGTATTATAGGGATTGGCTGACCCTCCGTTAGGGTAATTCGGATCAAAATCCGGAAACATGCCATCATACAGTCCACGGCAGAATTCATCATTATAACCGCTATAGCTGACTCTTGTGGAAGCGATGACCCCGACGAAACCTTTCCCTTCGACTCTGAGACCGACCTCGCCAATTGATTCGTAATTACCGGGTTCCGTATCGGTTTCGCCATCGAACCAGCCGCTATCGCAGTTGAGACTGAACATGACAGGATATTTTTCACCATTGTTCAGGTTGGTGAGGATATTTGTTGTGGTAAATTGAGGACCCGACCATCCCGTATAGGAGTAGCCATCGTTTTGGGATGCTCCATGGTCTCGATGGTTTGCAATGAAAACACCGCCATTAATCGCATCGATTACGCCCTGCGTAGAACCAGGCGGCGTCGTACCCTGATATTGTCTGTTGCAGGTATACCCTAGGGGGGCGAGATAATTGTAGATTGTTTCAGAACCCCAGACAAAATACCTTCCTGATTCTTGCAATGCCGCAAGAAGTATGTCATCAAACCAGTTATCACCCATATATGGTTCTTTGCTGTAGTCCAAAATCTTATTCACGACGATGGTAAGCTCATTTTCATTATCAACTGAAATCCGCCCCTGATGTATCTCTGGTAAATAATCAGTCCCGCCAAGCGCCACATACCACAGATCAGTACCGGTGTTAGTCCCATGATATGGATGCGGATAGAGATAGTTCACCGGGATATGGTCAGCATCACCCACGATTAAAAGAAACGAAGGTGGCAACTCCCAAGTATCATATGCAATCTGCATATATGTACGGAGTTCAGCAGCCGTCGTCCCAATCTCAGACCATTTAACAACCTTGGTCTCGAGACCGGAGGCATGTCGCCATTCTGCCAGCGGCAGAATCTCCTCATAGAAGTTGTCGTAGACAACAATCAACAGGTCAGCTCTATCCCCCTCGCTCAACTTCCCCGTAGGTATCGTAGGATTACTCATTGTTCCGCGTTCCACACAATTACCGTTTAAGAGAAACGCATCATACAAAGGCTGGAAATACACTGACCGATATCGCTCAGGAATAAAAACCCCGTTTCCACCGTTGAAATCAACACGTACCTGTACGTCTTCAAACACCTTCAATGATTCTGTGAGCGGGTTATACGCAAAGGGAAACACGGAAACCCTCACTAGTCGACAACCACGCAAACTCATTATTTGGCTCATTTCAACAACGGATGATGGATAGTACTCGTTTGAAGCGTAAAAATCATTATCAATGGTGAACGGTGGATCATCAAACCCGCCTGTTTCGGGTTTTGGCGGTTGCGATGGGTACAGTTTATACCCGTCAACAATCCTTGTGCCCATCACTGTATATTGCAGATTTGGTGTAGCCATTTGTGGAATCGCTATGTAAAAACTGAGTGTCGGTAGCTCAGCTTTGCCGTAATCTGCGGTTTGACCACTTTGAGGAAGATTTAATCGTGTAAATGACGAACTCCCTGCTTGAATCGTCTCAGTACTATAACCTCCAACGGTGACAGAGAACTCTACCCCCCGAGCATCTGCCCTTGTCACAACAATATCGTTTTCCTGGTATGACCCTGTGGTGTTTGTATATGCGCCAACCGTAAAAGGTAAACTTAAGACTACGATACCAACAACTAAGAGAATCTTCAGCTTTACAATAACATTATTTTTGTTTTTCATGGTATCCCTCAATTATTTCCCCGTTATCCTTTATTTTTATAGGTAATATAAGGAATTCACCTATAAATATATTTACCTAGCATAACCAACATACACAGCGATACATATTTGCCATTTCTACCTCCTATCACCCTCCTTTTAAAGCTGTGTAGAATACGGGTTTTACTTTTCATAAAAACAGGATTATAAGCATAGTCGAATACAAACAACACGAACACAATTTCCTTATAACGAGGCAAAAAGCAGCTCTTCAAAAGATGATAAAGTTCTTTAATCATACCACGTTTAAATCCCCTGTTATGAAAACACTTGCGACACTTGCAACCTACCCCTTCCTTCAGGACACAAAACTCTTCATAAAAGAAAACGGCCCCTCTGTCGATGAACTCCTGCATGATCTCCCGTACGAACGAGCACGAATCATCGGCATTGAACGATTAGACAATGCGTTTAAAAATCGAGATGTAGGCGAGAGGAGTCTTGCAAGTGACTCTGATTGTATCATGGAAATTTTATCATACCCTTTAGCGAGGATGGTTGCTGTCTGTATTGGGGATTCGTATTTTAAAAAACGATATGCACTGGGCGAGGCGTACCATGTGTATAAACATCTCCTCAATGAGCCTACCTCTTTTCTTCTTGCGGTCGCACAAGAACTCAACGTTACTGTTCAACACAGACCTGAGAAAAACACGATTAAAATCTTTTTCAAAGACTATCTCCGCAACGCACCCACTCGGTACAGGGAATGGAAAATGGTGAACCGAGGTATCGGTGGTGGGTTCCTCACGATTTCCCATAAAGACC
>Ga0315274_10004882_pt1 | contig 19697 bp, 10 predicted proteins | sample YL17G02_20_MG_FD_203700 | JGI IMG/M metagenome (GOLD analysis project Ga0315274, IMG submission 203700) | Sediment microbial communities from Yellowstone Lake, YNP, Wyoming, USA - YL17G02_20 | ecosystem: Environmental > Aquatic > Freshwater > Lake > Sediment | place: USA: Wyoming | collected... | reverse complement strand
CGTCGGGATCGGAGGCGGAGAGCGTAAAGGCAAGCTCCTCCATTTCATTCACACTCCGGTCGCCGATGGTCTCCATCTCCGGCGCGCGGTTGACGTTGGCGACGCTGATGGTGATGGTCTCTTCGTCCGACAGAGCCGGGCTGCCGTCGTCGGTCACCCGGAAGGTCACGTCGTATTCACCCGCCTGATCGAGTCCCGGCGTCCAACTGAAATCTGCGCCGTCAAGCGACGCGCCTTCAGGCAGATTGTCGGCTTCATAGGTCAAGCCGTTGCCGTCGGGATCGGAGGCGGAGAGCGTAAAGGCAAGCTCCTCCATTTCATTCACACTCCGGTCGCCGATATTTGCCAATACCGGAGCCCGATTCACATCGTGAACGGTGATGACGACAGCGGCATCTGCAAACCGATTACCGTCCGATATTCTGAGCATGAGGGAATAGCCGCCGGCGTCATCGTAGCCGGGAATCCACCGGAATAACCCCGTCCCATCCTCGTAGTCAACAAACGTCCAACCTTCCGGCAGCTCTTCTGAGGTGGCTGTTATGACCAGCCGGTCGCCATCAATGTCGGAACCTGCGACGGCGAACTCCAGCGTATCCCCTTCATCAAGAGCCACGGTATCCGGCACTTCCGCCCACTGCGGCGGGTCGTTGACCGGTGCGACAGTCACGGTAAATGTCAGCTCCGTAGCGGCGTCGCGATTGGCAGCCGCTTCACCGTAGTTTAGGCTTCTTAGTTGACGGGCGTTAGCGGGAGCGTCTGTCACCCGGCGCAATTGCCGTTGAGGTCCGGCGTCGTGTAGCTGCCCGTCAAACTGGTCGTCGGCAATCACGGTCACAATTGCCTCGCCATTCCAGTTGGGGGTGCTCAGCACTTGAAGAAGCCGCCCATCGTGAACCTCCACTCCCAATCCCTCATCGCCGCTGACCGCTTGAAAAACCAGTTCGTCCCGATTTGGATCACTGAATACCGTGTCCAAATCGGCGACCTCATATAGTCCAAAATCTTCGTCAAGTTGCACATCGCCGATAGTGTGAGCGATTTCAGGGGGGTAATTGATGTAGATGCCGGTGGCGGTCAAAATAAAAGTAGCTTCAGGTTCGTCGGGATCATCGGAAGCGATCGTCACCAGAGACCGATAGGCGCGTTCTTCGCGCGGAGCGAAACTCATTCGGAGACCGATAGTCTCCCCCTGGTTCAGTGTGGTTTCACCGGGGAAATCGCTTGAGAAAGCATCATCCTCAATGGCTACCGAATTCACAGTCAACACGCCCGGTCCAATGTTGGCAATAGCAAGCGACCAGTGCCGCGTGGAGTCCAATTCCACCTCGCCGAACTCGTGCGCCACCTGATAGCTGTTCTCCAGCCAGCCGACGACGCGCGCGCCGTATCCGGTGTATAGGATATCAGAATCACCGTCCTCATCCAGGTCAATTGCCTGAACCGCTGACGCCCCGTCCAGGCTTGCCAGCGTGTGATTGGTGAAGCCCTGCTGACCGTCGTTTTCCCACCAGGCGAGCTGGTCGCCGTTGAAAGCCGCGCTGACCAAATCAAGATCGCCGTCCAGGTCAAAATCGGCGGCGTCAACACCCCGCGCGCCATCGGCGTCGGACGCGATTATATGGCGGGTGAAGTTTTGGCCGCCGTCGTTCTCCCACCAGCCGACCTGGTCTCCTTCAAAGGAGGTTGCCAGGATGTCCATATCGCCGTCGCGATCCAGGTCGGCGCTATTTAGTTTGTTGACGCCGCGGAAATCGGTTTCGGCGGTTTGGCGGGTGAAGCTGTCGCCGCTGCGTTCCCACCAATAAATGCGTCCGTTGGTGCGCGTTCCGGCAAGTAGTTCGGGATGTTCGTCCCCATTCAAATCAGCGCAGTGAACTGTAATGTCTCCGCGCAAACCGGCGGTCATCACCATCGGCTCAAAAGTCCCGCCTCCCTCACTGAACCAGACAACCACCTGCCCGGAGTCGGCGTCTCCGCCGGCGAGATCTTCAAATCCGTCGTCGTTCAGGTCCGCAACGGCAAGGCTGAGAACATTCCCGCGTAATGTGTCAAGCGGGTGCGGGGTGAAGGACTCCAAACCGTCATTCTCCCACCACCAGGTATCGCCGGCAACCTGCGCAGCGGCGGCGATATCCATATCGCCATCGCGGTCAAAGTCGGCAGCGGCAACTGCCCGCGCGCCGTCAAAACCGGTTGCAATAGTATGAGAGGTATAACTTCCCTCGCCGTTGTTCTCCCACCAGGCCACCTTGTCAGCCAATAGCGCAGCGCCCAGAATGTCAAGGTCGCCGTCGCCGTCAATATCAACAGCGATGCCAGCCATCGCCCCTCGGAAATTGTTATCAACGGTGTGCGCCGTGAAATCAGGGTCGTAATCCTCATCTGCGGCGTAGCGCAGTTCAATGTCGGCAGCGCGAGCGACGCCGGAACCGGACAAGTTGACCGCGACTTCGGGACGTTCCGGGTCATCCGAATGAATGATCAGCGAAGCAGAATATTCGGCAGCTTCAAGCGGGTTGAATGCCACCGCCAGCCAGCGCACTTCATCGGGCCGAACCGCAAATCCCGCGCCGCCCAGGAAGTCGCAGAACCCATCGCCGGTTATTTCAATACTCTCTATGCTTAGCGTGGTGGTTCCGACGTTGCCAACCGCAATGGCGCGAATAACTTCATTCCCAATGAGCGTCGCGCCGAAATCCACTTCTTCGCGCGATACATTAATCGCCGGCTGCTCGCCAATGCGCAAACGGACGGTCACTCCGATCTGTTCGGCATCAGGGTCATTGGAGTGGAATTCAACAAACGCTTCATAGTAGCCGGGCAGCATCTCGCGGCTGTCCAGCGTCAAATCCAAGTCCAGGACTTGACCGGACTCCACCGTTCCCCTGTCCGGCGTTACGAAAAGCCAGTTTTCGCGGATGCCGTCGTCGTGACGATACCAGTTCTCTTCGTCAACCATCGCGCGCCACATATCGGTTCCGTCGTGCGCCAGTCCGGCGCTCTCCTCATCCGCCAGCCAGTCAAAACCGTTGACCGCGCGCAGATTCCAGTCATCGTCAACATAGAACTGGAACAGGGTGATTGCCGTGCCGTAATCGTCGCGCCCTCTGATATCGCCGCCTTCCTTAACCATCTCGCCATATTGTGCCCGCGCCTGCACCCAAAGCTGACCCTGTATGTGTTCCGGCGCCCAGGCGCAGTTACCAAGCGAGAAGTATCCCTCGTCGTACAGGACGTCGCCATAACTTACCGTCGTTATCAGGTTGCGGGTTTCGGCGTCAAAGACATTCAGCCGTCCAACATACCACACCTGTTCATTAACTAAAATATGTCCCTTATCGTCGGCGGTGAGTCCGGTTATGTTTAGCACCGGTAGATTGAACTCTTCAAGCAATTCACCCTGACGATTATAGGTCTTCATCCAGTTGGTGAATCCGCCGCGCAACCGGCGCTGACCAACCCAGAACCGCTCGCCGTCCCACGCCAGTCCGTAAGCGTCGGAATGAATCAGGTAATCGTGAACGATTTCACCGCTCTCGGTATCAACGGCATAGAGATGGCTATACGGATGGTCGGCAGCGACGCCCCACATAAACTCACCGTCCCAAGCCATCCCGACAGTCATGGCATAAAGTCCGGTCAGCGTGTCCAGCGGTGTGAAATAGTCGCGCTCGCTGCCCATAGCAACGCTGCCGTCCACCCGGCGCAGCGCTCGTCCGCCGAAGTCCCGCCCGGGCTGGGTTATGATATGCTTCACCGCGCGGAACCTTAATGGCGAATCGCCGTCATTGGCAACCCGGACAGAGAATCGGTCCTCATCGCAGGGCAGCAGGTAATCGTCCACCGCGGCCGGCGAAACAGCTATCTCCGGCGGCGGTAGAGTTTCCGCCATTAAACCAATTTGAAACTCCTCCTTGCCGGGCGCGTTGGAGTGTATGGTCAGTGTCGCATCGTGAGCGCCGTCGGCGTCGGCGTTCAGCATGACGGTCATTTCAATCGGCGGTCCCGGCAGAGTCTCAGTCCTGTCCAATGTCGCTGTCCAAGCCGGGTCGTCCACGTCAACGCTGCTGATATTCAGCCATTCCGAACCGGGGTTGTATATCTGCAGATGGACGGTGTAAGGCGTGCCGGTGTAAAGCTCGGGGAATGCCATATTATAGTTCACAACCTCGGGGTAGCCGACACTCTCCGCCCACTCCACAGCAATATCCGGTTGACCCTGCACCACCATCTCAATCGGAACTGTCCAGTCGGGCGTCGCCGGATCGTTGGAACGCACGTGGATGTTGGCGTTGTATGTCCCACCCAGCAGGTCATTGGCGATAACAATCACCGCCAGCGTCCTGTTTTCATCGGGAGTCACGTCAGCCGCCGCCGGTAGAACAGCGAGCCATGACGCGGCTTCAGAATAGCCATCGTCGTATGCAAACCAGAAGTTGCTCTGTATCATCCCGTGCCAGATGTTCGCGCCGTCATGCGCGATGCCGACATAAGGGTTGTCGGCGAACCACCCCAGGAAATTGACCGGTGTCAACGCATTGTCATCGCCAAAACCAAGCTCAGCAGCGAAGGTATAAATCCCCTCTCCGAAGGAACTCATATTGACCCACAAATGCCCCAGGTCGTGCTGCGGAACCCAGGTCATACCGCCGGACGCGATGCTGCCATCAAGCCACTCCCCAGGGTAGGTCAGCAGCCGGTGCTCGCCGTAGAAGTCGTCGGTGCGCACGCACAGCACCGCCATCAGGGGATGGTCCTCATCGTTGCTGGTAACATTGATGTAGAGATTACCATCCTTGTCGCAGGCCAGACCGGTAACCATAGCCACCCACTCCTCGGGCAGTTCGTATTCGCCAAGTTGTTCGCCTTGCCGGTTGTAACGGTATATAAAACGGCTTTCCAATTCGCCAATCCAGAAGTTTTCGCCATCAAACGCCAGTCCAAGGGGACCGGAGAACTCATTAAGCAGGAAGGTTTGAGTGATGTTACCGGTAGCGATATCAATCGCGAACAGTTTATTCTCAGTATAGGACACCCCCCAGAGCAGTTCCCCGTCCCATGCCATTCCGGTGTTGAAGGTGAAACCGGAGCGCATAATATCCACCGGTATCGCCCCCTCCCCCTCGTCGCGTCCGGTCGGCAGCGCACCGCCGACCCGCCGCAGCGCGCGCCCGCCGTTATCCCGCCGCCCCGGCGACGAAATAACTTCGGCGTCAACGTTGTAGCGCAGAACGCTCTCGCCGTCGTTGTATATGGTCATTTCGGTAACCAGCGTGTCGCCGAAATCAACCGTCCAGTCAAACGCTTCCGGCTCCACCCGCACCTGCGGCGGCGGCGAAGTGAGCGCGGACAGATTGATGGTGTATTCGCTCGTCATCGGGTCGTCGGAGAATATAGTGAGCGTCCCGTAGTTCTCTCCTCCCTCCGACTGGAAAGTCACCGTAATCGTCCGCTTCTCCAACGGTTGCAGAGTGAACGCTTCATCGGCGACCGTGAAGGCTTCGTTGTCGGTGCTGATCCCGCTCACCTCCAACGGTATCGTGCCGATGCTGCTGACGTCTAAAGTCAAATCGTAAGGGTATCCGGGGAATACGTCGGGATGTCCCATATTCCAGTCCAGGCTGTAGGGGAACCCGTCGTTCTCCGACCACAGAGCGTCAATCATAGACGCGCCGCTCACTATCAAGCTCACCGGCACAGTCACATCCGGATTCTCCGGGTCGTTGGAGCGGATATGCAGGTCGGCGCTGTAATCCCCTTCCGGCAGCCATTCCCCGCCCAGCGTCACTGTCAGCGTCGTATAATCTTCGGGATAAACCGAGCCTTCGGTCGGCGCCACAACAATCCAGCTCTCGGAGAAACCGTCGTCAATTATATTCCAGTAATATTGGCCATCCACCGCCTGGACGAGATGCTGTCCGTCGTGCCCGAATCCCGCCGAGATGTCGTAGATGTCGTTCAGCCAAATCCCCTGCGCCGGTTCCACCGACCAGTCGTCAAACACGTGAAATTGCACTGCTTCCATACCTTCGGTGCTGAGCAATGCCCACAGCTTGCCGACGCGATATTCCGGCACCCAGACGATACTGCCCCACTGCCCGTAGGCGTCACGTCCGCCGTTCTGCCGGTTGCGCCAGTCAAAGTCCAGCGGAATCGTCGCAACGCGCTCGCGGCTCTGCGAGTCAAAGACCGAAATCTGCTGCGCCCCGGTCAGCTCGTCCAGGTCGCATACATAAATCCGGTGCTGCTCGTCGCTCGTCAGCCCCACAATTCCTGCCGTCGGGAGGTTGAACTCGTCCACCAGCTCGCCCCCCGGCGAGTAAACCTTGATGTTGCTGGAGGGGACATATCCCTCGCCGAAAGAAACTTTCTGCCCCACCCAGAAATTCGCGCCGTCGTATGCCAGACCGACCGGATGATCGTGAATGTAGTAACTGCGGGTGGTGTATTGCTCGGCAATATCAAATGCGAATATCATTGAGTAGTAATCCGACACACCCCATAATTCGTCTCCGACATGCGCGATGCCGGTGGTCCCATAGTAATAGACCCAATAGTTGCCTATGACCTCCCCTGAGTAATCGCGCTCCGGCCCGCCCTTCCCGTCCACCCGGCGCAGCGTCCGTCCCGAAACGTCAGCATCGCGCGGCGGTTCGCCGGTGATGTCAATGCCGGTTGTGAAGGAGAGCCACCCCGAGCCCATGTTGCTGACGGTGACCGGATAATCCTGCTTTTCACCCATGCCAAGCTCAGTGGCTATCTCCGACGGCTCAACCGATATCGCCGGCGCGTAGTCCACGTAGGCATAGATCGCGACTGAATACACCCCGCCCTCAGCGTCGGAATAAATGTTCATATTCTCGTTGAGCCAGCCGATGCCTTCGGTTATGAAAGTCAGCGTCACAACTTCCCGTCCGCCCGGCGCGAGGCTGAAATTGTCGTGGTCAACCTGGTTGTAGCCATAGTCAAAACGGATGCTGTCCACCTGCAAATCGCCGGCGCCGCTGTTGATGATGGTGATTTCGGTCTGGTAGGTGTAACCGGGGAAAACGCCGCCGATGTTGCCGCCGTTCCAGTAGATGTCATAGGGATAGTCGTAGTCGGCGCTCCATTCGGCGCTGAGCTGCTGCAGCCCGTCCACGTCCATTGACACGTTGCACTCCGCCGCTACGTCGCCGTAATCCTGCCCTGTCAGCAGCCGTATGACCGCCTCGTAATGCCCTTCCAGCCGCCCATTTGCGTCCAGTGTGGCGGTGAATTCCTGCGAGTTGTCGCCCGACACGACGCCCTCCTCCCGCGACAGTCTCAGCCACCGCTCGGCGTAACCGTCATCCCAGGCATACCAGTAATCGTCGGACAAATCGCCGTGCCACAGGTCGCGCCCGTCGTGAGCCATCCCCGCGGTTGCGCCGTCGGCATTCCAGGAGAATCCGCCGACGAACTCGCCAGTCCAGTCCTCGTTCACCTGCATCTGCAATGCTTGGGTGTTGCCGTAGTAAGATTCCGGACCAAAAGGCCCGCCAGCGGCTTCCCCGCCCGATTCCTCCATATTCACCCACAGCTTGCCGGCGGGATGCTCCGGCGCCCAGGCAATGCTGCCGAAATATGGGTAACTGTAACCGTGGTAGGCTTCCGACAGGTTGATGGAACCCACCCGCATCATATCGGCGAGGTTGAAAACATCCACGCGGTAGTTGCCTTCGTCGTCAAAGTTGTCCACCAACAAATGCCCCGCGTCGTCGCAGGTCAGACCGACAATCCCCACCACCGGCAGCTCTACCGTGTTCAGTAGTCGTCCACTCCGGTCGTATTCGCGCACCACATTGGACGGATCGTAACCCCCTTGGTATTCGCCGATCCAGAATTGCCCGCCGTCATAGGCAAGCGCCACCGGCGAATCGTGGATGCCGAAGTTATGGACGACCGAGCCGTCCGCCAAATCCACCGCGATGAGTTCCGATGACGACTGCGACACCGCCCACATCAGATGCCCGTCCCAAGCCATTCCGGTGATGTCATAGTAGCCGTAAATCTGCAGTTGATTCACCGGCGTGCCATCATAATAGTCGTCGCGTTCCGGTTTTTTATCCCCTCCTACGAAGTAGGGGGGGACTAAGGGGGGGTTCCCCTGACTCGCCCCCCCTACTCTGTAGGTGGGGACTAAGGGGGGGTTCCCCTGACTCCCCCTCCCTACTCTGTAGGGGGGGACTAAGGGGGGGTCTTCCTCATTCTGGCTTCTCACTTTCCGCATCTGCCGTCTTGCTGCGCCGCCGTCCACCCGACGAAGCGTGCGTCCCTCGCGTCCGAACTGGTCGCGCTCCGGCTCCTGCATAACCTCCACCCCCAGCCGGTAGAACAACCTCGCCCCGCCGCCATTGCCGACGGTCATCTGATAGTCCGCGCTCTCGTCCGACCGCAGCGACCCTTCAATCAAGAGCGGGTCAAGCCACGGCGCGGGCGGACCGAACGTCTCGGCGCGCAGCCCATAATCCGACGTGGCATTCAACGGGTCGTTGCAGCTCAAGACCAACGACCCATCCCAAGTCCCCCATTCGCCGCCTTCAAACGTCACGACCAGCGGAACGGATTCTCCCGGCCCAATCAGACTGTCCTCCAATACCGGCGTGAACAGGGCGCTCGTGGACCAGTAACTGTCCACAAACAGCGCCTCACCGCCGGTATTGTGCAAGGTAAAAGTCAACGGATACGAAACTCCGGACGTGATGTCGGTGGATTCGTAATAGGCGTTGTTCCAGTTGGCGGGGTCGGGGTAGCCCGCTGACTCAGGCCACGTCACATCAATATGAGGCGCGTCGGTGACCGTCAGCAGCACGTCCACCACCGCGTCGGGGTAGTCGGGGTCGTTGCTCAAGATGTGCAGGTTGGCTTCGTAATCCCCGCCGACCAGCCCCCGCGCGTCCAGCAGCACTTCAACCACGAGGCTGTCATCCGGCGCAACTGACCCAACAACCGGACTCATGCGCAGCCACGACAAGAGCGCGCCCTCTGGTCCTATTTCAATCGCGCGACCGTCGGTGAGGTAGCCCTCTTCGTTGTTGGATATCGCCCACCCCCAGAAGCCGTTGCCGTAGTTGACGCCGGCGTGGAAACCGTCCTGCCCGTCAAATCCTTGGCCGTATTGATAACGCGCGACGCCGTCGCTGGTGAGGATGACCTGCGCGTAGTAATACCTCTCCCGCTGGTTGTCCGCGAACTTCCAGGTCGCCACCGCAAAACGCGCGTCAGGATTGGAGTAGAACATCACCTGCCGCTGGTTGTAGTTTTCATTATTGGCGACTTGCAGGCAGTTTTCGGTGATGCCCTGATGCGGGAACTCCCCCCAGTGGTCAGCCCAGGTGTGCCGGCTGGTGTCGGTGAACGAGAGCCAGCCGTCGGAGTCTATAAACAGCCTGTCAAACGCCCGATCCCAGAACGGGAAGGTCCAGCCGAGGTCAAGCTGAGAGGTGATTTCGTCATTGAACATATCAAACGTCTGCACCCCAGCCCACTCGGAGATGTCAACCCAGTTGAAGAGCGGTCCGTCCGGTTCGTCGTTGTCCCGCCATGTGTAGCCTTGGCAGTCGGGCTCCCCCGCCTCATCCCGATTTGCCCCACCCGCTTGGGGGGGGGGGGAGGGGGGGGTGTTATCATCAGAATCAGCATCAACATCTCTGAGAGCCCGCCCCTGCTGCCCTTCATCCCTTTGTGGTGAACGAAGTGAATCCATCATCGGATCGGATAATACTTCGGTGGTCAACGAATAGAACAGGTCAGCAAGCCCGGTGTCGGCGACGGTGAACGACTGCCACTCCGACTCGCCGGAGTAGAGGGAGGAGGAAAGAGAAGATGGGGAAAGGGTAAGGTGGGAATACAAGTGATAGTAGAATGCCCCCATATCGGCGATGGTAAAGTCGGGATCAAGCGGTGAGGCGGGATCGCCGGCGTTGATGCAAGGGGAGGCTTCGGTCAGGTGGTAGTCGCTGCCCTCGGGATCAACGAATAGCGGGTCGGAATCTATGTTGCCGTCGCCCCAAGTAAGCGTTCCATTGCCATTGGTCAATACTCCGTCAATTCCACCCACGATATCAGAATACGACATAGTCAAGTAACTAGGATTACCCTCATTCCAAAAGATAATCTCATCTGGAGCATTGTCACGCACAATGACGTTCTCGACGGTGACGTTCGACCCCTGCGTGAAAATGCCCCCACCAGTATTGTTCACTGAATTGCCGAATATTGTAGAGTTCGAAATCATACCTGATGCATCTATGAAGAAGACACCCCCACCAAAGTACTGACTTGAATTATTGGCTATCAAACAGCCCCGGATCGTAATGCTTGCTCCGGCACTGAGGTAAACACCGCCACCCCAGTTATCAGAGCTATTGTATGTCACAACGCAGCGACTCAGTGTAGCATTGGAATTCTCACTGATGCCGACGCCGCCGGTATTAATGTTGCCATGGTTGCTTTCAATCACGCAGTCATTGACCAAAGGATTAGATCCCCAGACGGAAGCAATTGCCCCACTATAATCGGCGGAGTTATTGATGATTAAGCAACTGCTTATCGAGGGATTCGCATAGTTTCCACAACAGATTCCACCACCATAGGTTGCCTCATTGTCTACAAATAAAGTGCCCGAGCCATTTTGAATTTTGAATCCGCTTAGCAGCGCACTTTCTCCCTCACCATTCATAAACGTTACCACGCTCCCATTCCCACCTCCATCTATCACAACGCTTGCCGGATCATCGGGATTGCCTATGAGCGAGATTGCCTTGCCATTAAAGTTGATGTTTTCGTAGTAGGTTCCATGCGCCACAAGGACAGAGTCCCCCGCTTCAGCCGCATCAATCGCCCCCTGTATCGTCTCATACCCGCCCGGCACGTTGAGCACCGCCGCTCGGGCAGAGTCCATCCCCAAAAACGCCGCGAGGGCGACAGAGGCTGCTGTCGCCAGCTTGAAGAGGCGCGGTCTGAAAGTGAGTCGGTGAGTCGGGGCGGCGGAGCGCCAGTGAGTCGGTGAGTCGGTGAGTCGGTGGGTCGGTGCGGCGGTGCGGCAGTGCGGCGGTGCTGCGGTGCGACGGTGCATCGGTGCGTCGCTGATGGCTGACGGCTGACGGCTGATAGCTGAATTGATAGCCAACGGGTTCATAATGACCTCTTTACAGAAGTTAGAAAGTAAGAAAGTGAGAAAGTTAGAAAGTTATCTTCGTGCCTTCGTGGTTCTCTTATTCCGGCTGGAACACGCCTAATCCAGTTTCCATACCACCGTCCGCTTTCCCCGGGCGCGCAGCAGGGGAGCTACCATTTGCTGCATCACCACGATGGCGCGGACTTTCGCAGCGATCGGCATTGCCGCCAACCGACGCCGGCGCGCAGCTTTGGCGGCGAAGATTCTCTCTAGTTCCGGCGTCAGGCGGTCCATCGCTCCCATATCTCTTTCAGATGGTGGCGTTCAATTATGGCCGTCAGGTAATCCCCGTTCAACTCCGCCTGCTCCCGCATCAGACGGACGCGAAGTCGGTCCTTTTCCCGCCCGGTCTGCAGACAGACGGCTATTAGATGTTCAGCGCGGAAGACGCGGGTAGGGGTTTGTTCATAGTTCATTTCAACAGCTTCGGTCAGCGCCTCTTCCAGTAGGGGACTATACGCTGGTATGAACTGTACCGGAATTCCCTCGATCACTACACATTCCCCCTCCTCCTTATAGCTTCGGTTCCGCAGCGCCTCATATATGGGGCTTAGTGTCAGCATCCCGGTCTCAGTCTGGGGCAGCACGACGAATATGTCCAGATCAAAGGTAAGAAACGGCTCAACATAGAATGCCGCTCCCATCGCCCCTCCGATGGCATAGCGGCCGAGCACGCCGGTTCGTTCCAGATCGTTTAGAACTTGTAGAGTCCGCTCCACGTCCGATTTTCTCCTTCCGGCTTGGGTTACAGCACCCGGAACCCCTGCTGCCCCTTCAACCGCCGGTCAAAGGTGACGACCGACTTGCAGCCGGCTTCCAGGGCGCGCTCGCGGAGCAGGTAATCGGCGAAATCCCCGGGGCCCTGTTCAAAGGCGTCCAGAGTTCTTGAGAATCGCTGGAGGGATTCAAAAGTCAGGATGTCTGAGTCAAGGACCGACCGCAGGATTGCCAGCAACTCGCGTCGGGTCTGCCGATAGGAGCGCGCCAGCACCCAAGCCGCCTCAACCAGAACAACGTCTGAGAGGAATAGGGTTTCGCTTTCGGCATACGCCCGATCAACTATGCGCTTGGCGCGATGCGCCTGAACCTCGTCATCCCAAATCAAGAAACGGAGCAGGACGTTGGTATCAAGAGCAGTCACTTGACATCCCCCATCTGACTGATGACTTCATTAATCTCTTCAATTGTCAAGTGGATGCCGTGTGCGTCCACTATCCCCCTCAGTTTGCGGAAATCAATCTTTGGCGCGATGACCACTGTCCCGTCCGCCTTGATGTGGATATTCACGAGATCGCCGGCGTCAACCTTAAGGTGCTCCCGGACTTTCTTGGGCAGCGTTATCTGCCCCTTGGATGTAATCTTTGTGGCGGTCATTCTTACTCCTTTTATAATTTCTTACCTAATATAAGAAGTAAGAATTAGGTTGTCAAGTAAGAACCGCGTCCATTGGGGGTGGCGTCACGTGTCCCCACGTGACACCGGCGATTTCTGCCACGTGAGGACACGTGGCAGCACGTAAAAATGTTGGGTTGCGAGTGCCATTGGACGGGCGGAGTCAAAGGGGGGAAGCGCGAGTGCGGTAACGTCTCTCCACCCAGCGCCGAAATGTAACAATAATTCCAACGCGGGTCAAGTGATAGCCGTCACACACCAATAAGTTTCGGGGCAGGGGAGAGAGACAAGAATCAAGAAGCGGAGATTTTACCACGAAGACACGAAGAAAGATTTTTCAGGCTCTGTATTTTTGTATTCGTGTCTTCGTGGTTCATTCCGGCATAATTCCCCCTGCTTCGTAAAGGGGGAGAAAGCGGAGAGGGAGGGATTCGAACCCTCGGCAGAGGTTTAAGCCCCTGCACACGCTTAGCAGGCGTGGGCCTTCAGCCTCTCGGCCACCTCTCCAGGACAGTCGCCAGGGTAACAACCCGGCTGACTGCCGTCTGATTAAGTGACAAGTGACAAGTATCAAGTCTGGATTTGCAACTTATCACTTGTTACTTGAAAATATACGCTTTCAATCGGTCATTGCCAATAGTCTGCGCGATGCGGTGGTCTTCATCATGATTTGTTTATCGGTCTGCCCACCGGTATATTTTTACAGGAACAACCCTCCACCCTCGCTCATATAATTGGAAAACAGAGTGTTAATCAAGTAGCGATATTCTTGGAGGGCGGACTTTCAGTCCGCTCTTGGTAGAGTCTAAGTTGGAAAACAGAGTGTTAATCAAGTAGCGATATTCTTGGAGGGCGGACTTTCAGTCCGCTCTTGGTAGAGTCTAAGCACGAATTGGGGCGGACTGAAAGTCCGCCCTCCAAGAAGCACAAATCGCTACAAGTAAATGCTCTCTTAGAAAAACATCACCCGCCGGAAGCAAGGGCGCAACCCCGGTGGGACAACATATACGCGGAGGTTTTTATGACTCACGACAGTTTCCAACGCCGCATTCTGGTCGCGCTCGTGTCGCTGCTGCTGTTGGCGGCGGTCAGCCGTCCGGCTGATCAGCTTTTCGCCGCCGAAGAAGAGGCGCCCGCCGAACGCGGGTTCCTGGGCGTTTATCCAGTCAACCTGGACGACCAGAAGCGCGAGGCGCTGGACTTTGAAAAGGGCAACGGCATCCTGATTGAGGACGTCGTCACGGAAGGTCCCGCCGATAAAGCCGGTCTAAAGGCGGGCGACATCATCACCAGGCTGGACGGTAAGCCGGTTGCCGCGACGGATGAACTGATCGGCATCCTCAAAGCCCGCAATTCGGGCGATGAAGTTGCGGTGGTAGTCTTGCGCGACGGGAAGGAGATGTCGTTCGCCGTCAAATTGGGCGAGCTGCCGGATGAAGACTACACGGTCGTTGGACCGCGAGCCTTCGCCCGCACCATTGAAATCGGCAGGGGAGGCTTTTTGGGAGTGGAACTGATTGATCTAAGCGACCAACTGGCGGACTATTTCGGCGTCAAAGAAGGGGCGCTGATTCAATCAGTAGAAAAGGATTCACCAGCCGACAAGGCGGGTATCCAAGCCGGCGACGTCATTGTGAAAGTCGGCGATGAATCGGTTGAATCCGCCGATGATTTGCAGGAAGCCATCAGCGACCGCGAGCCCAACGATAAAGTGGACGTCAAACTCGTCCGCAAGGGCTCCGAGATGACTGTGACTGTCACGCTCGGCAAGCGGGAAACTCACGCCGGGTTTCAACACGACTGGAATTTTAAGTTCCCGCCTGAGGGATGGCGCTTTGACGCGGACGAGCTGGAGGAACACCTCCGCGAGGGGCTGAAAGACCTGGAGGTGGAGATTCACATCAAGAAGGATGAACTTCAGGAGCATCTGAAGGAGCTGGAGAAGCAGATTGAGGAGCTTAAGGCGGAGGTGAAGAAACTCAGCGAGGATAAGAAGGAGAAGAAGTGAAAAGGTGAGAAAGTAAGAAGGTAACAATATGACCGGATGTCAGGGGTGAATCCAACCTCCGAGTCGTTCCTTTCTTTTTTCATTTCTCATTTTTCATTATTCATTCTGTTGCAATCTCGTTTCCAGCGCCTTCACTACTTCGTTAAAGACCGCATCCCTGTCGCCCGCGCCGTCAATTACCTGCCAGCGCTCCGGTTCGGCGGCGGCGAGTTCAAGGAATCCATACCGCACCCGGTGGAAGAATGGCGCGCCCAACCGCTCAATCCGGTCCGTCGCTCCGGTGAGCCGCGCCAGCGCTGACTCCGGGGCAATGTCAAACAGAATGGTCAAGTCGGGTGTTAAATCGGTTGTAGCGACGCGATTCACCGCCCGGATGAATCCCAAATCCAAGCCGCGTCCGTATCCTTGATAGGCGAGCGATGAGTCGGCAAAACGGTCAAGTAGGACGGATATTCTTGTCTGTCTATGAGTGGAGCCTGCCTCCAGCAGCGGCTTGATAACCTGCTTTACCAGTTGCGCGCGCGATGAAGCGAAGAGCAGGAATTCGGTCAGAGGGTCCATTTCAGGCGGGTCCGGCTGTTCGGAGCGCGAGAGCAATATCTGCCTGATTCTCTCACCGGCCGGCGTCCCGCCCGGCTCCTGCAACAGCTTGACATCCCAGCCGCTCTCACGCAGATAATCGGCGGCAAGGCGAATCTGGGTGGATTTGCCGCAGCCGTCAATCCCCTCAAAGCTGATGAGCCTACCGCGCACCAATCTACTTTTCCACCTTCTGGAATCCACGCCACAATAAGACCGCCCCCGTCGCCGCCATCGCCAATGAAAGAACCATACTGCCGGTCACCTGCCAGCCACCGATTTGCAGCGTTAGTTTGGGGCTGTAGTAACGGACGCTCTCGTTAAAGAACCGCCCGATTCCATACAGCAGCAAAAACCAGTGGAACAGCTCCCCTTCAAACCATTGTTTCGGTGTGCGCCACAGCAAAATGAAGCCGATCAGCCCGGCATAGATAATCTCATAAACCTGCGTCGGCTGCAGAAATTGATTGGGAAAAACGTAGCCCGCAGCGCAGGTGGTGGGAAACGCCATCCCCCACGGCAGGTTGGTCGGGCGTCCGAAGCAGCAGCCGTTGAACAGGCAGCCGACTCTGCCAATGGCAATCCCAAACGACAGCGATGGAGCGAGGATGTCCAACATCTTTAGTAATGGGATGCGGCGCTTCTTCAGATACCAGGCCGTCACCGGAATCGCAGCGAGTACTCCGCCCAATAGCACCAACCCGGCGATGCCGATGGTGCCGTCCGATTGGAAGGGATTAATAATGTCCAGCCACCGGCCGCGGAATTCACCGATGTGCGCGCCCACGTAAGTCAAGCGCGCACCCAGGAGTGAGCTGACCAGTATCCAAACCGAAAGATCCATCACCAGCCCCGGCGCCAGCCCGACCGCGCGCGCGCGCCGCTCCCCCAGCAAGATGCCGAGGGCAAACGCGAGGAAGACTGCCAGACCATAGCTGTGCAGCTTGTAGGGACCTATTTGGAATAGAATGGGGTGCAATTAAAATGAAAAATGAATGATGAAAGAAGAATAATGGGTAATGGGTAATGGGTAAACCACCCCTGACACTTGGAGGGCGGGCTTCAGCCCGCTTCGACCATCTTACAACTCCCACGAGCGGGCTTCAGCCCGCTCCGACCATCTTACAACTCCCACGAGCGGGCTGAAGCCCGCCCTCCAACAATTACGATTATCCATTACGATTATCCGACTTATCGCCGCCGCTTCTCCGCCGCGTTCAACCCCTCTACCACGATAACAATCTCTCCTCGCGCGGGTTCCGAATGATAACGGGCAGCGAGCTCTCCGAGAGTCCCGCGAATGACTTCCTCGTGCAGCTTGGTCAATTCGCGCGTTACGACAGCTTTCCGGTCGTTACCCATTGCCGCAGCAAAGTCAGCCAGGGTGGACGCCAACCGGTGCGGTCCTTCAAATATAACCATCGTGCGCGGCTCCCCCGCCAACTCCCGAAGCCGCGATTGTCGCCCCTTCTTGACCGGCAGAAAGCCTTCAAACGCGAACCGGTCAACCGCCAACCCCGACAGCACCAGCGCCGTGACCACCGACGTCGGTCCGGGGATGACTTCCAGAGGTAGTTCTGCGTCCATCACTGCCCGCGCGGCGCGATAGCCGGGGTCGGATATCCCCGGTGTGCCGGCGTCGGATATCAAGGCGACACTCTTCCCTTCCGCCACCCAACAGGCGATTTGCGGGGCGAGTCGTTCGGCATTCTCGTCGCGGTAGCTGATGGGGCGGCGGGTAATTTCGTATTTGTCCAGCAGTATCCGCGCCCGGCGGGTGTCTTCCGCGCAGATTACATCCGCCGCTCGCAACACCTCAATCGCCCGGAACGTAATGTCGCCGAGGTTGCCGATGGGCGTTGCGACTAAATACAGTTTGCCCGACATTGACTGTAACAAGGTAACAAGGTAATAAGGTTATAAGGTAACAAGGTTACAAGGTGACAAAGACAAGTAGTATCTCGTCCAGAATCACGAACCCACCGGAATCAGGACCTTGTTACCTTCTGACCTTGTCACCTTGACACCTTGTCACATCTTCGCCAGTGTCCGGTCAATTATCTTCATCCCGGTATAAATGTCGTCGGCGGTGATGTTAAGCGCCGGGCGGAAGCGGATGGAACGGTCGCCGCACGCCAGAATGATAAGCCCGCTTTCAAACAGCGCCTTGCGCAGCTCGTCGCGTTGCTTCCGGGTGGGCAAATCAAAGGCGCACATCAGACCGCGTCCGCGGGCGTTGGACACCAACTTGGGGCGCTTTTTCTGGAGCGCCAGCAATTCACCCAACAGCGCCTTTCCCACCTGCGCGGCGTTGTTCACCAACCGGTCTTCTTTCACAATCTCAAGATACTTCCGGCAGCGCACCATATCCACGAGATTACCGCCCCAGGTGGAGTTTATCCGCCCGGAACTGTTGAAAACATGGTGTTCCACGGAATCTATCCGGCCCGAGCAGAAGAACCCGCAAACCTGGGTTTTCTTGCCAAAGCAGAGCATATCGGGTTCCAACCCGAAGTGTTCCAGCGCCCACAGCTTGCCGGTTAGCCCCATTCCGGTTTGGACTTCGTCAAGGATGAACATCGCGTCGTTCTCGCGGCACAAGGTCTGCAGTTCGCGCAGAAATTCGCCGCGGAAGTGATTGTCGCCGCCTTCACCCTGAATCGGCTCTATGATGCAGGCGGCGATTTCACTGCCGGACGTGAACAGCGCATGTTTCGCCTGCTCCAGCGCCTTCTTCTCGCGGCGCAGCAGCTCTTGATGGTTTCTCCCCTCGTCCGGGAAAACAACCTTCGGGTTGTCAATCCGGGGCCAATCAAACTTGGGGAAGAGGTCGGTCTTGACCGGGTCGGTGTTGGTTAGCGACATCGTGTAGCCGGTGCGCCCGTGAAACGCTTCGCGCAGGTGCAGCACCTTGAGCGGCAACTGCTTGGTGTCGCCGCGCTGGCGGTTGAGCTGCGTTTTCCAGTCAAACGACGCCTTCAGCGCGTTCTCTATCCCCAGCGCTCCGCCGGCAATCATAAACATATACTTCATTTGCGGCGGCGCGGCTTGAGCGAAAAAGTCCTTCACGAACTCCGCCTTGAGCGTCGTGAACAGGTCGGAGTTGGTGACGTTGTGGACGGCGGCTTGCATCAGGTCGGCGAGGAATCCCTTCTCCCTCATTTTGGGGTGATTGAAGCCGATGGGATTGGAGGCAAAACAGGAATAGAAATCCAGCAGCTCGCGCTTCCCCAAAGCATCGTAGAGGCGCGAACCGTGGCTCTTTTCCATATCCAGGACGAATTCAAATCCGTCGCCGATAAGGTGTTCCCGGACGGTCGGTATGACCTGTTCCGGTTTTATTCTCTTGGTCATTGATTACTCCTTTGTGGACAATGATTGGCTGTGGTTGAAGATGGGGCTGAAGCAAGCTGGCCCCTAAGTGTTGACTCCGCAGACGCTACGCCGCGTAGGGGCCGATTTATCGCGCCCCGTCGGCTTAAGACAATGGGGCGTGGCAAGCCAGCCCCTACGCGTCTTTAGTCAGTGTCGTGAGCTTGTTCCGGGTTCTGAACCCAAAACCCAAAACTCAAAACTCACAACTCGCAACTTGGAGCGCTACGTCTGCCCCTTCATCCAGCCGCTAAGGAGTAATTTTCGTATCTGTTTGGTCATAGTTCAACTGTTTAAGTGCGGTAGTTGTTTAAGTGCGGTAGTCGGGCTTGTCTCAAGCCCGACACTTTTTTTAATTTGTAATGTAGTCGGGGTTGAGGACAACCCCGACTACCTCAACAGACGGTGTGCCCCCGACAGCTTGCTGGCGGGGCGTTGAACCAGTAACGAGGTAGTCGGGCTTGTCTCAAGCCCGACACTTTAGTACTTCGCCGCGTAATCTATCCGAATGTTGAACCGCGTCAGCCGTTCGGGATTTACCTGCACTGTTCCGAGTTCTCCCGTTGACAGATTAAGATGCGGCGCGTAGAGACCATATTCTTCGCGCACAAAGAGACTAAATTTCCCGGGCGGTAGCGCGATTTGATAGAAACCGGTTTCGTCCGACATCGTGCTGTCAATAAGACGCGTCGCGATACTCCCCGCGAAGGCTCCGAATTCGCTCATCTGCCACGTCACACGCTTGTTGTGTGTTGGCTCATAAATGTAAATAGTGCGCACAATCGGCTCTATCTTCCCATCCGGGTCGTCGCCGCCGAACTCCCCCTCGTAGAATAGCACATCCCCCCACAGCCCCTGCGCGATGGTGACTTTACCCGAATTATCAGGAAGCGAAGGCTCTGCCAACTCCTCAGTAGTTTTAGTATCGGCGCCTTTCTCCGCGCTCTTTTTCGGCGAACAGGAGCTCGTGAGCAGGAACAGCGCCGCCAGGGTAATGGTTGCGGTGAACTTCAATCCACCATATCTGCGCAATGGCGAGACAGTCCGAGTCGGTTTCATTAAACTGTGTTTATACAATACGCTTAACGATTATCAGAAATCCGAGTGCTATCAATCCCACCAACATCCAATCCCCCGAACCGC
>Ga0315274_10004880_pt1 | contig 19698 bp, 8 predicted proteins | sample YL17G02_20_MG_FD_203700 | JGI IMG/M metagenome (GOLD analysis project Ga0315274, IMG submission 203700) | Sediment microbial communities from Yellowstone Lake, YNP, Wyoming, USA - YL17G02_20 | ecosystem: Environmental > Aquatic > Freshwater > Lake > Sediment | place: USA: Wyoming | collected... | reverse complement strand
CGAGAAGCGCGGGATTCGGTTCCTGCTGACCGGTTCGAGCGCGCGGAAGCTGCGGCGCGGGGGCGTGAACCTGCTCGGGGGCCGAGCGCGGACCAGGCACCTGCACCCTCTGACGCGCAAGGAGCTGGGAGAGCACTTCGACCTGCGCCGCGCCATCGAGCGCGGCCTGCTTCCGGCCATCTACTTCTCCGATGACCCGCGGGCGGACCTGGAGGCGTACGCCGGAGCCTATCTCCAGCAGGAGATCGTGGCCGAGGGCGCGCTGCGCAACGTGCCGGCCTTCAGCCGCTTCCTGCGCATCGCCGCCCTGTGCAACGGGACCATTGTGAACTTCACGAACGTGGCGAACGACGCCCAAGTGCCCCGGACGACGGTCTACGAGTACTTCGAGATTCTGAAGGACACGCTGATCCTCCAGGAGCTTCCGGCCTGGCGGGCGTCGCGGCGGCGGAAGCCCATCTGCTCCTCCAAGTACTACTTCTTCGACGTGGGGGTGGTGTCGGCGCTTCAGGGGCGAGCGTTCCGGCCGGCCACGCCGGAGTTCGGCCAAGCGTTCGAGACGTACTTGATGCACGAGCTGGTCGCCTACCGCGACTACGTGTCCGGGGAGCCGCTGAGCCACTGGCGCTCGACCTCGGGGTTCGAGGTGGACTTCATTCTCGGCGACCACACGGCTGTGGAGGCGAAGGCGAAGGCAACCGTGGCTGCCAATGACCTGAAGTCCCTCCACGCGCTGGGGGAGGAGGACATGCTCAGGCGGCGCATCTGCGTGAGCCTGGAGCCGCGGCCGCGGCAGACGGACGGCATCCTGGTTCTGCCCTATGGAGAATTCCTGGACAGGCTCTGGGACGGGGAGTTCAGTGGAGCCGCCAAAGGAGGATCGCTATGAAGCGGCTCGTGTGCTCGACCACCGGGTGGGGGATGATTCTGTGCCTCGTCGCCGCCGTGTCCCCAATCTTGCCGTGGCACGTGCGCGGCGGGGTCTGCGCGTCGGGGTATGGCGACTGGCACGGGCCGACGATCAACGTCATCGCCGCGCTCGGGTTCATATTCCTCATCGCGACGAGTCCGCTCTCGCCGGTGCCCTGGTGGCGGATTCTCGGAGTGGCCGCCGTAGGGGCCGGTGTCGTCGTTGTTGTCTTGATGTACGCAATGCGGCCCGGTTCCGGCTGGATGGATTTCCCGGTCGCTGAGTACGGCGGCCTGTTGGCGATCCTGAGTGCGGCCGGGCTATTGCTCGTCGCCGCCCTGGAGGTCCGCCAGTTGATCCTGAAGCGCCTGGCCGACAGCGCGCAGCAGAAGCCCCAGGCCTGACGAACCGACGATGCGAGCGGCTGGGGCCTCGCAGCGGGGGGGTGAGCATCTTGGCGGGGGGCGCGGGGCGGGCGCCGAGCGCGCGAACAGCACCATATCTGCCCACCTGTCAAGACCTTACGGCTTGGCGCCCTGCGCGTGCCTGGCGGTTTCAACATGCTCACCCCCCGTGTTGCGCGCGTGAGCATCTTGAATGTCTTGCCGGCCGGCTCGCGCTAGCTCCCCTTCCCCTTGACGATGGCCTCGTAGCGCTTGCGGATGAAGACGGTGACGATGCCGTAGACCTGGCCGATGGCGCAGGAGACCATGAGGTAGAGGCCGGCTTCGAGGTACTTGTCCCACTTAGCCAGGCCGGCAATCCCCGGGAAGAGCCCGATGAGGGCGAAGTAGACGCCGGCGCCGACGAACCAGCCGGGGACGAAGTTGAAGCCCGGCACCCGCTCGGCGCAGATGACGGGGATGACGACGACGAATACGGCGACGGGGAAGGCGGCCTTGCCGAGGCCCCACCCGCCGCACAGGCCAGCAAGCTCAAAGATAGCCACGGAGGCGAGGGCTCCGCCCAGGTAGGCGAGCATCACTTTGCCGCCGCCCTTGAGGGTGCAGCCGGCCAGGAAGTACATCGCCCAGGCCTGGAAGGAGATCCACGACAGGTAGTGGTGCAGCGTGGGTTCCTTGTAGATTTCCAGGACCATCATGCTCGTGGCGAGAAGGGCGATGAAGACGGGGATGAAGAGGAACTTGCCAAAGCTCACCTGCTGCTCCTGCCAGGGGGCCGCGCTGCGGGCCGTGGCCGCGCCCGACACTGGGGAGGCCCGACGGCTCTGTGGGTCGAGGCACTCTACAGGGTATCGCCTGCCGTGTCAACCGCGGCGCAGTCAAGGAGCGGGGTGAGGTTGACAGCGCCGGTGCCGGCGGCCCTGGGCAGATGCGGCGGGTGAGGGTGTCAGCAGGAATGGGCCGAGGCAGGCGGCAGGAATCGGCTTGACGACGGCGTAGTCATTTGCCATGATCGGATGAGGCGGATGGGGATGAGGTCCCTGCCATGACGAACGGAGCTATACGATGAAAGCGCTGGTGCCTCTGAGCAATCAGCCAAACCGTCGGGCTTTCCTGAAGTCCATGCTGGCCGCTGGTGCAGCGCCGTGGGTGGTGCCGGCACGGGTGCTGGGGGCAGAGGGGCAGGTGGCGCCTTCGAGCAAGATCACGCTGGGGGTCATCGGCGTGGGCTCCCAGGGCCAGTGGGACATGCGGGATTTCCTGGGTCTCAACGACGTGCGCGTGACGGCGATCTGTGATGTGAACAAGAGGAACATCGAGAGCGCGCGTGGCTTCATCGCGAAGTCCTACGGAAGCCCGGAGGTGAAGGTGCTCTCGGACTTCCGGGAGTTGAACGCGGATGCTTCCATTGATGCGGTGCTCATGGCTTTGCCCGTGCATTGGCACAGTATCCCGGCGCTGGATGCCATCCTGCACGGGAAGCACATCTACCACGAGAAGCCGATGGCCATGTCGTTCGAAGAAGCGCGGCGCGTGCGCGAGGCGGTGCGAAAGAAGCGCGTGGTGTTCCAGTTCGGCACCCAGCAGCGGTCGGATCTGAAGTTCCGGTGGGCGTGCGAGCTGGCGTTGAACACCCGGCTGGGCAAGCTCAAGGAAATCCAGGTGTCCGTGCCTGCCGGCAGGCACGGCCCGCTGTTCCCGGAGCGGCCGGTGCCCGACTACGTGGATTGGGACCGCTGGGTCGGGCCGGCGCCGCTATCGCCGTTCCACGAGGAAAAGCTCAAGCGCGACAATCACGAGAACATCACGAACTTCTCGCTCGGCATGATCTCCTGCTGGGGCATTCACCATCTGGACATCGCCCAATGGGGCAACGGCACGGACGACACCGGTCCATGCTCGGTCGAAGGCTCGGGCGAGTTTCCGAAGCAGGGAAGCCTGGACGCCATTCTGCGCTGGCGCGTGCATCTCGAGTATGCGAACGCCGCGCCGATGACGTTTGTCAGCGACGGCACCCCAGGGTTCAGGCACGGCATCCGATTCATCGGCGATTCCGCGTGGGTCCACGTCGACCGCGGGACGATCAATGCTGCCGATGACCGTTTCCTGCGCGATCCGCAGAACAAGGTGGACACGATGCCCATCAAGCTGCCCATCAGCGTCCAGCACACGCGCAACTTCGTGGATGCGATCAGGAAGGGCACCCGCGCGATTTGCGACATCGAGGCCGCGGTGCGTTCCGACACGCTGTGCCAGCTCGCTCTCATTGCGGTGAAACAGGGCCGCAAGCTTCAGTGGGATCCGAAGGCCGAGCGTTTCGACAACGACGATGCGGCCAATGGGATGCTCCAGCCGCGAACGTTCCGTGGGGAGTGGAGACTGCCGGAAGTATGATGGTGAGGAACGGGACAAGCGGTTCTCTGTGCTCCCATCTTCATTTTGCACCGTCGGTCTTGGGCTTCGGCGCCCAGAGGAGCGCTGTTCCTTCGTAGAGGACGTAGGTTCGGGGCGGGACGCGGGAGTCCACTTCGGCCCTCGCGGCGAGAAGGAAGAGCTTCTGGCCGTATGGGACCGCGGCGATGATCTTGCCCGGATTCTCTGGCGCAGCGAAGCGGGTGTCGGGCTGGCCGTCGGCGCGCCGGAGGACGAGCAGGCCGCTCTCCGTCGGAACCAGAAGCTGCGACTGCGTGGCGAACGGCTGGCCGCTCAGGCGAGCGCCCAGCTCGCGCTTCCATCGGACCGAGCCGTCGCTGCCGACGAGTGCCGCGTGGCCCTGGTCGCTGGCAAAGAAGACCCCGTCGTCGGTGACGACCGGGCAGATCGAGATATAGCCGCCAAGGTCCTGCTGCCAGAAGGGCTTGCCGCTGGCCGCGTCGAAGCAGAGCGTGCGGCCCTGCTCGTCCCCAACGTAGACTCGGCCTTTGTGTACGGCAGGGCTCGATCGGGTGTACTTCGCAATCGGGGCTTTCCACACCTCGGTTCCCCTTGCGGCCTCGACGGCGTACAGGAAGCCATCCCAGGACGCGACGAAGAGGCGGCCGTCGGCCAGGGCAGGCGACGAGCGAATCTTGTCGCCCGTGGCGAACTCCCACAGCAGGAGGCCCGAATCGACGTCCACCTTGTAGAGCCTGCCGTCATCCGAGCCGAAGTAGACCTCGTCGCCATCGGGCGTGGGGGAGGAGTAGACGCGGCCACCGGTCTGATAGGACCACAGATGCAGGCCGTTGTCCGCGACGGCGTGGAGCTTGTAGTCGGCGGAGCCGACGAGGAGGCGGCCCGCGTAGCGGGCAGGCGTGGTGGTGGGCGTGATCGTGCCGATGGCCCATGTCGGCCCCCACTGCACCTCGCGTTGTCGCTTCTCCTTCGGGTCGGGCTCGCGGGTGACGATCGAGCGGATGCTTCCGTTCGCCTCGCCGTAGGCGAAGGCGCCGTGGACGACGGTGGCGCCGACGTGGTACGCGGGCGCTCCGGTCCTCACGCGCCCCACTTCCCCATATTCGCCGAGGAGGTCGGCGGGCAGCTTCCCGGGCACATGGGAGGGGGAGAACATGAGCATCGGAAGGGCATCGGAATCCTCGGCGAAGCCCTTGCCGGCCTGAGCCATCTCCGGGCCGCCCAGTGGGCCGTAGAGTTCCACCTCGGTCAAGCACTCCTGGCGGGCGCGATGTATGCCCGGCAGAATCTTGATCGAATCGGTGTGGAGGAGCTTGGGGAAGTGGACGACGATGAATCGGCGCCGGTTGCAGCGGACCAGCGCCACGGCCTCGGGCATCTTCGTCTCCAGGTTGTTCGCCAGGATGCTGAGGGTCCGGTAGACGTTGTCCGGCGTCGCGTTGTTGAGGTAGAGCACGAGGTGGGAGATGTAGGCCGTGCGGATGAGGACGATGCTGAAGGCCACGTTGTCGGGCTGGTAGACCCAGACAGGGCCGACGTCGTCGAGACGGCCGTTGTGGAGGTATGCCTCCTCTTGCGTGAAGCGGGTGGCTCCCGAGCTGAGGCCCTGCTTGAGGGCGACGACGTGGTTCTGGCTCCGGAGCTTCTCCTTGAGGCTGGCGGGGACTCGGTTGTACTGCACGCGGATGTCCCGCACGAACGTCGGCTCGAGCGCGTGAAGCTCCGCGTTCGCGAGCAGGTTGGCGGAGGGGAAGCGGACGGGACGGAGGCTCGCGTCGTCCACGAGCACCGGCCCGCCTTCGGCCTCGAAGCCGACCTCGATGGACTTCGTGTCGGCGAGCGTCTTGACGGTGAGGCGGCCGAAGGCCCACTCGCCCGGGCTCGCTGCGAACTTCGATGCGGGGAGGGTCTCCCTGGCGCCGGCCAGGAGGGCGCCGGCGATCAGCCGCGTGCGGCCATCCTGGACGCGGTAGAAGAACTCCAGCAGGTACGTGGCGGAGGGCACGACCTTGCGCTTCAGGGGCTGCGTGACCAACTGGCCGGGCGCGAGCGCGAGAGCCTTGCCGCCGGTCCGATCAGACGAGACCAGTCGCACGTCGGCGCTCTTGCTCGCCCAGCCCTCCTGGCTCTCGAAGCCGGGATTGGTGAGCTGCTCCATGCCCATTCGCAGGATGCTGTCGTAGTCCCCGGGCTTGTCGCGGCCGACGGGGAAGAACTCCTCCGTGGCATCGGGGTCGCGCTCCAGAGCGGCCGCGATGTACGCCGGGTAGTTCCCTTCGGGAACCTCATGGTGGTCTCGGAGGCGGGTGTGCCACAGGAGCTTGCCCGCAGCGTCGAGGCGGATGATGGTGCCGTTCTGCGCTCCCGCGAGTAGGCCATCTCCTGTCGGGCGAAGGACGGCGGGGAAGGGGAGCTTGTGCTCCCAGAGCAAGCGACCATCCTTCATGTCCATGCTGACGACGAGGCCGTCGCGGTCACAACGGCACACTTTCGACTCCTCGTCGTCGAGGGTATCGAAGCCGGGGACCCAGATTCGGTCGCGGCTCACCTGCCAGAGGCTGCGTCCGTCGGCGGCGAGGCGCTCGAGGCTCGTTGGCGTCGAGACGAGCTGGCCCCCATCCTTGAGCCAGCGGCCCTCGGCAGTGATGAACGGCCCCCGCTTGCCGTCGGGCAGGAGGGGGAAGGCAACCCCCTGGCTGTGAATCCACGGCGTCTCGGAGTGGGTCGGCCAGCTCACGTGCCAGCCGCCGGGGCTCGTCTGGTTGCCGGGGTCGTCGGTGTTCTGGCAGAGCACCTGCCCCGTGCGGGCGTCGAGGGCCATTGGGACGTACTTCCAGACGTTGGCGATCTTGTCGGGCGCGATGCGGGTCGAGCCGCAGATGGCGTACTCGCCGTGGACGAGCCTGGAGCCATCGGGGCTGAGGGCGAAGTCGCCGACGAAGGCGCTCCTGCCGAACTCGGCTGCCACCGTCTGCTCGGCCTCGGGCGGGTAGGCGGCGATGGCCTCGGTTCGGTCGCGGAACCACATCTTCTTGCCGTCGAAGTCCACGGCCATGATGCCCGTGAGGCCGCCGATGAAGATCTGGCGGAGCGGCGGGTTCACGGCGATCTGGACTTCTGTGTTGATCGCGCCCTCCTGGTAGACGGTGAAGCCGCCGTGGAAGAGGGGCCACTCCGTCGCGGCGAACTTCTTCAGCACGCGGCCGTCGGCCCCGTCGAGCAGGAAGACGTAGAAGCCGCGGCCCGTCGCGGCGAGGACCCGCTTGCCGCCATCGTACCACCGCGCGAGGTAGACATTGTGCTCTGGGAGGAACTGCTTCCAGAGCAGCTTGCCGTCGCTCGCGAAGCAGAAGAGATTGTGGCCGAAGCCGTTGGTTCCCACGAGGATGCGCCCGGTGGCGGGGTCGAGGTCGAGGGCTCGCACGAGGTCCTCGCGGCTGATGGCGTCGCGGTAGCTCGTCGGGGCAGCGGCGTGGGTGCCCGCTGGCGTGAGCTGGGCAGCCGGGTCGGGCGTGGGCTGGGTGGCGGTCGGATGGACAGGGAATGGCGCGGCCGGGGCCTCGCCCTCCCGCCCGAGCGCGAGGAGGGCTTCGATGCCGCGGGAGAGGCCCTCGTCGTCGTTGGCGAGGAGGGCGACCGTGTCGTAGTGGTTGGAGAAGGCGCGTCGAGCCCAGGCGACGATGGCTCTGCCTGGCCCTGGGAAGTTGGCGGAGAGGGGCTCAGGGAGGACGTCGCGGCGAACAAGGGCCTCGATGAGGCGGTTCTCGAAGCGCTTGCCTAGCAGGATGAGCGGGGCGTCCACGAAGAGCCCGGGGTCCACGACGTTGCCGCGCCAGAGCCGTGAGCCGTCAATCGTCGGCATTTCGTTGTCCCAATCCACCGGCAGGCGGACGGCCTCGGCTACTGAGACGACCTTGGCCTGGATGCCGCGAGCCGTGAGAGCCTGAGCGAGGCGCTCGGCGTGCTTCTTGACCCATGGCTGGTCGCCGTCCACGGCGATGCGGCAACCCCCCGCGGCTTCCAGCGCCTGCGGGCGGGCGAGCAGTTCCGCGATCCGCTCGGGGTCGTGGACCCACACCGTTTGGGAGTCGAGCTTCGCCGAGGCGGTCTGACCTGTGGTGAGCTCGACGGGGGCTTCGGCGAACGCTCCACTGATGAGCTCGCGGACGCGCAGCTTCCATGTCCCGGTTGGGGCGTTCACAGGCAGGCGGCAGGCACCCCGATACTGCGGGGTGGCCGCGCGCCACGTTCCCTGGAACAGGACGCCAGTGGGGTCCTGGACCGTGATCTGCACGGGGAACCCGGCATCAATGGGCTTGCCCGCCTCATCGAGGACCGTGACCTGGTAGTTGAGATCGGAGCCGGCCTGCACGGTGCGGCTCGCCTGAAGCTCGAGTCGCCCGATCGCCGCGGGCAGGAAGGCGTAGACCTTGCCTGGGTAATGGCGCAGGTCGGCCTGGAGGGTCATCCATTCCTCGTTCGCGCTCGTCCTCGTCGCCGATTCCGTTTTGGCCTCCACTCGCTTCATCTCAAGCATGTCGTAGCAGACCGGCGGCCGTTTCGGGAAGCGGAGGGTCGGGCGGTCGGGGGCCTGGTAGAGGGTCTTGTAGAGGCCGGTGAACTTCGTGTAGGCGAAGTTGGGGACGATGAGGTATTCCGCCTTGCCGCAGCGGAGCCAGTCGCAGCCCGACTGGAGGGGCGAATCGCTGGCGGCCACGGCCGCGGCGGGCGGGATGCGCTTCGAGAGGAACTCGCGGACGAGCTTCGTGGTCTCCTCGGTCTGATCCCAGACCATCTCGGACTCGAAGTCGATGTTTCGTGGGAAGGCGCCGCCGAGCTTGTCGTCGTACTCGTCGAGGTCGGAGTCGAGGCGGACGATGCCCTCGATGGGGAGCTTACTGCCGCGCTCGACGGCGATGGTCTTGCCCGCGCCCACGAGGCGCTTGAGGGCGGCCAGGATGTCGGCCGATGCCTCGTCCTCGTAGGCGAGGCCTGGGGCGAAGATCACGTCGTACTCCATGCCCTTGCCCGCGCGGATCTGGTGGTCGTAGAGGAAATCGGCGGGGAAGCCGGCCCGCATGCAGGCCACCCACAGCCCTTCGCATGTGCACGGGAGATTCTCAGGCTTGCGGGAGGCCAGGTGGTCGGCCTCGCGGGAGTAGTAAACGGCGACCCGCTTGTAACCCTTCTGGCAGGCGGCGAAGAGGTCGCCGTAGCGGGTGCAAAGGGTGCCCGCGATGTCGCGGACGGTGTCCCGGTTGTCAATCGTCTCGGGGTGCTCGTAGTCGTGCTGGATGGTGAAGAAGGTCAGCCCCTGGACGTTCTGCGATAGGGCGAAGAATGCCTGGCGGAGGACGTGGTCGCCGTAGAGCGCGGGGGCATGGAAGGTGTGCAGCTGGGTCCAGACGGGCAGGCCGTCGCGGACCCGCATTACGTCGGCCTGCATGGGAGCGAAGACGGGGCGGTCGCCGTAGCCGCCGTCCTTGTACATCACGCACGCGGCGATGTCGAGGTCCCCGAAGACGTCCTCGGAGGTGCCACAGGGGGCGATGTCTCCGCCATTGCCGCCCCAGAAGCGCTGGAGCGTGAGGTTCCTTGCGGAGGGCATGACCGCCTTGGCCGCGCGGGCCATGCGGGCGGAGAACTCGCGCCAGTCGCTGTCCTGGTGGCCAAGCCAGGTGCGGAAGGTCGCGAGGTCTTCGGGCCGGCGCTGGCCGACAGGGCGCCCGACGAAGCGGTCGAGAGCCTTCAGCGCCGCCGCACTCGTCAGTCCCTTGTGCTTCTCGCGGTAGGCGATCTCCTGGGCCTTGTAGAACATCTGGGACATAGCCGTGCCGGTGTCGGCGCTGTCGTAGAACTCGTCGTAGAGGCAGGTCCCCCGGAGCGCCGGGCTGTGGCGCATGGAGGCGACCTCGAGGCTCATGTAGCGCTCGCAGGCATCCAGGATCTTCGGCTCGCGGGGGAGCATCGTGTCGTTGTAGGTGAAGATGTTCTCGAAGAAGCGAAGGTTGTTGCGGACACAGGCGTTGAGGAAGCGGTCGCGGCCGCTCGGCTGGTAGTAGCTCTCCCAGGGGCCGAGCTCGGGGCGCTCGCGGACGAGCTGCTCGAGGTCGAGGTCGCGACGGTAGATGCGGCTGATGTCGTAGGTCATGCCGATGAACGTGTTGCAGCCCATCGCGACGATCTCGCGCGCCAGTTCCTCGGCGCCTTCGCCCGTGCGAAGCACCCGCAGGTATTGGTCGCCCATCACGTTGTACTTGCCGACCATGACGTTGGCGAAGTGGGTGCGGGGCGTGGGGTCCACGATGTCGAGGGAGAGGGGCCGGCAGGTGTGGGCGCCGACCTTCGCTTCGACGCGATAGCGCCCCGGGGCGAGGTCGAGCGTCGTCTTGGGGTCCATGTGAATCACGAAGGTCTCGCGCTTCTCGACGGGCTTCTGGAGCTTGTCGCGCAGGAGCGGGATGCGTTGGCCCCGCTGGTCCAGGAGGTCGGCCTCGATGGGCGAGCCCGCAGGCAGGGGCTCAGCGAGGGCAATGACGCCGAGGCCGATCCAGAATCCTTCGCCCCTGAAGAAGGCATCGCGGCCCCGCTGGGTGAAAAGCCCAAGGCCGACCGGCCGTTTGCTCGCGATGGAGACCCATTGCTCCGTGAAGAGGGGCGGAGAATCTTTCCCTCTCCCTCCGGGAGAGGGTAGGGTGAGGGTCCCTGAGACAGGCGCGGCGCCGGGCTCGGAGTCCATCACCCTACCCTCTCCCGGAGGGAGAGGGACGGGCCGGATGCCGAGCCGCAGGCGATAGACGCCGTCGGGAACCGTCGGGATCGCCGCTCGCACCTGGCCGTCCTTGCCTGCTTTGAGCTCGAGGTCGGCCCACTGGCCGCCTTCGTAGGGCTGCAACTGGGCAAAGGGTGAGGCGCTTTCGAGGGGGTTCTCCTTCGCGGCGGCATCGCGCTCGGGGATTCTGGCTTCTCGGAGCGCCTGGGCATCCTTGAGTGGTTTCTCGGCCGCGGCCGACTCGGCTTCGGCGGTCTCAATGCCCTTGCCAGCTTTCTTCGCCTCGTTGAGCCCGGCTCTGGCCGCGTTGAGGGCCTCGGCGGCTTTCGCAATCATCGCCTCGGCCTCTTTGACCGGACGCGAGGCTTCGTTAGCTCGGGTGGCATCAATGGCGCGGACGCGAGCAGCCAGTGCTCCGCCCGCGGTGAGATGCCGCGTGGCGATCTCGACGGCCAGGGCGCGGGGGATGCCCTTCGCTCGGTCGGGGACGTCCATCTTGAGGCGCTTGATCGGCAGCGAGCGCAAGCTCCCCTCGATGCGGAGCGCGGGGCCTGGGTCGGCGATCTGGACCTCGTAGGGCTGCTGGCGCGGATACCAGTTGGTGAGGAAGCGCCTGCCCTTGTCGTGTCCGCCCCAGATGAATTGCTCTACCCCCGGAATGACGAGCTTGCCGCCCACGGGGCCTTCGACGGGGTAGCCGTAGAGCGGGATCTCGATGAGGTTCTTCTGAACGCGGAGGCCCTCGACGCTCTGGCCGCCGCCGGCGCCCGGGACGATCCCCTCGGCGCCCAGATGCAGCGTGAGGCCGAGCGGATGGATGAGGTAGCCCTTGCCTGCCTTGTTGCCAGGAAGCCAGATGGTGAGCGGGGCGAACTTGTCGAAGACGGGCAGCAGGTCGCGGGGCTTGCCGGGCTGTCGCTTTTCGTCGAAGGCGTTCTTCTGGTGGTCTGCGGATTCGCGCACCGTGAGGTCGGGGAGGGGGGTGGTGCGCATGGACATTGGGAGGTCGGCCTCGTCGGGGTTGGCTCGATAGGCGCGGATCGTGACCGGGTAGCACTTGACCCGGACGACCTGGCCATCCACGCGGAGCTCGGGATCGGCGGTGGTGATCTTGCCATCCTTGTCGAGGGTGAAGACGTGGTCCCCGGGCCAGAGGGTGTGGTCGCCGGTCTTGAGCCTCGGGCGGGCGATGGGGAGGCGCCCGATGTACTTCCCCTCGTGGTAGCGCTCGAAGACCGATTCGCCGTCGAGGAGCACGTTGCGCGCCCAGCACGTGAGGTCGAGGCCCACCTGCCGCGTCTCCATCCCGTGCTCGGCCGGCACGATGTCCGTGATCGGCCTCTGCTTCTCCAGCTTCTCCAGGCTCACGTCGGGCTGGTCGTGGGCCACGAGGCGCAGCTCCACCTCGAAGGTGGCGGCGAAGGCCGCGAGAGGCAGGAGAAAGGAGCCGATCAGCGTCAGTTGCAGTCGCTTCGGGAGCATAGTCCGTTCTCGTGGTATGAGATTCCGCGTGCAGGTATGCACGCCCTACTCACTCACGCGATCGTCGGTAGGGCGTGCATACCTGCACGCGGAACGGTCAATGGGTGTAGGCGAAGAGGATCCAGTTGGTGACCTGCTGGTAGATGACCTCACGATAGGCATTCTCGCCGCCGTGGCCGATGCCTTCACCGATGGGGTTGGAGGCGGTGGGCGGCGTGGAGACTTCCCAGGCGCAGCCGTCGTCGTTCGGGCTGAAGAAGACGGCCGGGCGGTCGTCGAGGAGGAAGTAGAGCCACGGCCTCGTGATCCATTCGCCCGGCCAGGAGGTCGGGTAGATCATCTTGAAGCAGTCGGCGACGCGCGGGTCGGTCTTCAGGAGCGGAATGGGCTCGGCGCCGGGGATGAGCTTGGAGACCTCGGGGCGGACGCAGTCGGCGAAGGGGCTGCCGCGACAGTAGCAGTCGTCGAGGTAGAGCGTGCCGCCGCGTTCGAGCCAGCGCTTGAGGTTCTCGGTCTCTTTTTCGTTCAGGCTCCAGCGGGTATGGGAGGTGAGGTAGATGACCGTGTGCTCGAAGAGCTCGTCGGAGGCGAGGTCGAGGCCCTCGTTGTCGGTGTAGACGGGGAGGTCGGTTCGCTTGCTGATCTGGTAGAGCAGGTAGGGGATGGCGGTGGGGTCGGCGTCCCAGTCCACGCCGGGCATGGCGGGCCGGATGCGGCGGAGGGCGAGCTTGTTGCGGCGCTCCTTGGCCTCGGCGGCGGAGCGCTGGCGGGCCTCGGCGGCGGCGAGCTCCGTGCGGTTCATCTGCTCCGAGCGCTTCGCCCACGATTCGCCCCGAGAGGAGGAATCGAGGACGACGACGAGGGCGACGACGAGGACGATCCGCGCTGAAGTGATCGCGGTTTCCCAATCGGCAATCTGGAATCTGAAATCTGGAATCTGAAATCTCATCTCACTCGACCCCCGAAAGGAGCCTGAAGTAGTCGCTGACGGCATCCTCGGCGCCGCTGGGCCAGGTCTCGTCGGCGATGCGCGACTTGAGCTCGTGCCTGGCGATCTCCTGCCTCGCTTCCTTGTGGACGCCCTTGACCGGGTCGATGAGGAGATTGGTCGCCCGCTTGATCTTGTGGAGGCCGCCGAGGAGCGTCTGAGCCTCGAAGCCGAATCGCCTCTCCGCGAACCCAGCCAGGTCGGGCCGGACAATGACGATCTCCACGGGCTGAGAGCGGCCCGCCCGCGGCCCCGTCTCTGTGTTGTTGTCCCGGGCCGACACCGTCAGGGTAATGCGGTCGCCGGGCTCCAGCGGCGGGCTGAGGCCCTTGAAGATCTCGGTGAACTTGCCTCGGACGCGGTCCTGGGGCGGGTCGAACCGCCGCGACTGCGAGCCCTCCCGCACCGGGCGCCCCAGGAGGGGATCCACGGTGTCGATCTTGTAGTTGAGGTTGACCTCGGCGACGCCGAAGTCGTCCTCGGCGACCCAGGCCAGAGCGAATGCGGCAGCTTCCTCGGCCAGCATGGTCAGCTTCCTGGTGCGCAGCAGGATGCTCACGGTCGGGGCCTCGTCGGCCTGGGTCGCGACCTCGAAGCCCACGGGAAGCTCCATCTCGAATCCGGGGCCATAGGAGCCCGTCAGGTGGATGGCCGCGCGGTCCTGGCGGACGACGGTGAACGCGAAGTGGCCGAAGCGCCCGGTGATGGCAATCGCCTGCCTCGAGCCATCCTGCCACTCGACGTAGGAGTAGTCGGGATGCAGGTCCGTCGTGGCCGCGAAGCTCACGAGGACCTCGGTGCCGACGAGGGCCTGAAGCCGCGAGACGCGGCCGACGAGGGTTCGAGGCGGCTGGCCCGTGTAAGAGGGGTAGGCCAGCTCGTAGTTGATCGCGCTGATGGCTGGGAGATCGCCCACGAGGACGGTGTGCGTCGGCGTTGTCCTGCCGGCGTACTCGAATTGATAGGTGAAGGACTCCTCCGCCTCCTCAATCGTCAAGGACGCCCGTTTGTCCTTCAGTTCCAGCGCTTCCATCGTCCTCTCGCGGGCCTGGTGCCCCGCGGGAGGAGATGGGAGTTCGCTGCGAAGCAGTCGGACGTGGCGCCGTCGCGCGCCGAGGACCTCGACGCTGAGGGTGACGGGGCGGCCTCGCACGACCGCAACGTCGCCCGGCTGCACCCGCATCGTGACGGGGAACAGGCTGTCGAGGAGGGCCGCGTAGGCGTCCCGGAGCCTCGACACCCGCGTGGCCACTGCTCCCTGTGCAAAGGCCAGGCAACACAAGATGCCGATGGCCACGACGGCGGCGGCCTGGACCGAGCGGCGTGCCCGCCTGAGGTCGAGGAGCCTCGTGGGGTCGATCTCGGCCAGCCGCGCGGCTGTTCTCTCGACCAGCGCCCAGACCAGGCTTGCCGAATAGCCCAGCGGCTGGCCCCGCTCCGCTGCCTCGGCCACCTCCGTGCCGAGCTGTAGGGAACCGATGATCTGGTTATCCAGTTCCCCGTGGAGGGATTCGATGAGGAGGGCCTCCTGACCCGGGCGGATTCTCCTGAGCAGGGGTCGAACGAGGCGCCAGGCCGCGGCCCAGATCGCCAGCAAGGGGACGACGAGAAACGAGGCGAGGAGCAGCAGCGGCGGGAGCCGGAGTGCCCAATCGGCCAGGAACCAGGCTAGAAGCGCCCCCGGCCCGAGCAGGACAAACCAGGCCAGGCCCTCCAGGATGGCCCAGCGCTTGCGAAAGGCGCCGAAGTGGCGCAGGCCAGAGGCTAGAGCCGCTGATGAGGCATTTCCGATTTCCGATTTCCGATTCCCGATTGCGCGGAACCCCATCATGTCTCCTCCCGGCCCTTGGCGGGTCTCTTCCAATCTGCAATCTGCAATCTGCGATCTGCAATCATACCATGCCTTTCCGCTTCCGGATGAAGCAGTCGGCGGCGACGAGACCGATCATCAGGATCATCGTCGCGGGCAGATTCCAGAGGGCGACGCTGGCCGTCTCGGTGAACCGACGCGGAGCAACGCGGAGCTGGTCGAAGAACGCCGCGGCCTCTTGCGGAGCGAGCTCCTTCCCGCCCGTCGCTCGGGCGAGCTCGGCCATGGCCTCGGGCTTGGCACGAGGGTCGTCCATCTCCTCATCGCCCTCGCCTGCGACGATCTCCTCGGTCGTCGTCTTGCCGCCGCAGGTTGCTGCCACCTGCCACGGGCCAGGCTCGTCGAGGGCAATGGAGTACTGGTAGAGCCCCGGCGCGTCGCGGCCGTCCCGAGGATAGATGTGGAGCACCTTGCCCGATGGGCTGGTGACCTTCACCACCAGGTTCGCCTCGCGGACCGGCTTGTAGACGGCATCCACGAGGCGAGTGGCCAGGGTGACCCGCTGGCCAATGGCGGCGTGGGACTGGTATCGGAGGATCTGCGGGCTATTCGGCGCGATGCGGGGGTCGGGGGCCAGGAAGCGGACGACGTTGCCCCAGAAGTGGCTGAAGTGGTCCTCGCCCTCGGCTGGCCGCATCATCTCCCATCGCCAGGTCGTGTCCGCCGCGAGCGACAAGACCTTCCCCTTGCCCACGCTCTGGAGCGCGAGGACGGGGATCTGCCTGGACTCGACGTCCCGGACGGCCAGGAGGGTGGCCCCCGGCTTGATTCGCTCGACGCGGTTGCAGCCGTCGAGCGCGGGCAGGTCGAACCATGCGTCGCGGTTCGCTTGCGGCTCCCAGGCCAGTTGCATCGCGGGATGGCCGAGGCCGATGGGGGTGGGGATGAGCTTGAAGGGCTTGGGGACCTGCGGCTTGTCCGTCGGCTCGATGACGAACGGCAGGATGGTCGCCAGCGGCGAATCCTGGTACTGCCCTGCCGTGTAGACGGCCTGGCCGCCGAGGGTGATCAACCCGCCGCCGCGGCGGGTCACGAAGTCCACGAAGCGCTGCATCTTCGTCTCCGCCACGTCGCTCCCCGCTCGGAAGTACGAGCGCGGAATGTCGCCCAGGATGATCACATCGTAGCGATGGAGGTCCGCCTCCTGGTCGGGCAAGCCCTCGCCGATGTCCTTGTGCTCCAATGCCCCCTGGGCATGCCAGCCGCCCTTGGGGAGCAGTGTCAGCGCGGCGAGGTCAACCACCGGGTCGCGGGCGAGCCAGTGGCCGAGGATCTTCCGCTCGTCGCGCGGAACGTCCAGGTAGAGCACGCGGATCTTCGCGTCGATCACCCGGACCTTGTGCTCGGCCAGCGGCCGGCCGGACTTGCCTGCCGTTCCGCGGACGCCTTCGAGAGCGAAGCGATAGGTCCGCACTCCGACGCGGCTCGGCTTGACGACGAACGACACCTCGACAGGCCCCTTGCCGAGGCGTATGTTGTCACGGACATCCGCGGGCGTCGCTCGGCCATCCTCGAAGAGAAGGACGCGCACGACCTGCTCCCCAAGCCCTTCGGAAGAAAGGGCGGCGGTCAGGCGCAGCTCGTCGCCCAGGCGAACGTAGGGAGCCGCTTCCGAGACCTTCACCCTGGCAACCTTCGGCGGCCCAGGGCTTCCAAAGACAACGGGATGGACCGGCAGCCCCCGCGACGCCAGCAGCGGCGCGACCAGGCCGCCGCGGTCCCCCGTCGTGTCGTTCCCGTCGGTGAGCAGGATGACGGCCTGAAGGTCGTCCTCTCGCCTTGCCAGGCCGTCGAGTGCCGCGACGAGACGGGTCATCCCCTGCGGCTCGGCTGCGGCGTCCTCGGCCTGAAGCTGCCAACTGAAGTCGTAGCGGACGAGCTCCGCCCGCCCGGCCAGCCGCTGGAGCGCGCCCGCCGCGAACGCTCGGGCGGCATCCAGGCGGCTCCTCCCGTCCACGTCAGCGAGGCTCATGCTCGCCGAAGTGTCCGTGAGCACAGCGATGTTCGGCCTCGCCACCCTCTCGACGGTCAGGCGCAGCTCGATCTGGCACAGCATCAGGGCCAGCACCGCAAACCCTGCGAGGCGCACGGCCGTGAGTGCCGCACGGGTTCGCCAGCGCATGATGTTCTGCGGCAGCACGTTCAGCGCCGCGAGGCCGATCGCCACCACAGTCAGGACCACCAGCACGGGCACCCCTACGGGCCGGGCCGGGTAGAACAGCCAGTCGCTCGCGCGGGCGATGGAACCCGGGTCGTTGAAGCCGAGCAGCCAATAGAGGACGCTCATTCGCTGGCTCCAGCCACGCGCTGCTTCTCCCGTCGGACGCTGAGCAGCCAACCAATCGCTCCCTCGGCGGCGTAGGCGAGTGCCAAGAGCACGATGAGCGGGGACCACAGCTCGCCGCCCTGCGGCGCGGCGACAGCGTCGTCGGCCCGCAGGACTCGCACGTTGCCGCCGAACAGCTTGGCCAGCTCTCCTTCCCCGATCCGTGCCGTGCGGCTCTCGCGAGGGTCGGGGTTCACGGCGATGTGTCGGGCGTAAACCTGAATGGGAAAAGGGGACACCGAGCCACGCGCGTTAGCAAGTGGCCGTGTGGCCGCTCCCTGACGGTCGCGGCTCGGAAGCGAAGCACCTTTCAGGCCGTTCCGGGATAAGGGACCTGTCCCCTTTTCCCATTTCCCCTTTTCCCATTCAGGCTGGGACGAACCCGGCGCCTCCTGAGGCTTCCGCAGGAGGTAATGGCCGGCCGGAAGCCCGGCCAGGAGGACCATTCGGTCCCCGCTGATGGGCAGCCGCGCTGGAGGCACCGCGGCTTCGCGGTCGGCCTCGGCAGGGCCGAGCTCCAGCTCATTGAGGAAAGCGAAAGGCAGCTCCGAAACGTCCAGCACCGCCGGCCTCGAAGCCGTCAAAACGTCCGGCGGCCTGGCCCGCAGGTCTCCAGTCAGGTAGCTCACCAGTTGCCACGTGAGGACGGGGAAGACGCGGGTCCGCGCGACGTTGCCGTGCTGAAGCTCGACGCCGAAGGCGAGGAGGGCGATCCGCCCGTGTCCCAGGGGCATCTCGACGGCCAGCGGGAGCCCGTCCGTCCCCGCGATGAGCACGGTCGCTCCCTTGGCGAGCTCCCTGAGCTCGCGGACGCTCGTGAACCGCGCCGCCGACAGGTCGCCCTTGAGCCGGTCGCGGAAGGGCGCCAGGAGCGGATGAGAGCCATCCGCCAGCCGGATGCCGATGGGCGGGTCGAGGCTCCGCTCGTTGCCCAGTTCCGCGGGGGAGAGCGCGCTGCCCCCCGCGCCGCTCGCCGCGAACGTGCGGTTGAACTTCATCGCGTTCGTGCCGCTCGAGCAGACGAAGAGCAGCGAATGACCCTGGCGGACGAAGGCCTCCAGATCCCTGAGCGCCTGATCGGGCAGGGAGCTCACGCCGTAGAGGACGACGAGGTCGTACTTGCTCAGCGGCTGGTCGCCGAGGGCGTCCCGCGCGATGACCGTGGTCTGGATGCCGGTGCCGTATGGACGCCCCAGCTCGCGGCCGGGGTTGAGCACGAGGCGGAGGATCTTCGCCCCATCGAGGGCCTCCTCGGGCTCGGGCTTGCTCGACGGTTTCGTTCCGAGCTCTCCCAGGGGCGACGGCTCGCGAGGCTCCGCCGCGGCTTCGCCGCGTACGATCAGGATCCTCCGCGCGTCCGCGGCGCTCAGCGGAACGCTGGATGCGTTGTCGTGGGGGAGGGCATCGTCCGACTCCAGGCCGACGTCCGCGAAGGTCTGCCCCGTCCTGGCCATCCGTAGCGTGAGGTCCACGTCGGCCTCAGCTCCTGGCCCCAGGGCCACCTCCTTGACCGAGGGTTCGGCTCGGCCGCCGACGGCCAATCGCAGCCGAGCCATCTTCTCCTTGTCGCTGCTGTTGAGGACCCTGGCCACGACGTGGGCATCGTCGCCGACCTTGATCCGTTGGCCGCGCGTCGAGGCATCCACGAGGGCGAGGTTGTCGGCCCGGCCGCTCGACACGTCCATGAGCACGATCTCCAGCGAACTGCCGAGCTCGCCGCGAGCGGCCTCGATTCGGCCAAGGTCCTGCTGGTTCCGCGCCTCGAACGCCGTCGAGCAGAGGTCCGTGAGGACCACGATCTGCGAGCGGGCCTCGCGTCGGCCTCGGACCATGTCGCAGCATCGGGCGACAACATGCACCAGCCCTCGCCCTGCGCCGTCGCTCGTCTTCAGACCCTCGATGCCCGAGGGGACTCGCCTGCTGGTGGGGCTAAGGGGGAGGACGACCTTGGCCTCCTGTCCGGCTGCCACGAGGGCACACTGGCCGGGGGGCTGGACGGCGGCCAGGAGCTCGCGGGCCTTCGACTTGGCGCGCGCAAAGGCCGTGCCCTCCCGCGGGCCTGGGGATGCCTCGGCTCCACTCGGGGCAGGCCCGCGGGAGGCCATGTTCATGCTCGCGGAGCAATCCACGACGACGACCAGGTTGCGCGACGCCTGCCCGAAGGGCCACCAGCTTGCGAAGAGCCGCGACATGGCGAGGACGAGCACCAAGATCACCAGGAGGCGCAGCAGCAACTGCCCGATGTCCACCAGCCGCATGGCGAAGACGTTCGCCCGCTCGTCGGGCAGGAGGAGCCGGACGGAGGGGAACTCCTGCACCTGGTACTTGTGCCGGGCGATCAGGTGGATCACCACCGGGATCGCCAGGCCCGCCAGGCCGAGGAGCATTGTGGGAAACAGGAAGCTCATTTGCAGCGATTTCCGATTGTGGGCTATGCACGTGACTCCAGTGGCCGTGTTCGTCGGCCTCAGGCCACGGTGAGGCTGCTGCGGAGCACGCGCGCCTGGACTGTGACCCACGCGCTCGAGAGGGTCATCCCGAGCGGAGCGTCC
>Ga0315274_10004879_pt1 | contig 19699 bp, 11 predicted proteins | sample YL17G02_20_MG_FD_203700 | JGI IMG/M metagenome (GOLD analysis project Ga0315274, IMG submission 203700) | Sediment microbial communities from Yellowstone Lake, YNP, Wyoming, USA - YL17G02_20 | ecosystem: Environmental > Aquatic > Freshwater > Lake > Sediment | place: USA: Wyoming | collected... | reverse complement strand
TTGCCCAGGCGGCGCACGTAGGCGTAGAGCGGATACCAGTAGGTCCGGCACAGTTTCTCCAAAGCCTCCTTTGAACGCGGCGAAGCGTCATCCCCCGCCGCCAGCACCACGCTCCAGTGCGTCGTCGCGAACTGGGCGACCGGGTGGGCTGCCGACTCGTTCTGAAGACCGTCGGGAACCATGGCTGCTTCGTCCCCTGCGGACCGAATCCGTCCGACCGGCTCCGACGTGTGTGCCAAAGCCGCCAGACGCAGCTTAGGGTGCGCAGGGCTGTTCGCCCGAAGATGACCACGATCCCTCGGGGATTGCCAGCCCGGAATCAGCTTGACGGAGGGCGGTTAGCTGCGGACCCCAACTGCTTCGGCGATGCACCACGCCGGGCCATCGAACGTCGTCCTCACCGCCCTCGAAGAAAGAAATCAGGAGACCGCCTGCAACCGTTTCCTGATTTTTCCTCTGTAGGGAGCAGAGGCCGAAAGCCTCTCGGGGAGTGCGGGGCGGTTCAGAAGCGGAATCCGGTGATCGACCGGCAAAGCACTTCGCGGGTCGCTTGAATGGCCAGTGCGGTCTCTCAGCTCGATAAGACAGACAAACAAACCTCAACCACAAATTGGAGCACACCATGAAGCCATCACTCAAAACCATCACCCTCGCCAGCGTCTGTTCGGTCACCGTCGCGTTACTCGCCGGATGCGCGTCCGCCGGTGGAGCGCCTTTCTTGGGCAACGGAAGCGTGACCGGCATGATCTACAAGAATGTCAAACAACCCTCCCAAGCCCTGAACGTGGCTGTGGACAAGGACGCCCAGCCGGTGAAAGTGGGCAAGGCCAAGGCGATTTCTGTTTTGGGCTTGGTCGGGGCGGGCGATGCCAGTCTGCAGGCGGCCATGCGGAAAGCCGGCATCACCCGGGTCCACCATGTTGACCACCGGGTCATGGGGGTGTTTGGGTTGTATGCCGAGTGGGAAATCATGGTTTATGGAGAGTGATCCAGAACCTGCGGGCTCGACACTCTCCAGAACACCCAGGCTGGCAGGCCAAATCCCGCCGAAACCTGATCCTGGAGGGCTTGGCTCCCCGCGTCCTACCAGGGCACGAACTGGAGAAAAATCCTCCTTTGAAGGATCCGCGTATGATGAAAACCAGCAATCTCAAGACTCTGGCACAGGGCATCCTACTGTTGAGCGTCGCCGTCGCAATGGCGGGAGCTGAGACTCCAGGAGGCCCAAGGACTGCCAACTTGAAAGTGAGCCCCGGCGAATTCACCGAGCAGGGCCCTGTGCTTATCCATGGTTCGTTCAAAGCGACGAAAGTGTCCAAGGACGGGCAGGTGGATGAGATCGTTTGCGAGCGGATCAGCGCCTTCGGCAAGAAGTGGTCGGAGTTTCATTTCAAGATCCCCACGGGGGCGACCGAGATCGGCTTCAAGCGACGGGTCTTCCGAGTCGCACTCACGTATCGTCTGCCGGGCGGAGATCGCGTCCTGCAGAACTGGTTTGTGACTGAAGGGACGAAAGTCATCGTCGAGAGGGCATTCGCGGAATTGGAGGGCCAGTGGCATTTGGGCGGCGATGGGAAGTGGGCGACCGACTATTTACGTTCCCCGTTCACCAGAACGAAGTCGGTGATCTATTCTGCCGACTTCAGCGAGTAAACCTCCTGCCCTCTGCAGCGACGACAGTCGCACGTCCAGTCGCAAAGAAATATAGGCTTGCAGGACCGTCCGAACCTGATCTAAATGCAAACTGTAACCTCAGCCACAGCTCGAAACGGCGACCTTCTCCGTGGCCGTGACGGCGTTCGCTGCGGTAACCCCGGAGAGTCGATTGACAGATTATGAAAAGGAACGTTTTTGCTCCAACTGGCGTCTTGCTGGCGGTTGGCTTTCTCTGGTTCGCCATAATGCCCGCGGTGGATCCTGCTTTCGCGGACTCGGTTGTCGCCCGCTGGGTTGGCGGTTCGGGCAACTGGTCGGATGCCGCCAACTGGGACATCGGACAGGTGCCCAACATCGCTGGCGACACGGTTTATCAAGTCATTCGAGACGTCGCTGGCCAGGACGCGACCGTCACTGTGGACCAGTTCACCACCATCAGCGGCTTGAGTTGCTCGGAATCCCTCCAGGTCACCACTGGCGGCAAAGTGCTTTCAGGAGAGCCCGGCGTGGGCCAGGCAGCGGGCGGAACAAGGCAAACTCGGCCTGACTGAAAGGAGTGAAAGCGGATTATGAAAACGAAATGCGACGGAAGCCACGAACCTTGCGAGGTGGCGGGCGGGCGTAGCGCAGATTTCCTAATCTGCTGTGTCGCCGACTTCCCAGTCGGCTTCGGGCGCAACAAACGGCAGCAAACCGCTGGGAGTGGCCCACGTCAAGAGCCGGCTGCAAGCCCTGCCAGCACAGGCAGGCGGCGCTCTGGCGTCAGGGCGCGGCGGGTGGCACGAAGCCAACTCAGTCTTAGAACCTGTTTGAAAACCCTCCCCAACTGCCGCGTGAGGGCACGCGGCCTACAGGTTCCGGCTGAATCAACAGTTTCCTGTAGGCCCGGTCCCCTGACCGGGCGAGTTTTCAAACACGCTCTTGCCGAAGGGAGCGAACGATGAACATGAAGACCAAATCTCCGAATCTCGTGGAACTTGTGCTGGTCGGCGTCATGTTGATTGCCGTCAAGAACTCGGGCCAACCCAGCACGCACTGCGTCCCGCCGCCACCGGGTTTGATCAGTTGGTGGCCAGGGGAGGGAGATGCACGCGACGTTGCTGGTACTAACCACGGCACGTTGATCAATGGTGCCAGCACGACGGCCATGGGCGTGGTCGGCCAAGCGTTCAGCTTCGATGGGGTGGATGATGCTGTGCGCGTTCCAGATGCTCCGAACTTGCGCCCCGAGTCCGTCACTGTTGAAGCTTGGGTTAGAGCGGCGGTGAGTCCGGGTATCTGGCGGTACGTCCTTGCCAAGTCCTACAATTACGATCATGCCTCCTACGGACTCTACAGTGGCTCCGGTGGCGTGAACTTCTACGTGGGAACGGCGTCAGGATATGTCCTGTCACCTGGCGCGGGGCCAGCCATCTGGGATGGAAACTACCACCACGTTGCTGGCACCTATGATGGTCGCTTTGTCCGCCTTTATGTGGATGGGCTTGAAATCGGGAATGGAACCCCCGAAGACCGGCCTATCCTTTACGACAACACCTTCCTGAACGGTGACCTTTTCTTGGGATCCTTCGATGCCACCAGCGCTTGGTACTCCTTTGCCCATCACGCCGACGAAATCTCCGTCTACAACCGCGCTCTGACGGGCGATGAGGTGGCCGCGATCTACGCGGCGGGTAGCGCCGGCAAATGCTCGGTTTTCGGCCACATTGACTCTCCAGTGCGGTCTGGTGCAGTCGCAGTTGGGGATGCCCTTCGGTTGTCCGGACATGGCAGCGTGCCACCGGAAAGTGGACCGCCTCGATTCTTTTGGGATTTCGGTGACGGTCGCTCCTCCAACTTGGAAGACCCAGGCCTTCTCAGCTTCCCGGTTCCGAGGACAAACCTAATCACACTGAATGTGACTGACAGCCAGGGCCACTCCGGTGGCACCGTGGACATGCGCACAATCACGGTCATCCCCGAGACCAACTCCATTCCCGACCTCGCGGTGACGCAACTGAACGTGCCGACCAATCTGGCCATCGGCCAGGCCGCGCCCATCACCTACACCGTCCGCAACGCCGGTGATGGCGGTCTCTCCGGCCAATCCTGGAAGGACGCGCTTTATCTTTCGCGCGACGCATATCTGGACGTGAACGACCGGCTGCTGGTGTCGGCGGCGGTTTCCAACACCGTGGCCGTCGGCGACAGTTACACCAACGCGCTCACGGCCTCGCTGCCGGCGGTCGAGGAGGGCGCTTATTACCTGTTGCTCTCGGTGGATGACGAGTGGCAGGTGCTAGAGCGGCACCAGTTGAACAACGAGTTCGCCGTCGCCACGGACCTGGTGATTCCCCGCCTCACCAATGCCGTTCCGTTTGCCGCCGCGTTCACGGGCAACGGCGACGAGCACTACTTCCGCATTGACGTACCCGCCGGGCAGAACCTCCTCATTCGGCTGAACGGCTTGGACAATCTGGGCGTCAGCGAGGTCTATGTCCGCTTCGGCGCACTGCCGACGCGCGGCACGTTCGACTATCGGGCCGCCACGCCGGGCAGCGCGGACCAGCAACTCCTCATTCCTGCTGCCGCGCCGGGCACCTACTACATCCTGGTCCGGGGCGAGTCGGTGCCGGGCAACGGACAGTTCACCCTCGAGACCATCGCGTCGCGGCTGAACGTTACCGGCGTCACACCCGACCGTCACGGCCAGAGCATGTCCGCCACGCTGGCCATCACTGGCGCGGGTTTTGACGCCACCGCCGTGGCCGAACTGGTCGCATCCGGTGGCGCAGCCTATCGCGCCACCAGCGTTTCGGCGGATTCCTTCACGCAACTGACCGCCACGTTCGACCTGACACAGGTACCGACGAACACCTATTCCTTGCGCGTCTCGTCGCCGTTGTGGGGCACGAACACCCTGGCCAATGCGTTTGAAGTCCTCCCAATTGTGCCGGCCAAGCTGGAGACTGCGCTCATCGTCCCCGCCCAACTCGGCTACCACGCCGTTGCCACCATTTACGTGGAATACCGCAACACCGGCAACGCCGCCATGCCGGCGCCGTTGCTCGTCCTCACCGCCACGCAGAACGGGAGGGAAGGGGCTTGGCTCACACTCCACGACCGCCGGCTGGTGGAAGGCTTCTGGACTTCCGCCGACCCGGAGGGGTTCAGCCACTCGATTCAAATCCTCGCCAGCGGTGATACCCCGGGGGTCCTGCAACCCGGCGACTCCGTGCGCGTGCCGGTCTATTACGCTGGGTGGCAACAGAATCCTACGCCGCCAATTTGGGATTTCACCTACCCGCCGATGAACTGGAACCTGGGCGTGCTCCGGGCCGACGACACCAACGCCGCGGACTGGACCGCGCTCAAGGCCAGCATGAAGCCCGCGACGATCAATGCCGAGGCATGGGATGTAATCTGGGACGGGTTCACGAATCAGGTCGGCACGACTTGGGGCGGTTACGTGCGGATGCTCGATGACAACGCGGCGTATCTGGGCCGGTTGGGCCAGCGCGTGGTGGATGTGGGGCAATTGCTGGCGTTCGAGTTTCTGCAAACCGACGGGCTGAGTCCGCTCCGCACGCTGGCCAGCGCGGTGGACGCAGCGGTGGAATCGCCCGGATTGCCGCTGGTGTTCTCGCGCTTCTTCCCGGCGCTCATCTCGCAGCGATTCGAGCTGGGGCCGCTGGGCCGGGGTTGGTCGCACAATTGGCAGCACGCACTGGCGGTGGCTGGCGACGGCACGGTGACGGTGAGCGGCCCTGGCGGCTCGCGGCGCGTGTTCCAGCCGGACAGCCGCTCCGCTGGCCGCTACTTCACCCAGCCCGGCGACCACGCCACGCTCACGCCGCTGGGCGGCGGCGCCTTCACCCTGCGCGAACCGGCGGGTCTGCTGCGCGCCTTCCGCGCCGACGGCAAGCTCGATTACGTCCAAGACCTGAATGGGAACCGCATCACCTGCGGCTACAGCGGGAGCCTGCTCACGAGCCTGACGCACTCGTCAGGCCAGCAATTGACGATTGGGTATGCAGGAAACCGCATCCAAGGCATCACCGACCATCTCGGTCGCCAGACGGTCCTCGCCTATGATGGCGCGAACGAGCATCTGCTGACCGCGCAATACTACGATGGGCGCACGGCGACCTATCAGTATCAGAGCCTCCTTGCGTCGGCTGCTGCACATGCTCTGATTGAAGTGGCCAATTCCTGCTGCACGCGCCGCTATTTCACTTACGACGCCCAAGGCCGCCTCAACGGAACGTACCGCAACGGCAATGCCGAAGCGGTCACCTTCGCCTACGACAGCACCGGCAAAGTCACCGCCACAGATGCCCTGGGCGGCGCGAGCCAGTTCTACTTCGACCATCGCGGCCTGCTGGTGAAAACCGAGGATGCGCTCGGCAACGCCGTCCATCTGGCGTTCGACGACTACTTCAACCTTGCCCGCCTGACCGATCCAGCGGGCCGCTCGTACGCCTACGCCTACGACGGCAATGGCAATCTCACCCAAAGCGCCGACCCGCTCGGTCACGCATCACGTTTCACGTATCACGCCTCCCTCAACCGCCTCGCCTCTGTCACCGACGCCAACGGCAACCTGACGCGCTACGCCTACACCGGCAGCGGCGACCTACAATCCATCACCTACGCCGACGGCAGCCTTGAAGGTTGGGCCTACGACGCGTTGGGCAACGCCAACACGTGGACGAACCGCCGGAGCCGCCCGATCAGCTACGCCTACAACCCCAGCGGCCAACTGACCGGCAAGGTCTTCGCCGACGGCTCCCAGGCCATCTATGCCTACGACGCGCGCGGCAACCTGACGAACGCCACGACCCTCGACCCTGGACTCTCCACCCTCGACTTCTCGGTGATGGCTTACGACGCCGCTGACCACCTGACGAACATCACCTCCAGCGGCGGCAAATGGCTCTCGTTCACCTACGACTCCGCTGGCCGCCGCGCCTCCAGCCTGGACCAACTCGATCACCAGTTGACGTATCACTACGACGACGCGGGCCGCCTCGAAAGCATGACCAACGAACTGGGCCAGTCGGTGGTGCGCTACGACTACGACGCGGCGGGCCGCCTCGCCCGTAAGACGCTGGGCAACGGCATGGTCGCCAGCTACGGCTACGATGCCGCCGGCCAACTGCTGTCCCTGACCAACCGCCTGGCCGACGGGACGGCGATCTCGTGGTTCAACTACGCCTATGACACGCGCGGTCGCCGCACCGCGATGGCCACGCACTACGGCGCCTGGGCCTACGACTACGACGACCTCGGCCAGTTGACCCGCGCCGTGCTGAGTTCGACCGACCCGCAAATCCCCAGCCAAGACCTCGCCTACGTCTATGACGCCTTGGGCAACCGCATCCGCACCATCGAGAACGGCGTCACCAGTGAGTACACCGCCAATAACCTCAACCAGTATGTCCGCGTGGGTGACACGAACTACCTCTTCGACCTCGACGGGAACCTGGTTCAGGAAATGGCGCCACAGGGGACGAACACGTTTACCTACAACGACGAGAACCGACTCCTCGCCGTCAGTAAGGGCGCGGACGCCTCGCATTACGCCTATGACTCCTTGGGTAATCTCCTAGGCACGACCGAGAACGGTGTGACGAAGCGGTTTGTGATTGACCCGATAGGCTTGGGAAACGTCGTGGGCGAATACGACGCTACCGGCAACCTGCTTGCGCACTACGACCACGCTCGTGGTCTGCTGTCCCGGGCCGACCCCGGGAGCAATCCAACCTACTACACCTTCGACGCCATCGGCAACGTGCAGCAACTGGTCACGTCCGCCGGTGCCATTGCCAATACGTATACATACACACCGTTCGAAGCATCCCTCTTGCGGACTAGAGCCATCCCTAATCTGTTTGAAGCTGTCGGCCAGCTTGGAGTCATAAATGCACAATCTGGGTTGAACTACATGCGTCAGAGGTTTTTCGCCTCAGATCTGGGGCGCTTTACAGCCGCAGACCCAATCGGGCTTCGAGGTGGAGACGCCAATCTATACCGATACGTGTTTAACAGGCCGACTTCATACATCGATCCTTCGGGAAACCAAATGAGCCTAGTTGGGGAACTTCCGGAACTGCTCGACGAGATGAACCAGGATTTTCGCGATTACCTCAAACAGAAGTATGGAAAGAGGTGCCGTGCCGGGGAGTACTGTGGACGTGGAGGATATTATCGGGAGTGTGTTGAAGGCATCTGCTTTGACTTTGACGGGGATACTGGGGCCGTGACGCTTCCGGACAAAGATCTCAGAGTATCAAATCCTGAGCACATCGTTGTTCTTCCATATGACGATCCGTACTTCGTCAATGGGAAGTCTGGCTACTTTCCAGACAACACCATGAAACTGCCTCGTTTTCCTACGCACCCTGGCCCACCCGAGAACACCAGTAGCCCTCATCCCGTTGACCCGAACGCAAAGGCCGGCCCTGCGGGCTTCGGCACGAACGGCTTCATCACCGCCAGCGGCACGCTGGCTTATCGGGTGGATTTCGAGAACGAAACCAACGCCTCGGCCCCCGCCCAGCAGGTCGTCATCACCGACCAACTCGGCGGCAACCTGGATTGGAGCACGTTCCGGTTGGCCGAGGTCGGGTTTGGCGACCAGTTGATTGTCGTCCCGCCCCACACGCAGCATTTCGAGACGAACGTGCCGGTGAGTTACCTCGGCACGAATTTTGAGGTGCAGGTCGAAGCGGGCATCAACCTGAATTCCGGCCAAGTGTATGCCGTCTTTCGTTCGATTGACCCGGCCACGAGCCTGCCGCCGCCGGTGAACATCGGCTTCCTGCCGCCGGAAGATGGCACGGGCCGGGGCCGAGGCCACATCGCTTACACGATCAACGCCCGCACGAACTTGCCCAGCGGTACGGAGATTCGCAACGTGGCCTACATTTCTTTCGACCTGCAACCGGCCATCGGCACGAACTGGAGAACGCCTCACGACCCAACGGTTGACCCAACCAAGGAATGCCTCAACACCATCGACGCCGGTCCGCCCACGAGCTCCGTAAGCGCCTTGCCGCCAGAGAGTACCAGCCCGTTCATGGTGAGTTGGTCGGGCACCGATGCCGGGGCCGGTATTGCCGGCTACAACATCTACGTTTCCACGAATGGCGGCTCTTCCTGGGCTCTTCTGCTCGAGAACGCGACGGACACCTCGACCCAGTTCGCTGGCCAAATCGGCTGCACCTACGGATTCCGCAGTGTGGCCAGGGATAATGCGGGCAACGTCGAAGAAGACGGCGGAGTCGTTGAGGCCTCCACGACGGTTGTCTCGGCGGGGTTGGTCGTTGAAGCACTGGCAATGACGCCCGGCGGTTTCGTTGTCCGATTCAATCAGGCGCTCGATGACAGCGTGTTGAACCTCTATGACACGGAAACCAATGGGTTCGGACCAGCGGATTTGACCGTCGTCGGTAACGCGTCCGGCACCGTCGCCGGCTCGCTCCTTTACCGTCTGCAACCGACAACCGTCACCTTCATTAGAACGGGCATGGCACTGCCGCCGGACGCGTACACGACCACGTTGCGGTCCGACACGAACGCCTTCAAGAGCAGCGACGGCACGTTGTTGGATGGCGACAGGGACAACGTTCCCGGCGGAGATTATGTGACCAATGTCACGGTCGCTGACTTGCAGGCCCGGGTGCTGTCGCTGCCGGACTTCGCGCGTGGCCCCGGCCAGGTGGTGCACGTGCCGGTCACCGGCACCAACACGGGCATCCCGGTGACCCTCAGCGACGGCGCGGGCGTTACGAACGTGGATTTCGTCTTGGAGTACGACCCGAAACTGCTCCTCTTGGCGGGAGTCTCGAAGGGTACCCATCTGCCGATGGACTGGACCGTGGTGACGCAGGATCTCTCCACGACGGGTCGCGTGGCGGTCTCGGTGGCTGGTCCGAGCCCCTTGGCGGCTGGGGCTTTGGAGGTGGCCAGGGTCGAGGCCGACGTCCCGGAGGATGCGCCCTATGGGGCGGCGGAGGTTCTGAACCTCAGCGAGGTGACAATCAACGGCAGCGAAGCGGCCATCGGCGACAGTGCGGTGCATGTCGTGGCGTATCTCGGGGATGCCACCGGCAATCAGAGCTACGACTCGGCGGATGGCGATTGTGCCCTTCGGATAGCGGTCGGTAAGGACGGCGGTTTTGCCGCGTATCGCCTGCTTGATCCGGTGATTGTGGCTGACGTGAGCGCCAACGGCAGGTTGTCTGCCTATGACGCAGCGCTGGTGCTTCAGAAGGCCTCGGGAATGGAGGTGGTCGAGATCCCACCTTTGCCGTCGGAACCGCCCACTATGAGCATCTCTCAAACCAACAGCCAGGTGGTGATTTCCTGGCGTCAATCGACACGGGCATCCCAATTGGAAGTGAGCGACAGCCTCGCCCCGATCCAGTGGGAACCGGTGACAGATTCTCCGGTGGCCTCGGGTTATCAACGGAGCGTAACTCTTGATCCTGCCGGGTCCACCAGGTTCTACCGGGTCAGGAAACCATGAAAACCTTCAGAAACCTCAGGTCGGTCAGGCCAAGCCTGTGTTGGTCTGCGGTGCTCTCAGTGAGCTTGAGCGGATGTTTGTTCAGCGCCGATTTGGACCCCGTTCTGAAGGGTGAATGGCCAGGGGGCATTCGTGGGGGAGTGGCGAAAGCGGTCAAAGTGTCAGGCAACTACGCCTACGTGGCCAGCGGCCGCTCGGGTTTGGACGTGTTTGATATCACCGATCCGACCAATCCGAAGTGGACTGGCCGCTGTGAGACACCGGGGTCTGCGGATAGGGTGGCTGTCCAGGGGAACTACGCCTACGTCTTGGAGTCGTATGTTTGGGAAGGCGGCATGTCGAAGGTTGACATCAGCGACCCGACTCATCCGAGCCGCGTGGGCGGATTTCAGGACTTCGTGGACCGGTATGACCTGGTGGTGTTGAACAATTACGCCTACATGGCGGCAGGCCAGGATGGTCTGGAAGCTCGCGATATCAGAGATTTACACTGCGTTGGCACGACTAATACCCCTGGGAAAGCCTTGGGCGTGGCGGTCTCGGGGGACTACGCGTATGTGGCCGATGGCGATGCCGGATTGCAGGTGATCGACGTGAGCGACCCGGCCAATCCGCAACGGCGCGGCGGCTGTGATACCGACGGCTATGCCACGGGTGTGACGGTGTCGGGCAACTACGCCTATGTGGCCGATGGCGATGCGGGATTGCAGGTGATCGACGTCACCGAGCCCGCCAACCCGCAGCCGCACGGCGGGTGTCCTACGACCGGATATGCGTATGGCCTGGCGGTGTCGGGAAACTACGCCTACGTGGCCGATGGTGAGGCTGGCCTCTCGGTATTCGACGTGAGCGATCCGGCCAATCCGGAGCCGGTGGGTGGGTATGACACGAGCGGGTTGGCTAGGGGCGTGGTGGTGTCAGGAACCCACGCTTATGTGGCCGATGGACTCAGTGGGCTGGCGGCAATCAGTGTCGCTGACCCGGCCAATCTGCAATGCGTCGGGGCGTACGACATGAACGGGTACTCCTTCGGGGTCGCGGTGAATGGGAACTACGCCTACCTAGCGGATTATGATGCTGGTTTGCAGGTGATCGATGTCACCGACCCGGCCAATCCGCAACGGGTTGGCGGGTACGATACCGAGGGGTATGCGTATGGTGTGGCCGTGTCAGGGAACTACGCCTACGTGGCCGATGGCGACACTGGCCTGCAGGTGATCGACGTCACGGACCCCGCCAATCCGACTTGGACCAACCGATATGATACGGCCGGGTATGCGTCCGGCGTGGCGGTGTCAGGGAACTACGCCTACGTGGCGGACGGAACGAACGGCTTGGAGGTGATCGAGATCACGAACCCGGTCGATCCGCAACGGCGGGGCGGGTGTGATACTGCCGGGTATGCCTGTGGCGTGGCGGTATCGGGGAACTACGCCTATGTGGCGGATGGGACAAACGGTTTGCAGGTGATCGAGATCACCGACGCAGCCAATCCTCGACGCGTCGGCGGGTGGCACACGTTCGCGGACGCCTTAGAGGTGGTGGTTTCGGGCAACTACGCCTACGTGGCGGATAGAGCATATGGCTTGGTGGTGATCGATGTCACTGACCCGGCCGATCCTCGAGAGGTCGGCGCAGACAGCGGGCTGGTGTGTGGTGTGGCGGTGTCGGGCAACTACGCCTATGTGACGGATTGGGATGCCGGGTTGCGGGTCATCGACATCCGCGACCCCGGCTCTCCTGGACCGATGTGCGCGTGCGTTAGGAATGAGCTGCTGCAATCCGAAGGCGTGGCGGTGTCAAGGGGTTACGCTTACGTCGCGGCAGGGTATTCCGGCTTGCAGGTGGTCAACGTTACGAACCTGGCCAAACCACAACGGATTGGGAGGTACGACACGTCCTGGGAGGCTCGTGCTGTCGTGGTGTCGGGCGGCTGGGCCTACGTTGCGGGTGGCGATGCTGGCCTGCAAGTGGTCGACATCACCGACCCAGCCAATGTGCACTGGGTCGGCGGCTGTGATACGCCCGGATACGCCGATGGCGTCGCGGTGTCTGGAGGTTACGCCTACTTGGCAGACTGGGATGCCGGCTTACAGGTGATTGACATCCGCAACCCAACCAACCTGGTCCACCTTGGCGGCTGTGCTACGCCCGGGTTTGCGCGGGGCGTGGCGGTGTCAGGCAACCACGCCTACGTCGCGGCCGGGTCTGCTGGTTTGCAGGTGATTGATATCAACGACCCGGCCAATCCGCAACGGCGCGGCGGGTGTGCTACCGCCGGGTATGCGTATGGCGTGGCGGTGTCGGGCAACTACGCGTATGTGGCGGCGAAGTATGGTGGCTTGGTGGTGGTTGAGATCACAGACCCACTCAATCCGCAACCGGTCGGCCGATATGCTGCGAGCGACGATGCCTGGTGCGTCGCCGTGTCCGGCACGAACGCCTACGTGGGTGAAAGCTGGTGGGACGATGGAGCGCAAAAGATAAGAGGCCGCTTGGAGGTGCTCGACATCAGCGTTCCTACGGATCCACGACTGCTCGGCGGGTGTGATACCGAGGGGAATGCGCGCGGCGTGACGGTCTCGGGGGACTACGCCTATGTGGCTGAAGGCTGGTGGGATCGATTGCTTGATCAGTGGTTGGGCTGTCTGCAAAGGATCGACATCAGCGACCTGGCCAACCCTCGACCGGTGGGGCGGCTTGATTTCTACAGCTATGGGCTTGGCGTGGCAGTGGCGGGCAATTACGCCTGTGTCGCGGGCTATGAGGAGGGCATGCTGGTGATTGACATCTCGAGCCCGACCAATCTGGTACACGTTCGCTGGAATCACAGGTGGGGAGCAGTGGGCGTGGCGGTGTCCGGGAGGTACGCTTACCTGGCGGATGAGTCGGCTGGTTTGGACGTCGTTGACGTCGCGGAGCCAAGCAAGCCGCGCTGGACGACCAACTGTAATGTTGTTCCGAGTACCGGCATGGCGAGCATCATGGAAAGCATAGCGGTGTCCGGGAACTACGCGTACTTGGCGGACGACATCTGTCGCCTGCACGTGATCAACATCAGCCAAGCGGCGAATCCGATACAGGTTGGCACGTCGGATCGTCGTGATGACGTATATGGTGCAAGTGGCGTGGCGGTGGCGGGCAACTACGCATACGTTTCGGCTGGCCATGCGGGCTTGGGAGTGGTTGACATCAGCACGCCAGCCGATCCCAGGTGGACCAACCGATGTGATACTGCCAGCGAAGCGACGGGCGTGACAGTTTCGGGCAACTACGCCTACGTCGCCGCCTGCGATGCTGGCTTGCAGGTGTTCGACATCAGCAGCCCAGCCAATCCGCAACTGGTAGGGGGGTGCGATACCGATGGGTATGCCGAAGGTGTGGCGGTGTCGGGTAACTACGCTTACGTGGCCGATGGCGATGCTGGCTTGTGTGTGATCGATATCGCCAATCCGACCCGCGCTCAAGGGCGCGGCAGGTGTCTTACCGGTGGGTATGCCGAAGCTGTGGCGCTCTTGGGTAACTACGCCTACGTGGCGAATGGCGACGCTGGCTTGTCGGTGATCGATGTCGCCGATCCGGCCAAGCCACAACGAGTAGGTGGAAACAGTTGTTTCCCCGCATCCGCTGTGGTGGTCGAAGCCGGGATGGTTTACACCGTTTCAGAAAAGACCGGCCTGGTGATCTGCGAGCCACCGTCCAAACCGCTCCGCTTTCTCCCGCCGATGCGCCTTGATGCCAGTGGATTCCGCACGCTCTTCGAGGGTGACCCCGGCCAGGTTGTTCGCCTTCAGCGGAGCCAGGATCTGAAGGCGTGGGAGGACTGGATGCCTGTGACCGCAACGGGGACTCCGCAAGAGGTGATCGATAGCGATGCCGTCTCGCGGCCCAGGCAGTTCTACCGTGCGGTTAGTCCGTGAGACAAGCGCTGCGGCTCGGCCGCGCGCGGAGAGGGAAACTTTATGAACGTCCAGACTTCTGAGCGAACAGAGCCGTCAAGCGCCATCCACGGGAAACGTCCCTTCTGCCCCGCGGCCTGTGTGTTTCCACGAGTCTTCATGTCCGGCAAGCGCGTTGCCTGGGTCCTCATGGTCTCTCTCGGCCTGGGTGGTGGGTGCGCGATGAAAAAGGTCGAGAACTACCCCGCGGCCGCTCCTCCAGCGTCCGTTGGCACTTCCGAGGAGAATGGTCTGCGGTTGACGGTAGCTCCGATGCTCGACAAGAAGGAGACGGAGCGGTACTTCGGGTTGGACGCCCTTCACGAGGGGATTCTCATTTTGCGCCTGCGTGCGGAGAACGGAAGCCCGGCTTCGACCGTCTTGCTGCGGAAGCAGAACATGACGCTCGTGGCTGACCGCGGAAGCGGCCAAGAGGAGCAGAGTGCGCAGCAGATTGAGCGCCGTTCATCGACGGGCAAAGCCTTGGGGACGGCTGGTGCAGCGGTTATGTCGATGCCGGTGCTCTACTTGTCCATCAAACTGTTCTCCGACGCCAGCGTGATCCAACAAAGCTTCATGAAGAATGAGTTCCGTGACCAGACCCTGTCCCCGGGCCGGTCGGCAGACGGCTTCCTGTATTTCAAGGTTGACCCTCTACGGGCGTTCACCCGCGACACCCTGGTCGTCAAGGTCCCCGAAACGGCAGGACAACAGGACAGAGAACTCCGCATCCCAGTAATCTATGAACCACACTAACACCGGATGGCACCGGCATACACTCGGCGCTTTGACGCTCGCGAGTTGCCTTGCGCTCTCGTCGTGCACGACGGTCGAGAAGATCAACGTGAAACCAAGCCCACTAGGGGAGGCTTTTGGGAGAGAACGTTTCCCGCTCCACGTGGCCCTCGTGCTGGACGAGGGTTTTACGAACTACACCTACCGTAGGCCCACGATTGGAACCGAGGTTTTCCCTTTGGGACCGAGCCTGGCTCAATACGCGCGGCACGTGTGTGGCACGGCGTTTCAAAGCGTGACCGCGGTCTCCAACGTCCAGCAGGTCTCGGGGAAGGAGCAATGTGTGCTCATCCCTCGGGTAGTTGGGGCCAGCTTCGAACAAGCCTTGTCTGGTTTGAGTGAGCCGGAAATGGTGGTCATTGTAGAATGGACGTTGAAAGACCGGGCAGCCCAGACGGTGCTCTGGCTGGCGACGGTTGAGGGCAAGTCCAAGGAAGTGATGGGCACGTCATTCACCTACCAGAAGCACAAGCGCATTCGGTATCAGAAGCTGTTTGACGATCTGAGCCGCAATACGGCTGCGGCTTTTGCGAACTCGCCGGAGATCAAGCACCTCGTCCAGCCTGAATGATGACAGCGTGCGCCTAGATTCAGAGGCAAGTGTTGGCGGCGCCCCTCGCTAATTCATGGGGATCTTGTAGAAGCAGAGCCAGTCGCCGGTGTAGGAACCCAGGGAAACCGTTTGGCTCTGTCTCCAGGTCACATGGCCGTCTTCGAAGAGGAAGTTCCCGCCCGTCGGCACGTTGTGGTCACCGGGATGATTCGCGGTGCGCCAAGTCCGGCCGGCGTCGGTCGTGACCCAGCGGAGCCGGCCGTCGAACACGTTGGTGGTTCGAGGCCCCAGCCCCTGCAGGCGGTCGATGAGCACCGGGGCGGCGCTGTACTCACCGCCGAGCTTCTTGCGGTAGTGCCATTCGCCGAGCCCTTCCGATTCGTAATTCCACACGTTGCCTCCGCCTTTAACGCGCCCGGGGAGGTAGAAATAGCCGGTCAGAATGGGGGCTATGCTGTTGGCGGGCAGGTCGAACCGCCACGTGTCCGCCTGGCGATGCCACTCGTCCGTCGGGCAGAACAGCACGTGGTTCGGCGCTTTCTTCTCGCCCCGGGAGTTCGGGCGCTCGGACGGCAGCAGGTATTGACGCCAGAACGTCATCATGTTGGTGCCCACCCAGCTCAGGTCCAGGCCATCGCGGTTGTCGGGAAAGGAATCGCTGAAGTCAGCCGCGTACAGGGACAAGGCCACGCCCCATTGCTTGCCGTTGCTGGCGCACAGCGCCTTGTGGGCTTTCTGCTTGGCCCGGGCCAGGGCCGGCAACAGCAGGCCCGCCAGGATGGCGATGATGGCGATGACGACCAGCAGTTCGATGAGCGTAAAGGCAGCCGGGCGCTGGCCGGGCCGCCGGAGAGCCGAAACCGGGGCGTTCATGATCCCATTCATACCACAGAGGCTCGAAACGAAAAGGACGAATTGCGGGCAGGTTCGAAGCAACAGTTGAATGCGTGCGCAACTTGTGGCATCTAGGAGTCAAGTATCAGCGGTGCGGCAATGGCTCTGGACACCGTTTTGAGTCCTGCCATCCGCGCCGACTCTCAACTCACAACCTGGGATCGATTGAGTTCATGAAAGCCTGGCTCATTCCTGCATTCGTGGCCGCCTTGCTCTTAACGGGCTGTGCCCAGAGTTATGTCCTCCGGCTCAACAACGGCCGGGAGATCATTGCCGCCACCAAGCCCAAGTCCGACGGCCACGGCTGGTACCGCTTCAAGGATGCCGACGGAAAGGAAGTGAAGGTGAACGAGTTGCGGGTGCGCGAGATCGAGGCGCAGTGAGGCCGGAGAGCCTGTTCGAGCACGGCAGCGCGGATCGCCCCGATGAGCCGTCAATCAGGCAAGCCCAGGTAGGGCGAACCGTCCTCGGTGAGCCGTTGCCAGATTCGCGATGCAAGAATCCGGCTCGGCAGGGACGCCTCGCCCTACCGAATCCGCAGTTCTCAGCAGCCTCGGAGGCGTTCGCCTCACCAGCGGGTGACTTCCTCAAGCTGTCGCACCCGCCGCTCGACATCAGCGCGGGTCACTTTCGTGGTGCGCGAGAGGCCGAAACCCTCGCAGCAGAAGGACGCCACCACGCTCCCGTAGATCATGGCGCGTCTGAGGTGACGGACAATCGAGCCTTTCTGCGACGCCAGATAGCCAATCAGGCCACCGACAAACGAGTCGCCGGCACCGGTCGGGTCCACAACTTGAGGGAGCGGAAAGGCCGGGGCGAGGAACATCCCGCCCGGGTAAGAGAGGATGGAGCCATGCTCGCCTTTTTTGATGATGACGAATCGAGGGCCGAGCCGATGAATCCGCTTGGCGGCCACGATGACGTTGTCCTCTTGGGCGAGCTGACGGGCTTCGCTGTCGTTTAACACCAGGGCGTCCACGTGCCGGAGGAGCTGTAAGAGCTCCTGCAGGGCGATGTTCAGCCACAGGTCCATGGTGTCCGCCACCACGAACCGCGGCTGCCGCATTTGGTGGAGGACCTGGTGCTGGAGAGCGGGCGCGTTGTTGGCGAGCAAGACGAACGGGGTCCGGCGGTAGCTGGGAGGCAGGTCGGGGGTGAAGCCCTCCAGGACGCCCAACTCAGTCTTCAGCGTCCGGCGGTTGTTCATGTTGACTTCATACTCGCCGGACCAATGGAAGGTCTTGCCGCGGGCGAGTTGCAGACCCGCCAAGTCGATGCCGTGCCGGCGGTAGAGGCTGAAGTATCGGCGCGGAAAATCATCGCCCACGACCCCGACCAGCCGGACGGGGGCGAAGAGGCTGGCGGCCACGGCGGCGTGGCTGGCCGAACCGCCCAGCAGGCGCGGGTTCTCGCGGTAGGGGGTTTTGATGGAATCCAGCGCGGTCGTGCCGGCAACAAGGACACTCATAGTGAATGGTTGCGATGGGACCCGGCATCGCCGGGCTCATCGCGGCACGGAAGCTAGGCGGTCCTTGAAGGCCTGACAAGCCTTGACCGGATCGGGCGCGTTCAGGATGGCGGAAACGACGCACACGCGAGACGCGCCGGCAGAAAGGACCTCGTCGAGGTTCTCCAACGTGATGCCGCCGATGGCGAACCAGGGAATGTGGACGTGGGCGGCGGCCCAGCGGACGTAGTCCAGCGTTACGGCCGGTGCGGCAGGCTTCGTCGGGGTCGGATACACTGGTCCGATGGCGATATAGGCCGGGCCAGCGGCGAGAGCTCGTTCGGCCTGCGCGGGGGCGTGCGTGCTGAGGCCGATCTGAAGTCGTGAACCGGAGGGCAGGACTTGAGAGACGTGGGTATGGCCGGCGTCGAAGAAGTCCTCCTGCCCGAGATGGCAGGCCGGCGCTCCGGCTTCCGAGGCGACCGCCAGATGGTCGTTGATGACGAGCCCGACTCCCGCGGAGTTCAGGATCGGCAGAAGCGTCTCGGCCATCCGCCGGATTTCGACCGGCGAGGCCGACTTGGCGCGGAGTTGGATGACATCCGCGCCGCCGTCGCAGAGTTGGCGCGCCACGTCCACCGCCGACCGACCGCCGATATAAGCGGTATCAACGAAAGCATAGAGCCGGCATTCGGAGAACGGCTTCATGGTGGAAGCGGAGCGCCGGCGGCCAACAAACGGACCGGCGCCGGATCAGGCTTGGTCTTCGAGCAAACCGTGCCGGGCACCGCCCAGGAGTTGCTCGACGAAGGCGGTGCCGTAAACGCCGCGCCGGAAGTTCGGGTCCTGGAGGATCGCCTGCTCGAAGGGGATGGTGGTCTTGATGCCCGTGATCAGGTATTCGCCCAGCGCCCGGTTCATTTTGTCCATCGCTTCGCGCCGGTCGCGGCCGGTGGTGACCAGCTTGGCGATCAACGAGTCGTACATCGACGGGATCGTGTAGCCGGCATACACATGGCTTTCCAGCCGGACCCCGCGCCCTCCCGGCGGGTAGTACATCTCGATCCGGCCGGGCGAGGGGCGGAAATCGTCAAAGGGATCTTCGGCGTTGATCCGGCACTCGATGGCGTGGCCTTTGATGACCACATCGCCCTGGGAAATCTTGAGCGGCTCGCCCAGGGCAATGAGAATCTGCTGCTTGACCAGGTCCACCCCGGTCACTTCTTCGGTGATCGGGTGCTCGACCTGGATGCGTTTGTTGACCTCGAGGAAGTAAAAGTTCCCGCCGTCATCGACGATGAACTCGACGGTGCCGGCATTGGTGTAGTGGGCGGTTTCAGCGATCCGGATGGCGGCTTTGCCCATTTTCTTCCGCAGATCCTTGAACTTGTTCTCAATGAGCGGGGAGGGAGTCTCCTCCACGATCTTCTGGTTCCGGCGCTGGATCGAGCAATCGCGTTCGCCGAGGTGGATCACGTTGCCGCGGTTGTCCGCCAGGATCTGGAATTCGATGTGGTGAGGGTTCTCGATCAGCTTCTCGATATAGACGCCGGAGTTGCCGAAGGCCTTCTCCGCCTCGCTGCGCGCGGTGTGATAGCCCTTGACCAGGGAAATGTCGTTGTGGGCCACGCGCATCCCACGGCCGCCGCCGCCGGCAATGGCCTTGATCATGATGGGATAGCCAATGCGCCGGGCGGTTTCGATGGCGTCCTGTTCCGTCTCGACGACGCCTTCAGAGCCCGGGGCCACCAGCACGCCGGCCTTTTTCGCCAGCGCCCGGCTCACCGCCTTGTCCTCCAGCGCATTCATCGCGCGCGAGCTGGGGCCGATGAACCGGATGTTGCAGTTCTCGCAAATATCCGCGAAATGGGCGTTCTCCGACAGGAAGCCGTAGCCGGGATGGA
>Ga0315274_10004878_pt1 | contig 19699 bp, 16 predicted proteins | sample YL17G02_20_MG_FD_203700 | JGI IMG/M metagenome (GOLD analysis project Ga0315274, IMG submission 203700) | Sediment microbial communities from Yellowstone Lake, YNP, Wyoming, USA - YL17G02_20 | ecosystem: Environmental > Aquatic > Freshwater > Lake > Sediment | place: USA: Wyoming | collected... | reverse complement strand
AACTCGTGATTGAGGGAGCCCGTCCGTCGCGTGGGTATCCGTATCCTCGGAATGCGGAAGATCCTCTTTCAATAGGCCGTTCCTTGAACAGGCCCTGACACGTTTGGGTGTCCTCACGCTAAATGAAATCGCTCGCCTTTCCGGGAGGGCGGACGTTTTTCCCCTTTGTGCCCGTCAGTGCGTCGCCGAGGTCCTCGCGGGCTTCTTGGGCGAGGGCGCGGAGACGCTCGGCGACATCGGGATGATCCTTGAGAACGGACTTCTGCTCGCCGATGTCGGTGCTGAGGTTGTAAAGCGCCTCGGGGGACTTTACGTCTTTGGGGATGCCCAACCGGTATATGTCATCATCCGCCAACCTGGTTTCCAGCTTGAGCTTCCAGGGGCCGCTGCGGATGGCGTGTAGTCTGTCCATCGAGTAGTGGAAGAATGCCTTGTGTGGACTGACCGCCCCGGGTTGAGCGGTCATGAGCTGGAAAATGTCTTTCCCGTCGATGATTCGATCCTGTGGCGGAGAACCTCCGGCAAGTCTTGTGAAAGTCGGCAAGAGGTCCATCGTTGTGGCGAGTTCGGAGCAGATAGTGCCTGCGGGTATCGTTCCAGGCCAGCGCATGATGCCCGGCACCCGCATGCCGCCCTCGTAGGTGGCGCCTTTGCCCGCGCGCAGGGGCGTTGCCAGCCCGCCCTGTTCGCCGCAGGTAAGCCATGGGCCGTTATCCGAGGTAAACACGACCAAAGTGTTTTTGTCGAGGCCGTTGCCAGACAATGTTTCGAGTATTCGGCCGACGCCCCAATCGATGCATTCGATCACGTCGCCATAGAGGCCCCCGGCGGACTTCCCACGGAATCGCTCGGATGCGTGCAGGGGCACGTGGGGCATGTTGTGGGCGAGGTAAAGGAAGAAGGGCCGTTCGCGGTTTTCCTTGATAAACCGGATGGCTTCTTCGGTATAGCGTTCGGTCAGCGTTTCCTGTACGACCGGTTCCTCGACCTTTTCCTCGTTGCGCAGGAGGTAACATGGACTCATGTCGTTGCTGTAGGGAATGCCGAAATACGCGTCGAATCCCTGGCGCGTCGGCAGGAAGGGCGCCAGGTGGCCGAGATGCCATTTACCGACGCAGGCTGTCGCGTAACCGAGGCCCTTGAGGAATTCCGCAAGGGTTATCTCATTGGGATTGAGTCCGTACGTGCTCTTCGGGAAGAGCACCGTAAGGGGCGGGCCGTCATCGCCGTCCTCGCGCGGGATCGTGCCCAGTCCAACGCGCTGAGGATAACAGCCGGTCATGAGGGCGGCCCGTGACGGCGTGCACACCGTCGCCGCAACGTGGAAATCCGTGAACCGTATTCCTTCGGCGGCCATACGGTCGATCCGCGGCGTCTTGATGAGCGGGGCGCCGAAACAGCCCAAGTCGGCATAGCCTTGGTCGTCGGTGAGAATGATGATGAAATTCGGAGGCCGTTTGGGAACACTCTCTTTCGCATGAGCGCGGGCGGTTGCGGAACCTGCAAGCACGAGTCCCATCGTTCCTGCTATCGAGCGTTTGAGGAATTCTCTTCGGGTTCGATAATGCGCGTGTGTGCTCATGCGCTTCTTCTCCTTCCCTTCTACGGCATGATCATGACTCGGGCCGAGCAACAGGACCTGACCCGGAAGCCCGAGGCTCGAGGACCAATACACCGTATGCCGGGATCTCCAGACTCATCGCGCCGTTCTGTATCACGGCCTGAACGCCGCTTGCGGAATCCGTGTACGACTGGCCGTCCAGCACGTCGAGACCGCTCAGTGTGCAACTGACAGGAATGGGATACTCATTGACAACGAGCCACCAGATCCGCCCGTCGACGTTCTTGCCGAGCGCATGAACGGCTTCGTCCACGGGGAGAATCGCGGCCGAAGCCTTCGTCGTTGGAACCACGGCCGCGTCCGGCGCGGACAACACCGGCTGGAGGGCCGACAATTCAGACGCAACTCTCAGAAGGTCGCGCCACAGTTGCGAGTCCTTGGGCGTATAGTGCGTGCCCCAGTACAGAATCCCGCGCGCCCCTCGGACTATCACGTCGTACGCCATGAAGCGCGATTCGTGGAAGTCAGGCCGCTGCCCCGAGGGGTCCTTCGGGCCGAACAGTCCGTCAAAATCCGTCCAACCGGTTCCTTGCAGCACCATCCAAACGGGTTTGCCCGGCGCGGCGATCTGCATACGCGTTGTGCATGTCCCCACTAGGTTGAGCAGTCCGCGAGAGACGTCCACGATGGGCGTCGGATAGGGCAATACCGGATACTCGTCGCAGCCGACGATGTCAGCGGCATTGTTGAAGGCCGCCAAGTCCTCTATGGAGTTCAAGGCCGCGTGGTTCATCCAGACGGGATGGTGTGAGTCGAGTTTCTTCAGTGCTTTGTAGCCGGCAACAAGCCCGGCACACCGTTCGGCGGCGCGTTTCTGGAAAACATCCACGCGCTCCAATAAAGGCAGCGGTTCGGCGTAGGCGCTCAGCCAACAATTCCACAGCGCCTCATCCGGGACTTCCCAAACGAGCAGCGCGGGATGCGAACCCCAAGCAGCGGCCATATCACGTAATGGAGCATCCGATTTCGAGCCGTCCTTTCCGAGGTCGATTGCGTCGCCAGTGTTGATCCAGGCAAACAGGCCGCGCTGATGAAGCCGGTCCAAGTCGGCTTGGTTCGCCGACGCATGGATCAGGTTGAAACCGGCCTTGGCCACGGCGTCAAGGATCGCGTCATCTTGCGGATACTCGTACAACCCGATAACAAACGTTCGCTTTCCGCCTATCTCCAGCATCCGGTCAGGAGCAAGAGTCACCTCGCTCGCGGAGGCCAGCCCAGCAAGGAGAAGAACAAACGCCGCGCATGCTCGCATGACTTTATCCCTCCATGAATTCAAACCACACCTTAGCATACTCGCCGTTTGCCTGCGAAAACCATCCAACTGACCACTATCGATCCTACTGGATCGTCCGCACAATAACAGTGCATTCCTTCGGGATGACGTTCCCGAAACTACAACGTTATTTCAAGAACGCTCTACTAGACTAGCTTTCTCGCATTGTCATTGCGAGCGAAGCGAAGCAATCTCCCAAAGCTGCGCACAGGAGACGATCATCTCGCAAGCTCGGGAGATTGCTTCGCTTCGCTCGCAATGACAATGTGTTTCTCTACCTTGACCACAGACATTTCGGTCGCCATCCTCTTATGGCAGACACAACCATGAGTGTGAGAAATCCGGGCTAGGATTTGAAAAGGCGGATAATGTCATCGACGCGGGCGGCCCGGTCCTTATCCAAGGGCGCCAAAGCGGGCTGCCGCGCGTAGGCGCGGACTTTTTCTCGGGCGGCGTGGTATGTGTCCTTGCCTCCGCCGGCTTCCCATACCGCACGGGGGCAGCGCAGGGAGACGCGAGGTTCGATGTACTCGTCAGAGTGGAGCCACTCGAGGGTGTGCAGCGCCGTGAGGTAGGCGGGATTGTGCGGGCCGAGTTCCATGATGACGTCTTTGGCTATCGCGGCTTCATCCACGCGAAGTCCGCGCGCGATGCGCCGCGATATGGCGGACATCTCCTCGTCCATCAGGAGCTGTTCATTGCTGCAAGTCATGCCCGTTGCGAACATGCCGCAATTGACGATCAAATCGTTGGCGGCGGCCACGGAACAGAACTGGCTCAGGGCCTTCTCCCATGCGTTTTGCTCGTCATGGGCGTGGTTGTCCGAGTTCGGCGCGGTAGTGTGGGACGGGACCTTGTAGAACCGGGCGAGCTGCGCGCCGGCGATCCGGCAGATGGTCGTCTCGGTCGATCCCACGAGCGCATAGCCGTTGCGCATGTTGGTGGCCGTCCAGGAATTCGCATACATGACCTTTGCGCCCGGTTTCAGCAGTTGCGTCATGACTATCCCGGAGAGGCACTCCGCGTTGTTGACGGTCAGCAGACCGGCAAGCGTGTACGGCGCCGAGACGCCCGCGTTCGGTTCCGGCAGGATGGCCAGCGGGACATTGCACGCAACGGTGTCCTCGAGCGCATCGAGCACGCTGCTTTCCCAAAACAGCGGACTCGTCGGCGAAAGCTGGCTGATCCCGTAAACCTGCGGGCCGAGATCTCCCCGGAAAGCCGCACGGAGCATCTCGATCACGGCGTGGTTGATCTCCGCCCGGTCCGTCGAGAAGAAGATGGGTTTCCGGCTGTTCACGATGCACGCGCGGACGCCATACAGCAACGTCGCCCGCGGATCGGGAACATCCTGCGGCATTACCGGGATCCCGATCATGTCGATATCGGAAAGCTCCTCGCAGATCCGCGCGAACAACTCCACGTCCGACACGCGAGAAGGCCGCGTTTCCCCCGTTTCCGAATCCACCCAGAACACCGCATTATGCCCCGCGGCAATCCTGGAAACGCCGTCCCCGAGGACAAACGCAAACCGCCCCTCACGGGCAAATACCTCAAACTGCGCGGGCACTGTGCTCAAGGCTTCAGCCACGCGCGCACGAGGAAACCGCACAGTCTGCCGGTCCCGGTCCACGGGGAATCCTTCCTTCTCGAGAAAAGCAAGCATGCGCGGGCTGCCCAGCTTGACGCCCGTTTCTTCGAGAATCTCGATGGTCGCCTCGTGGATCTCTTGTATCTCTCGGTCTGACAAGACACTCAAGGTCGCCAGTTTCAAGGGATGCTCTCCTTTGCCGGTAGAATCAGCGTTGCGCTGTCTGATACTGCTTGAGCACGTCCTGAAGCACGTCGGGACGGTCCGTCAGAATCGAGGAGAAACCCATGTCGAGGAAACGCCGCATCATTTCGGGGTCATTCACGGTGTAGACGAGTGTGCAGATGCCTTTGTCGCGGATGGCGCGAATTTCCTCGGGTTTGAGACCGGTGTTTTCCACCATTTTGCTGCCGACGGCGAGCATCTCCGCTGCGGGCGTATACTTCGCCCAATCCCCGCCGCGCAATTGATCGAGCATCTCCATGCCCTCGGAAACGTCGTAGCACGCCAACAACCGGGGCTCGATGCGCCGCGCCTGGTCCATTGCCTCGTCATTCATCGAGGCGAGAATCACGCGGTCCAGGGCTTTCTTGTCCCGCAACACCGCCACCGTCGCTTCGGCAATCCCGGGCTGGTCCTTCATCTCGATCAGAAAGCGCCCGTTCGGAATCGCCTCGAGCACCTCGGAGAACAGCGGGATTGTTATCTCTTTACCACGGTGCGGAAACGTCGCTCCTCCATCCAACGTGAAGCGGTATCCCGCGTCGAGGGCCTTCACCTGATCGAACTTGAGGCCGGCAATTGGGCCGGTTCCGTCCGTGGTGCGGTCAACCGTGTCGTCGTGGAGTATGACCACCTGCCCATCGGCAGTGAGCTGCACGTCGCCTTCGAGCAAGATGTCAGGCCATTTCGCCGCGGCGCTCTTGTACGCGAACACCGTGTTCTCCGGCCACAATGCCTTCCCTCCGCGATGGGCCCCACATAGCAGAGGACGTTTTGAGAACACGGCAAACTTTCCACCCGAACCTTCCTCGGAAAAGAGAGCGGGGTGCATCGCCAATAGGATTGTGAACAAGGTGCACCATACCAGACCGCCTCTTGAACAACGCCCCATGAAACCGGCCCTCCATGCTCCGCTCGCTATTGCCGTGCGTCCCTTGCTGAAACCTAGTGCCTGCTTGCAGAATTAATCGACATAACCCGCGCGGCTTTCGTTGTAGGTCCGATTTCCGAATCGGATCGTCAGACTCGATCCGATTCGGAAATCGGACCTACAACGCAACAGCCCGTTTTTCAGTGACGGATTTCTGCAATCAAGCACTAGTTGCTCTCCGGGTGGCGCGCATGTTAGCAGATTGGCTACCCCTATGCCAGCACCAGGCTTTCGCCATCAGTTTCAGAAACACGGCTGAGAGCGTGTTTGAAAAGTTGCACAAGTGGAGACCAGGTAGGGCGGTTTCTCCGAAACCGGCCCCAAGAGCTCCGAAACTATCACCGAAACTCGCACTCCCGACCCGCAAGGGCCGGTTTCGGAGAAACCGCCCCTACTTTCCAAACACGGCTGAAAAAACACTTGCCAATCTGGCCGTTTCTTGATACTTTATGAGTGTCAGAAGTCCTTGCTGATGGCGATGCGGCTCATGAGGAGCTGGCGGGACACGTCGGGTGAGGCGGAAAGGAGGTGGTCCATCAATGGAAAGTCCGGGTAAACCGGGCGCTAGTACACGGCGCGTTGCTTGGTGCGCCGCGACTCAAAACCAGAAGGTGGATCCCATTTTTATGGAACGAGATCATTCTGGAGGGAGTTGCCGTTAGCCGACAGGCAACGTGCACGACTAGCTTTCTGAACGGGGAATGCCCGGCGAACTCGCCGGGCATTCCCATTCTAAAGAAGAAGAGAGGCGGTAACACGCAGCCGGGCTACCCCTTAATGCCGGTGAGAACGATCCCTTTGACGAAGTACTGCTGGGCGGAGAAGAAGATGATCAGCACGGGTACGACGGAAATAAGACTCGCGGCCATGACGTAGTTTGCGAACATGAACTCAGCGCTCTTGAACATGTAAATGCCCATCGAGATCGGGTACTTCGTGTAGTCCGAGAGATAGATGAGCGGGCCCTGGAAATCGTTCCAGCAGCCGATGAACCCGAGTACGCAGATCGTCGCGACCGCGGGTTTTGCCAAAGGAACCATTATCTGCGCGAAGATCCGGACCGTCGAGCAGCCGTCGATGCGCGCGGCATCCTCGAGATCGACCGGAATGGTCTTGAAGAACTGCCGCATCAGGAAGATGTTGAAGACGCCGCCGCCGAAGTATGCCGGCACGATCAGCGGAAGCCACGTGTCGACCCACCCAATCTTGTTGAACAGGATGAAGACGGGGATCATCGTGATCTCCCCCGGCAGCATGATCGTGCTCAGCAGCACAACAAAGAGGAAATCGCGAAACGGCCACCGGATGCGCGCGAAACTGTAGCCGACGAGGCAGGCGCTGGACACCTGCCCGAACAAGGCCAGCGAGGTGATGCACACCGTGTTCAAGATGAAGCGATGGAACGGAAGCATGCTGAACACGTGAACGAAATTCAGGAACCGGGGCGGCCTCGGGATCCAGATCCGCGGGACCGTGTAGATCTCTCCAAACGTCTTGAGACTGTCGCTGAGCGTGATTGCGAGCGGGATCATGAACAGGGCCGACAACCCGAGCAGCAGCGCGAGACCGACGGCTCGCCCCACGCGGCGCTGCCTCCTTATGCTGCCTTTGCGCCCCGTGGACTCGGTCATCGCTTCACTTCTCCCTCGTAGTAGACCCAGGCCGCGCTCGACCGTATGACGAGCAGGGTCAGAGCCATGATGATCACGAAAAGGATCCATGCGAGGGCCGATGCATAGCCCATCTCGTATTCAACGAAAGCCTTTGTGTAAAGGTGAAGCACATAGAACAGCAGCGACTTTTCGGTCCCGCCGGTCCCGTTCGTGAGGATAAACGCCTGCATGAAAACCTTCAGCGCGCCGATGATTCCCATGATGAGGTTGAAGTAGATCGTCGGCGTCAACATCGGAAGCGTGATGTTCCAGAACTTGCGAAGCCGTCCGGCGCCGTCGAGTTCCGCCACCTCGTACAACTGGTCCGGCACGCCTTGAAGTCCGGCAAGAAAGATCAGCATGCCTGCACCGCCCGCGCCCCAGAGGCTCATAATGATCACCGACGGTTTTGCCCAAAACGGATCCTCGATCCATTTCGGTTCGGGAAGATTGATGAAGGATAGGAGTCCCGTCCCGTCGAAGAAGTTGTTCGCGTTGCGAATGAGCGCGTTCAGTGGACCAAAGGCCGGGTTGAAGATGTACATCCAGAGGACGACCGTGGCAACGCCGGAGATGATGCTCGGCAGATAGAAGGCCGTTCGGAACAGCGTGATGCCTCGGATGGGCTGGTTCAACAGCAATGCAAGCCCTAGCGACGTGCACAAACCCAGCGGCACGGCGAAGACGGCGTAGTACAACGAATTGTAGAGGGCCTTGAGCATGAGCGGATCGCCCGTGACTTCGTCGCTGGAGAATGCGCGCATGAAATTGCTCAGGCCGACGAATTGAAGCTTCTGGATCGGCTCGTAGGGGTCCCATTGGCTGAAACTCAGAATGATGCTGAACAGGATCGGGAAAGCCGTGAACAGGCACAGCCCTACCAGCCACGGCGAAGCGAAAAGGATGCCCTCGAATCCCTCGATGCGCGCCCGTTTGCTGCGCGCCATATGGCGCACTTCATCCGCCTGACGCAGGAAGCTCCTTCGGACGGGCCGCAGCAGCATCGACGCCCCAAGCGCGAGCGCCAGGATCCCGACGGCCACGAGGACCGCCGTTCCCAGGGAAAGGTGCACCCCGGTGGGCGCCGCCGGGGTCGTTCTAGCGGTCCACTCATCGAGCTCCTTCTTCAGTATCTTGTTGATCTTGGGTTCGAGTCCGGTCAGGATCTCCTTGGGCGCCACGTGCGAAACATCGGCAAAGGTGAGCCGCTCGAGGTCTACGTTCAGCGCGTCGCGCAGTTCCTGATATCGCGGCGTGATGGGAGTGAGCCGCGCGTAATCCATCGCTTCGAGCGCAATCTCCTCAGTGGCCGGTGTGTCGGCCTGCACAAAATGGTTCATCGCGATCGTGCGCCGCACCGGGATGCCGCGCTGCATGTCGCCAGCGAGCGCCTGACTCTCGTCTCCAAGAAAATGCTTGATGAACCGCCACGCGATTTCCTTCTTCTCGGGCGTCGCGTGCGCGTAAATCGAGATGCCGTCCCATGTGGCCCGGCTGTAACGCAGTCCGTGCGGACCGCGCGGCATGTCGACAATCCCCCAGCGCATGGCGTCCTGAACGCGGTTCAGCGCCGGGATCATGTACGACATCGACGGTACGATCGCGACGCGCCCCGTCAGCAACTGCACTTCGGTATTGAAGCCTGACAATTGGCCGGTCCACGCAATGGACTTGTCGGCCATTTTCATGTCGTAGACGAGTTGGCAGGCGGCCAAGGCCGGTCGTTCCTGGATAGCGCAACGCGTCCGATCCGCATTCAGGAGGTCGCCGCCGTAGCTCCAGATAATGGGTTCGAGCCCGAGCATGTCGAAACCCATGTTGGTGCCGAACTGATCGATCTGTCCGTCGCCGTCGAGGTCTTTCGTGAACCGTTTCGCAAGGGCGCGGAGGTCCTCCCAGGTCCAGTCCTTGTTCGGGTAGGGCACTCCTTCCTGATCGAACAAGTCCTTGTTGTAGAACATTAGATTGATGTTGCCGTCCCAGGGAAGGCCGCCCTGGAATCCGCGGTAGTTGAAGCTCTCCAGGGCCGTGGGAAGGTACTCGCGCTTGAAGTTCGGGTCTCGCCGCTCCTTCGGCGTCTCGATATACCGCAGTTCATCCGCGAGGCCCTTCTCGATTGGGTCGCTCGCGCGCATGATGTATGGCCGGAGATCCTCGAGGTAGCCGCGCACGCCGTACGTGGGAAAGTACTCGTCATCCATCATGAGGATGTCGCCGGCTTTGCCGGTGATGAAGAGGAGTTGGAGCTTGCGGCCGTAATCGCCTACGCACCATTCCCGCTTGATCTTGACGCCGGGGTTCTGCTCTTCGAAGCTTTCGCAGACCTTTACGACAAACTGGTTCTCAAGGTAGTTGGCCCAGTAAGTGAAGCGGACGACCTGCGGCTCGGCGGGTTCATCCGCACGAGCAGCCATGGCTGCAAAGGCCAGCAAAGCCAACGCGACAACAGAGACTCTCTTTGTGCGAGATGACATTGAGCGTCCGCCGGACTACAGTCCTTACGCGTAATAAAATCCGTTGCAGATCTTAACTATCGGGAACCGGCCCAAGAGAATTCCGGTCATCGTCAAGCGGATTGCCAAGCCTTCAGCCAGTTATCGAGACCGATCTTCATCTCAGGAACTGGGTTTTCGGGGCTGTTCTCGTACTCCATCATCAAGGGGCCGCTAAAGCCGATGGCCTTGAGGATGCGCGCCACAGCGATCATGTCCATATCGCCGTGGCCGACAACCTCCTCCTCGCCGCCACTCTTCCAGTCCTTAAGGTGAAGGGAGACCGTCCGTGGCCCGAGCTGCTCGATGACATCATGCGGCGCTTCGCCGGAACGGATGACGTGGCCCGTATCGACGCAAGCGCCGATCATGGGACTGTGCCCTTTCACCGCCTTGATCGTGTCGGCGACCTTGTCGTAGCGCGCGCCGGGGCCATGATTGTGGATGCCGATTTTCACGCCAAACTGATCCATCAGTTTGTCGAGACTGTCGAACGCATCCGGATCGGGATCGGCCGTCAGCACCTCGATGCCGAGCGCCTTGGCGAACTCGAACTTCCTCCGGTTTGCCGCGTGATCCGCGGTAAAGTGTTCCACGCCGTAGCACAGCGTCGTGATTCCCTCGGATTCGAGACGCCGCTTGATGCCTGCGAAACCTTCGTGGCCTGCGTCACAGGGAAAATGGGCGAAACAGTATTCGATATACTTCGAGCCAAGCTGCTTCAGGCACGCGATCGAACCCTCGAAGTCGAACTCCCGGAAGCTGTAGCTTTGCGGCCCGACGCGAAGTTGCGGCAAATCACTCATGAAAGCACCCCTTCAGTTGCAGGTTCTCCACTCCAAACAGGAGCGAATCATAGCAGCCGATCCTGACGGAATCAATCCATGAAACCGCGTTTTTTGACTCTCTATGGCTGTGCGTGTAAAAATCTGCCTTCAATCCGCGGAAGCGAAGCGGAGGAATTGCCCGCAAGTTCCACGAAGGAGAAGTCCCATGTCGACATTGGAGGGAAAGGTCCTTGTCGCCCAAGGCGGCGGGCCGACGGCCGTGATCAATCAGAGCTTGGTGGGGGCGGTCCTCGAATCGCGCAAATTCCCACAGGTGACGCGCGTGTACGGAGCGCTCCATGGCGTTCGCGGCATCATCGACGAGGACTTTCTGGATCTGACGGAAGCGACCACGCACAATCTCGAGGCGGTCGGGAACACGCCGTCGTCTGCGCTCCTTTCGACGCGCGACAAGCCGGACCAGGCTTACTGCCACAAGATTTTTGAGGTCTGCAAGGCGCACAACGTGCGGTATTTCTTTTACATCGGCGGGAACGACAGCGCCGACACGTGCCGTATCGTCAATCGCGAGGCCGACGAGGCGAAGTACGAGCTGCGCGTCATCCACGTGCCGAAAACCATCGACAACGATCTCCTAGTAACGGATCACTGCCCCGGCTACGGCTCCGCTGCGAAGTTCGTGGCACAGGCGTTTGCGGGAGCCAACCTGGACAATCGGGCGATTCCCGGCGTGTACATTGGCGTTGTTATGGGCCGGCACGCGGGCTTCCTCACCGCGGCCTCTTGCCTGGCGCGGATGTATCCCGATGACGGCCCGCACCTCATCTACGTGCCGGAACGCCCCGTGGTAAAAGAGAAGCTTCTCGCGGATGTCAAGAGCGTGTACGACAAGTATGGGCGCTGCGTCCTGGCCGCGTCAGAAGGCATCGTCGATCCGCGGGGCGTAGCGATTGCCACCCAGTTCACAAATGGAGAGATGGACTCTCACGGCAACGTTCAGTTGTCGGGCACGGGCGCGCTCGGCGACCTCCTGAGCGCCTGGGTGAAGAACAACCTGAAGATCAAACGCGTTCGGGCCGACACGCTCGGTTACTTGCAGCGCAGTTTCCTCGGATGCGTAAGCGAAGTCGATCAATTTGAGGCGCGCGAGGTCGGCGAGAAGGCCGCCCAGTATGCCATCTGGCACCGGCTCGACGGCTCCGTCGCGATTCGGCGCACCGGCGACTACTCCGTCGAGTACTTTCTTACGCCGCTGGACACGGTCGCCCGCGAAAGCAGGGGCATGCCCCCCGAGTACATCAACGAAGCCGGAAACGACGTGACCGACGCCTTCCGAAACTACATCCGTCCGCTCGTCGGTTCACTCCCCCAGATGGCCCGCATCGCCGCCCCCGAAGTGGCCAGAATTCTGAAGAAGTAACACTGCCCCCCGGACGTGTGCGTATGCACCTGGCCCCCTTTTTCTTTCGTTGATTCCCATGAGCGATCTCGAAACCGTCTTCGGCTCTGGAGTACTTGACAAATTACGGGCATATGCTCATAATGGTGTCGTAGCTATTGTTGAAAAAGGAGAACTGTACTGTGTCGCGGCCCCGGTGTTGCCGCAGAATCGCGTACATGCCGCCGTGCGTGCTTTTCAAGCCAGCGGGGGTCCCCGCATCCTGTCTGGACGTGGTCGTCCTCTCCTTGGATGAACTGGAGGCCCTTCGCCTGGCCGATCTCGACGGCTTGTACCACGAGCAGGCGGCGGAACGCATGCAGGTGTCTCGGCAGACCTTCGGACGGACGCTTGAGGACGCGCGGCGAAAAGTGGCTCAAGTACTGACGCAGGGCAAAGCACTGCGGATTGAAGGAGGTGAAGTGGTGATGAGCGAAGCAAGGACGTTCAAGTGTTATGACTGCGAGCACGTCTGGCAACTGCCTTTTGGCGCCGGCCGTCCCGCGGCCTGTCCAGCCTGTAAGAGCGCCAACATACACCGTTCCGAGGAGGAGCGAGGCATGGGCGGCTTCGGTGGACAAGGACGCGGACAGCATTGTCATCGGCGGGGGCAGGCATGGCAAAGAGGCAAGGTAGAGCAAGGAGCTTAGGAGCGAAAAAACATGAAGAGAATTGCGGTACCTTCGAATGACGGCGTTTCCATCGCGGGACACTTCGGAAGAAGCGATCGTTTTGTGATATTCGACACTGATAAGGGGCGGATCGAGCGAACAGAGATCCGCGCCAACACTCACACGCCGTCATCCCACGGCGAATGTGATGGCTCCCAGCACGGCGCAGGCGAGCACTCGCACAGTCATGCGGACATTCTGACTCTGCTGCAAGATTGCCGCGTTGTGCTCTGTCGCGGAATGGGCTGGCGCGCCGCGGAGTCGTTGAAAGGAAGGGGCATTGAGCCCATTGTAGTGGGCGGCGCGGTCTCGGCACAGGAAGCCGTCGAGGCGTATCTCGGGGGCACTCTCAGCGCCAGTCAGACATCGTTCTGCCGCTGTCATGGCTGACAGCAGTTGGCTCGCGGATACCGCCTGACCCGTCATACAAAGGAGAAAACATGAAGGTACTGATTGTCGGCGCCGTGGCCGTGTGGCCGTACGAGAAAGGGAGATAGAGGACGGCGACACAGTGGGCAGTTCGAATTCGTGATCACCTGTGGTCGGGAGATCGCGTCTGAGAAGTGGTGTCTGAGACCCGTTGACATGATCCCCGCATCGAGAGATAATGAGACATGTACTGGCGTTGGATGAAGCTTTTCGGGACCTTGCTGCTATGCGTATATGCGGCAGCGATATTCCACCAGATATTGCCTCACGGCCCGGCCCACGGGAACGGCGAGTCGTGTTCCCTGTGCCTCTTGCTCACAGGCGTCACAGTCCTCGCGGCGTGCGCAACATTAATCCTCGCTGAGAGGCACCAGACCTTCCTGTTAGTCCCGAGTGCTGAGCCGCATTCTCGCCGTGTGAGAGAACCCTTCTCACTTCGCGGCCCGCCGCTTCTTCCGTCCTAAGTATCCCACTCATCTCTGAGGACCTCCGCACGGAGGTCGTGCGAGAGTTCCACTCGTTTCATTTGGCGAAACACTTATGAATGGAGGAGTCATGTCATGAAGAACCGTGGATTCACACTGATAGAGTTGTTGGTCGTCATTGCCATCATCGGTATATTGGCGGCCATTCTGTTGCCGGCGCTGGCGCGTGCCCGGGAATCAGCGCGGCGCTCGAGTTGCGCGAACAACCTCAAGCAGCTTGGGCTGATGCTCAAAATGTACAGCAACGAGAGCAAAGGCATGCAGTACCCGCCGATGAAGTCGTTTGATTGCCGCTACGCGCAAGACCCGGCCGCGGGCGAAGCATTTGTTGCGCCCGGGGCCACGATATTCCGCGTCGAAGCCGTCTATCCTGAATACCTGACAGACCTGAGCGTACTGGTTTGCCCAAGTTCCGCGGCGGGCTCGAGCGCGCTGGAACTATGGGATGAGGGAAAGACGTCCTCCTCGTTGTGGGGAGGCAACGGCGCGATCGTTCAGCCCTTCAGAAATAACGGGATTGTCGAGCCCTGTGAAGTGTATGAACATCCCTATGTCTACTTGGGCTGGGCCATTGAAAACAGGATGAGTGATGAACTGAACGTGTCGAACCTCGACACCAATGTCCACAATCTCTTTAATGCGCTCAACACAACCGTCTCACAGGCTATCCAGGTCGCCGAACGGGATTGGCAGGTATTGTCAGGCTCCGGAAACGCAGACGGGGATGTCATTTACCGCCTGCGGGAAGGTATCGAGCGATTCATGATCACGGATATCAACAACCCCGCCGCCACGGCCCAGGCACAATCGGAACTGGCCGTGATGTGGGACGAGATATCCGGCGATGAGCCGTCGCACTTCAATCATGTGCCAGGCGGCTGCAACGTCTTGTTCATGGACGGTCATGTCGAATTCCTGAGATACTCCGGCAAATCCGGCAACGAGTTTCCCGTGAATGTTGGAGGAATCATCTTCCACGAACTGAGTCACATGTTGTACGAGTAGTTGCTGCGCGGTCCTGTTCTCGCTCCCATGGCTCGCCGGCACGAAGGCTCCTCTTGCCGGCGAGTCACGCGGGAACAATTGAAGAAAGTGAAGGCCACATCTCGTACGCTGTCAGGAACGGGCCACACGTGAAGTTCAGAGGAGAATACTGAGAAGAGCCCCCACGGCCAGGCTGCTTACAATCATGATGCTTACACTCTTCATGAGGCCTGTCACGCCAAGTTCACGGGCCAGGACAACGAAGGTCGCAATACAGGGAAATGACATGGCGAGAACAGTAACACTTACCACGAGTTGTTTGGGCGTCAGATTCAGCGTGCCCAGCATGCCGACCGCTACGTCTTTGCGGAGAAATCCCACTACAAGGGCCAATACAGCGTCTTTGGGAAGGCCGAACACCCGGGTGATCAGCGGTGCGGCAAGGTCGGCCACTGCAGTGAAGGCTTTCATGTAAGCCAGGATGTTCACGACGAGAACGCCCAACATTACAAAAGGCACGGCCTCCTTGAAGTACGCAAGTATCCTCATCCATAGCTTGTGCATCAGGGCACGTGGCGAGGGGAGGCGGTAGGGCGGGATTTCCAGAAGCAGTTCGGGACTGTCTCCTTTCAACAAGGCGTTTAGGAGCCTTCCGATCAGCACCCAAACCAGAAACAGGATCAGGTATACGCCGACGACATAACGTGCACCGTGATGGCCGAGAATACCCCATACCATGGCTTGTAGGCTCGCGCAGGGCACGGCTATTGATACCAGTGTGGAAGCGATCAGGCGTTCTCGCGGACTCTCAAGTACGCGCGTCGCCATGACTCCTGGGACATTGCAGCCGAAACCGAGCAGCATGGGAATTACGGCCCAGCCGTGAAGCCCCATCCGGTGCATGAGCGTGTCCAGTAGGACGGCCAGGCGGGGGAGATACCCGAAGTCCTCCAGAAATCCCAGCACAAGGTAAAAGGCGAGAACATACGGAAACACCATGGCAATTGCAACAAAAAGTCCCGTGCTCAGAAGCCCGAACGACTGTACGAAATCGATCTGGCCGTCAATAAGGTTTCCTATCAAGACCGCATGCACGAGGGCCTTGGGATCCATGGCGCCACTGAGCCAGACCAGGACGGGTTTCCACAGCGATTGAAACGCCGGTTCGAAAACCAGTCGAATGAGGCCCTCTCCTACGAGCCGGATTGCCGCAAAGGACACAAACAGGACGAGAACCGCTACTGGGACCCCTGTTGAGGGGACCACCGACAATTCACCGGCAAGTTCAAGGAAGGTGTGGTGACGGTGCTGAAGCGTTTGCACGATGCTGACAATTCGCCCCACCTCCGTCCAGCGATCCTCTTCCGACCTCAATCGCGCACCCGGCTTCCTGACATCCAGTAACCGTATGACCAGATCTCGCATGCCTTGACCGGTAACCGCAACAGTTGGCACCACCGGCACACCCAATGCCTCTTCCAATTTCGGAACGTCAATCGTGATGCCCTTGTGTTGCGCGTCATCCCACATGTTTAATGCAACGATCAGGGGCGTATCTTTCTCCGCCAAGTGGAGCGTGAGGTGCAGATTGCGTTCGAGATTGGTGGCATCCACGACATTGATGACGGCATCAGCCTGCTCAAGCATCGAGAGGGCAATCTCTTCCGCCTTGCAGGATGCCTCCAGGCCGTAGACACCGGGAACATCTATCAGAAGCGCGGTGTCCTTCCCAAGGAGCATCTCACCCTGCGTGAAGCCAACGGTTGTGCCCGGGTAGTTCGAGGCGATGACGTGCACCCCCGTCAGCCGCGAGAAGACTACACTTTTCCCAACGTTGGGATTGCCTATCAGGAGAATGCGCTTCATGATTCAACGTCGACGAGTATCTTCCGGGCAATCCCACACCCCAACGCCGTCTGCGTTTGCCCGTTGCGGATGATGGTCGGCCCGCGGCCTTCCGCCCCACTGATCTTTGTGATGGTCACGCCGGGCCGAATGTTGAGAGCCTTGAGGCGGCCGTGAAGTTCCCTTCCTCCTTGAATCGCCGCCACGACTGCCGGCTGATTGACGGGGATTTCGTTTAGGGGTAAGCGTATGGCCACGAAGACAACGTCCTTTCATACCTTTGGGCTTCCGCAATCGAATGCCCAACCAAGAGCATTATCCGGTGTTCAAGGCTCTCGCGCAAGCATCACGAAGGAGGAGCCATCCCTCGATACCGCCGCGCACCCAATGCGAGGAAGCGCGTGCCGGCTGATTGAGGTGCTTGAATCGGGGCAAGCACCTATGGTATTACAAACTATAAATTCGTAATACCAGAAAGGAGGTTGCTATGTTCTGTTCCCGGGTAAAAGGTTTTACGCTTGTCGAACTGCTTGTCGTTATCGCCATTATCGGCATCCTGGCCGCCATCCTTCTCCCGGCTCTCGCCAGAGCGAGAGAAGCGGCGCGAAGGTCGTCCTGCCAAAACAACTTGAAGCAGTTCGCCCTTGTGTTCAAGATGTACGCTAACGAAAGCAAGGGCCAGATGTTCCCGCCGTGCGCGCCCTTCGGGAACGGGTTCATGAATGGAATGCCGCTTTTCAGCGCGCCGTCTGCGGCGGCGGTCTACCCGGAGTACCTGACCGACTTGAGCATCGCTAGATGCCCCTCGGACACTGGCATGGATGCCGGGGGCACCTATGTGGCCACGCGGTTGCCGGATACCGGCGACTTTGACACGTGGGTCCAAGCGGCGCGCGACGCGGGGGACCCGACCTCCGAGCAGTACTTCCTCAGCGCGCAGTTAGGACGTTCCTACGTGTATAAGGGCTATGTGGCTACAAATACTGGTGAATACTATGGCATCTGGGGCGCGATGGGGGCGCGTCCGTACGACAGCGTCGTGAGCATCCTGAACATCACAGCGCCGGTCCGCATTAAGGACTTCACCAAAGACTTGGATATGGGCGCCGGCGCGTGGCCGTCCATGGTCGACCCGGCAGTTGCCACGGGCACGGCGGGCGGCACGACCGTGTTCCGCCTGCGCGAGGGTATCGAACGTTTCTTCGTTACGGACATCAACCATCCGGCGGCGAGCACCCAGGCCCAAAGCCGCGTCGCGGTGCAGTGGGACACCTTGGGGACTCCCGCCAATTCGGGGGCTACGGCAGGCGGAACGGTATTCAATCACATACCGGGTGGCTGCAACGTTTTGTATATGGACGGGCACGCGTTGTTTCTCCGATATCCCGGCGATTTCCCGGTGGTCAATGATGCGGGGATACTCCTGGAGAACAGTCACTTCGGCCTGTATTGATATCCGTTCAGAGGGGAAAGAAATGACTATTGTGCGTGTCTTGGGTAGGAGCCTGATGCTTGTCATTTGTTGCGTCGGAATGGTGGTCCAAAGCTGGGCTCACGAGACGCGGGACATTGTGAAGCCAAGTGTGGGTGATCGCCCATTTCTTGTCCTGAAAGCGCTGCCCTCTGAGGCCTTTTCTTATCAGGCGCGCGCAGGAGAACTTGTTAGGTTAGGAATCCCGGAACGCTTCGGCCATGAGGAGTGGGCGGCCATTGTCTTGACCAATGAGGTCCATCAGCATGTCGGCATATACACCATCCTGGGCGCAAAGATGGGCGTTCGCGCGCGCGAGATTCTTGAGACGCCAACGCGTGCGGTCAACGTGATTGCTGAAACGGGTTCTCGCCCTCCCACGTCTTGCGTCCTCGACGGACTTCAAGTGGCCCTCGGGAGCACGCTGGCCCAGGATCTGATTCACGCGCCGAGTGTCGCCCGGCCGCAGGTTGCGGCTGTGTTTGAATACAAGGGGCGCAAAGTCCGTCTTTCGCTGAAACAGGAATTTCAGAAGCAAGTGGACGACATTATCTTGGCTGCTGCGGAGGAATGCGGCAATCTGACGCCGGCCTATTTTGAACGTATTGAAGTATCCAGCTATCGTGTGTGGGCGGAATTTGACCGTCACACCATCTTTGTGGAAGAGACACTTCAGCCTTGATAGTGATTTTCTGCCGCGCCTTTTGGCGCTCAATCTGAAACCCAGTCCGCTAAGCCCCTGTTTCTTGGCCTGTAATTCTGGCCACACAAAGGAAGCCGGATCAGACGAGTGCATCGGTCAATGGCCTTTGCAGACGTTGCGTAGTGAAACGTCCATGGGGGACACGCATCCTGAGCCTGGTTGAACCGCGCAGCCTGAAGGCGGTAGAGTTCAGGCGGGTGAAGTCATCGCGGATAGACGGCCGGAACAGGTGGGGATGATCAGGCGAAACACAGTAGCGGTCTCGAAATTCAACACAAGCTCGGCGCTGCCCTATGAGCTCAGACTCGAAGACTTCCAGATGGCGATGCAGGACGTATACGACTTCTTCTTTGATGTCAACTCCCACCTTATCCGGAAAGGTCTTCGCCGCCTTGACGATATGCTGCGACCTGCCATCATGTCGGGCGTCCTATCTGATATGATCACAGGAAGCCTCGCAAAGCACTCTCGCGCTCTGACGGAGAACCGGTATTTCAATGGCCATCCCGATTTGCTCGTTCAAGGCGTCTATCCAGGCGATGCGGTCAAGGCGGGGAATGAGGGGATTGAGATCAAGACTACCAGAAACAGGGGAGGCGCCGTGGACACCCACGGCGCGAGAGACCAGTGGATGTGCGTTTTCGTGTACGATGTTGACACAGAGACAGAGCCTGCACACAACCGGCGGCCAATGGGCTTTGTCGAGGTTTACCTGGGTCGTGTCGCGATCTCTGACTTCAGGAAGAACGCCCGCGGCGAGCTTGGCACACGGACTGCCACACTGCACAAGGACGGTATCCGGAAACTGAGGGAAAACTGGATCTACAAACTATAGATTTCCGTTTGGGTTGTACCGAAGCAGTTTGGGAATCGCTCTGCAGGCCATGTCGAAGTAGTGCACGTCCTTTTCAACGCCGACGCTCCTATAACCGACAGCTTCCGCGGCAGCCAACGTCGAGCCCGCCCCTGCAAACGTATCTACAACGACCCCTTCGCCTAGAGGAAGGACTGCACGCACCATCTGCCGCAAGAACGCCTGTGGTTTCAGACTGGGGTGCGGCGCAAGAGCCCGTTCCACGTTCCGGGTAGGCGCCGACGAAATG
>Ga0315274_10004877_pt1 | contig 19700 bp, 18 predicted proteins | sample YL17G02_20_MG_FD_203700 | JGI IMG/M metagenome (GOLD analysis project Ga0315274, IMG submission 203700) | Sediment microbial communities from Yellowstone Lake, YNP, Wyoming, USA - YL17G02_20 | ecosystem: Environmental > Aquatic > Freshwater > Lake > Sediment | place: USA: Wyoming | collected... | reverse complement strand
GCGGGCAATGCCTCTCATGCGGTCAACGATTTCAGGAAACTGGCTGGTTTTGAGGCGTATACTCCGGTTGACAATGTGTCGGAACTCATGGCTCGTACCAATGACGAAGGGTGGGACACGGTTTTTGCAGAATGGTTGAAAGGAAGCCGTCTCGGGCCAGAAGATGGAGTGATTGTCTTTTCGGTCGGGGGCGGAAATGTCGAAAAGAACATCAGCGCCAATCTGGTCCGTGCGCTAGAGCACGCCCGAATAGTGGGAGCAAAAATCCTCGGCATTGTCGGGCGGGACGGGGGTTTCACCGCCCAGGTTGCGGATGCTTGCCTGATCATCCCCACCGTGAATCCTGATACGGTAACGCCTCATGCGGAGTCCTTCCAGGGAGTGGTCTGGCACTTAATAGCTTCGGACCCAAGATTGAAAAAGGTCGAAAATAAATGGGAGTCACAATCATCAACAAAGGCGATTAAATGAAAGTCCTTCTCATTAATCCGACCCGGACCGGTCAGGACAGCTATATTTCGCTGCCTCTGCATCTGGTTTATATCGCGACTTCAATTGTTGAGGAATGCAATCAGGTTGAAATACTGGATATTCATTATCAATATGTTAAGCATAAAAATCATTTTGATTCAAAAGCCGATTACGAAGATAAAAAGATCAACGAGATATTAAATAAGGATTTTGATATTTTAGGGATCGGATCGATCGTTAGCGCATATGATTTCTCAAAACGATTGGTTAATGCCGTAAGGAAGAGCCGCCCTGAAATTCCGGTGATCGTCGGCGGAGGAATGGGAATCGCCCTGAAGGACTTATGGCTTGATAGAACGGACCTGCAGTATATGGTTGAATCGGACGGCGAGCTAGCGATCAAGGAATTCATTAAGGCTCATCCAGATCGAGATAAAATAAAAAAAATCCCCGGACTTCATGTAAGAGAGGGAAATATCTTTGTATCCAATAAACCAAATCTCCCCTTGAATCTCGACTTCATCAATTACCCGCGCTTTGATATCCTTAAGGACCTCCCTGATTATATGGAGATCCAAAAAAAGTGGCTTAATCTTACTCTTCCGCAGGATCTTCAGCTTTCAAAAGATGATCGTGTTTTACCTGTGGTTTTAACGAGAGGATGTCCCTTTAAATGTACTTTTTGTTATCATGTCAATAATTTACACCGGAAACATTCCATTGAATACATTCTTAAATATTTCAAACATCTTAAGGATAAATACTCAATTAATTATCTGGCTTTATGGGATGAGCTTATCATAGCCGACAAAAAATGGCTTGCGGAACTATGCGATAAATTAACGGAGAAAAAATACGGGATAAAGATCTTTGCAAGTGGCGGCAAGCCGAACTTTATAGACAGGGAAGCCGCTAAAAAAATGAAACTAGCGAGCATGATAAGAATAAGCTATGGGATAGAATCCGGAAGCCAGAAAATGCTTGATGTTATGAAAAAGCAAACCACGGTTGAAGAAAATTATCGCGCGGTAAAAATATCGGTGGAAGAAGGAATTTTCACGCATTTGAACATGATAGCGGGCATGCCGGGAGAAAACGCGAAAACCCTGGCTGAAACATCTAATTTTCTCGTGTCCCTTGCCAAGGAAGGGCTGATAAGTTCAAAAAATGTATCATTCTCGTACGCTACTGGTTACCCGGGAACGGAGCTGTATAATTATATGCTAAAAAATGGCCATGTTAGCGATACGGAGAAATACCTTCTTCAACAATCCGGCATGATAGATTATAAATATAATATCTGCGGAATGAACAAATCTTTGTTGTATTTTATGGTTGATTATTCATTACTTAAAGTCGATCTGTATTTTTATTTGAAGAAGAAAGAATATTCTAAACTACTTAAAAGTCTGGTCCGGGGAATCGCTAAAATATTAAAAGGTTTTGTTATGGTTGCTTTGCCGTATGGTTTAAGAGAAAAATTAATGAGCACGAGAAGAGAGCGTCGGCTTTTAAGAAAATAGTTTAATAAAAAGAGGAGGAAATAAAATGGCAATCTTTATTGATACCGGGAACATTGAGGAAATCGAAAAGTATCTGAGGATGGGGATAATAAGGGGAGTAACTACGAATCCCACAATATTATTAAAGGATGGGGTGATGGGGGGCAGAGAGGGTATTAAGCAAAGGTCGATCGAGATCGCGAATCTTATTTCCCCGCTTCCTTTATCGGTCGAGGTGACATCGAACGATTATAAAGAGATGATCGAGCAGGCGTTAGAGTATTCCAAATGGGCGGAAAATATAAACGTGAAGATCACGATCCATGGCCCGAACGGGGAGCTGGACAACCTAATCGTGATCAATGAGCTGGAAAACAAGCGCAATATCAGGGTCAATGCTACCGCAATGATGAGCGCCCAGCAGTGCCTGCTTGCGGCGATGGCAGGAGCGACTTATGTTTCCATCTTTGGCGGCAGGGTGAACAATATGGGGTACAACGCTTGCGATGAGATCCGCAAATTGAGGAAGGTTCTGGACAACCAGGGATTGAAAGCAAAGATAATAGTCGGATCAACTAGAGAGATTCTGAACATTATCGAATGGCTCGAGGCCGGCGCCGATATCGTAACTGCTCTGCCAGAACTGATCAAGGGCATGATCGTCCATCCTTATTCGAAAGAAACGGTGCAGATGTTCTTGAGGGACGCGGCGAAAACAGAGGCATTGCTTGAAGAGATAACGATTGAGGAGAAGGCAAAGAAACATGCAAAATCCAAATAAAGTTAGGGCCGAACTTAAGTCAAAATTTCGCTCTCGGCAGAAAGTATTTGCTGGCTGGACTTCGATCGCTCATCCATCGATATCTGAGATCATTGCGCGTTCGGGTGTTGATTTTATTGGTATCGATATTGAGCACAGCACCATCAGCCAGGAACAATCGCAAAGGATAATCGTGGCCTGCCAGGCGAACGGTATAACCTGTTTGCCGCGGGTGGCGACCCATAACATGGAAATGATAAAACGGCTTCTTGATTCCGGGGCGGATGGCGTGATGGTTCCTATGGTTAATACGCCGGAAGAAGCCAAAAGGATAATATCCTGGTGCAAGTATCCGCCAAAGGGGACTCGTAGTTTCGGCATTTCCAGGGCGCAGGGGTATGGGTTTGATTTTGATGAATATGTCAAAGGATGGAATGATTCCTCATTGCTGATCGTACAGATCGAATCGATCGAGGGTGTTGAAAATGTTGAAAAGATCTTGTCTTTCGACGAGATAGACGGTGCCATGATTGGACCTTATGACATATCAGGATCACTGGGTATCCCGGGTCAACTTGATCATCCCCGCGTGGTTGAGGCGGCCAATAAAGTGATCGCGGCCTGCAAGAAACACGGCAAAGCATGCGGGACGCAGGTCATTGATCCAAATCCAGGCAACGTGAAGAAGGCGCTGTCAGATGGTTATACTTTTGTTGTGCTTGCATCTGACATTTTCCTGCTCTGGAAGTGGAGCGAAAGGATGAAGGGTATCGTGGAGGATTTAAAATAAGGATGGATGTTAAAGCGATAGTTCTGGATTTTGATGGAGTGATGGTTGAATCAAATAAGATCAAGCATGAGGCTTTTTCGGAAATATTCAGCCAATATCCGGAACATTATGAAGAGATGATGAGCTATCATCTTTCCCATAATCATGTGCATCGAAGGGATAAGTTCAAGCATATATATGAGAATATATTGAAAAAGAAATATCGGGATGAGGATATTGAAAAGCTGGCAAATAGATTCAGCGAACTGACACGGAGAAAAATAATTGAATCTGATTATGTTGATGGAGCGATGGAATTTATGGAATATTTTTATGGCCGCGTCCCTTTATATCTTGCTTCAGCAACGCCCTTGGATGAACTTGAGATCATCTTAAAAGAAAGAGGGATAGCGGCTTTTTTCAGGAGGATATATGGCGCGCCAATGAAGAAAAAAGACATGTTCTCGGATATTCTGGAAAAGGAAGAGATTTCATCTGGTGAATTATTGTTTATTGGGGACAGCCCTGAGGATTATCGAGTGGCGAAGGATTCGGGCATTAAATTCGTTGCCAGGATCAGCGATTCATCCGTCAGCGAAGGGAATATAGTTAAATTCAATAATATGAAAGAGATCCGGAAATATCTGGTGAAGGAGGCAGTAAATGGATTATCTGACAGAACTGTTCCGGCTTGAAGGAAAGACCGCTGCTTTGATCGGAGCGGGAGGGTTTTTATTAGGCGAAATGGCTAAAGGGCTGGCAAAAGCTGGCATTAATATTGCTGTGCTTGATAAAAGCCTCGAAAATGCGAAAAGAGTGTCGGATGAGATAAATGCTTCCGGAGGGAAATCCATTGCGCTTGAACTGAACGTTGTTGAAAGAAAAGACCATGAAAAGGCGCTTGATTCAGTATTAAAGAAATTCGGCGATATCCACATTTTGATAAATGGAGCGGGGATAAACGCTCCAACACCTTTTTTCAACATAACTTCCGAGGAATGGAACTCTATATTAAGCATTCATCTAACGGGAACCATGCTCGGATGCCAGGTATTCGGGAAGCATATGGTGGACAAAAAAAAGGGATCGATAATCAACGTTTCCTCCGCTTCCGCCGGCCCTCCCTTGTCAAAGGCTTTCACGTATTCCGTGGCTAAAGCAGGCATAAAGAACCTTACCCAGAACCTCGCGCGGGAGTGGGCTCCTTACAATGTAAGGGTAAACTCGCTACGGCCCGGTTTTTTTCCGACCGAGTGGAGCAAGAAGCATTTCATTGACGCGGATAGGGAAAAAGCGATATTTGGCCACACACCGATGAAAAGGTACGGGCGTCCCGAGGAATTGGTAGGAGCTGTTCTATGGCTTGCTTCAGAAGCGTCAAGTTTCGTTACCGGTGCCGAGATCACGGTTGACGGCGGGTTTACCGCGATGACGATTTAGGAGGATCTTATTAATTAATATGGAAAGCAAAAGAACAGTAATAATTACCGGGGGGACAAAAGGCATTGGCGCTTCGATCTCCCGATACTTCCACAAGACGGGTGATCATGTTCTTGTTTCTGCCAGAGAGGATAATGGTTTAGCAAAACAGCTTGGAGAAAGAGCAAAATTCGTAAAAGCTGACGTGAAAAAACTCGACGATCATAATCGTTTGATCAAAGAGGCAAAAGAGTGGACAGGTAAAATAGATGTTTATATCAATTGCGCGGGCTTCTCGGGGTGGAGGCCGATTGGCGAAGCCGATGAGGAATTTTGGGATGAAATGATCGACACCAATCTCAAGGGCGTGTTCTGGGGATGTAAAGCCGCGGCGGAAAACCTTTCTGCTGGAACATCGATAATAAACATTTCCAGTCTTGCGGGCAAAAGGGGCAGTGCCAATAACTCTGTTTATTGCGCTTCTAAATTCGGGGTTAACGGGATAACCCAGGCGCTGGCGAAAGAACTTGGCCCGAAAGGCATAAGAGTGAACGCGGTTTGTCCGATATATGTTGAAACTGAAGGGATTAAAGGAGCCTTAAGGGATAAAAGATCGCCTGCTGCGGGTGAAGATGTTGAAATGTATTTAACAAAATTCGCGGCCGAGAATGCAGCTCTGAAAAGACTCCCAACCGGTGAAGAAGTAGCGAAGGTGTGTTATTTCTTGTCTTCCGATCTTGCTTCTGCTGTGACCGGTCAATGCATCAATGTTGATTGCGGGGTTCTTCCTCAATGAAAAAAAAGATAGCCGTTGTAATCCCCGCCAGGATGGCGGCTTCCAGATATCCGGGAAAACCTCTGGTTAATATCCTTGGCTTACCCATGATCGAGCACGTGAGGCGAAGAGTAATGCTTTCATCCATTGTTAGCGATGTTTATGTCGCCACTTGCGATCAGGAAATCATGGATGCAGTTCATGGCTTTGTCGGCAAGGCCATCATGACCGCTAATACCCATGAAAGATGCACGGATAGGGTCGAGGAGGCGGCGAAAAGTATTAAGGCCGATATAATTGTTGTTGTTCAAGGCGATGAGCCGCTTTTTTTGCCTGAGATAATTGAGGAGCTGGTGTACCCGATGCTTGAGGATGAAAGTATTTATTGCGCCAATCTCTTGTCGCTTATAAAAAAGAGAGATGATCTTAAAGATATTGATATCGTAAAAGCGACAATTAACAGGAATTTCGAGATCATGTATTTTTCAAGATCGCCAGTCCCGTATTTTAGGGTGGATAACAACGCAACCTGCTACCGGCAGACGGGAATTTCGGCCTTTACAAAAGATTTCCTTTCAAAATTCACGAATCTTAGGCCAACTCCGCTCGAGATTGCCGAGTCGGTGGACTTTTTAAGAATCCTTGAGCATGGTTACAAGATAAAAGCGGTGATTTCAGAGAGGGAAATGTTTGGGGTTGACCGCGAAGAAGACGTGGCGGTCATTGAAAATATTTTACAAAAGGATCCGGCGCAAAACAGTTATTTCAGAAGGATCATGGAAAAGTGAAAATATTTGTTGCTTTGCAGTCTTTTGGCGAATATGACGCAACTCCTTTGAAGCTTTTGGATAAAGTGGGGGTAGAAGTTATATATAATAAACTTGGGCATCGCTTGAATCAGGATGAGATCATTGAATTGGGTAAGGATAGCGATGGGGTGGTGGCAGGGGTCGAGCCATATGACGCTAAAGTCTTAAACAACATGAGCAGCCTGAAATGTATCAGCCGTTGCGGGGTGGGGATGGATAATGTTGATCTTGAGCTTGCAAAGGCAAAAGGGATAGCGGTTTTGAACACTCCCGATGTTGTGGTTCAACCGGTCGCGGAAATGTCGGTGGCTATGATTTTTGATCTCCTTCGCAAACTAACACTTCATACAGCCAGTTTAAAGCGCGGTAAGTGGGAAAAATATTCCGGCCATCTTTTAGCGGGGAGACGCGTTGGGATCGTGGGATTAGGCAAGATCGGGAAAAGGGTTGCGCAGATGTTGCAGGCTTTGGGGGCGGAGGTCTGGGGTGCCGATCTATACCCGGACTGTGCTTGGGCAAAGAAGGAGGGGATTAAGATTATTGAGCTTCCGGAGGTCCTTAAGTCGGCGGATATACTCAGCATACATGTTTCGGTCGTAAAACATGATTCTTTCTTTTTGGGGCTGGATCAGATCTCCGCGATGAAAAAGGGAGCGTTGGTTATTAACACTTCCCGCGGACAGGTTATCGATGAGGAAGCTTTGTACGCGGCTTTGAAATCGGGAAAGCTGGCGGGGGCGGGACTCGATGTTTTCAGCCAGGAGCCCTATAACGGTCCTTTATGTGAACTGGACAACGTGGTTTTAACCCCGCATATTTCGACTCTTACAGAAGAATCTAGATCGGAAATGGAGAAGGAGGCAGTGGAAAACATCCTAAGATTCTTTGGGCTTCTAAAGTAAAATGAATAAGCGCGTATTAATTATAATCGACAAACTTGATAATTCCTGGATGGATGAAGCTATCGGCAGAAATGAGTCTCATCAATATGAGGTTTTAACTCTAGGTTTCGGAGCGAAAGCAAGTTTGCACATCAATAGAAATAGATACGAAAAACTAAGATCTGTAAATTTTGTTAATGTTGATAGATTTGCAGAGCCTGCTCAAGAAAAAATAAGAAAGTTTGTGCCAAAATTTGTTTATGAATTTCCCCGGAAAGATATTCTGTCGGGAGAATCTTTGATAAATCTTCTGCGCGTAGCAGATAGGTTTAATCTTTGGTGGTTCATGGAAATGTCAGAAAAGGGAGCTTTGCGAACTTCTTTGATAAAAAGGATTTATTATTTGGAATTAATTAAAACCGCGATAAGTGAAGGGGGGTATCATGAAGTCTGGTTAGAATTAAATGACACTGTTCTTCGTGAAACATTGATGAAAAACAAAGATAAATTCCCTCTAATAAAACAGGTGGTTTCAAAGATAAAAACCGGCAAATTGAAGAGGAACACATTTTGGGTCAAGCTTTTTAAGCGTTTATTGGTAGTTAATATCTTATATTTATTTCGATGGTTGCTTCTTAGAATCCTTGGAATAAAAAGAATTAAAATAGCCAAACGGTCAATATTGTTTTTTAGTTTGTTTCCATATTTCTGGATTAAATCTTCTGAGTATGGTCTTTATGAAAACTTCTTTAGAACGGCCCCCTGGGCAGCTGGGGAAAAATTCCCGGCATATTATGCTTTATGGGTGTCAGACAATCCTTTATCGTTATGGAAGAAACGCAAAGATTATTTAAAAGTATATCAAGCAGGTAAGATGATATTTGTTGAGACGTATTTAAATATACTCGATTATTTAAAAACATTTTATTTCTCCATTCAGTATGTCAAAAAATTAATTAGATATTGGTTTAAATATAAACCAAAAATACATGAGTTTTATGAAAACATCGACATAACAAGAATTGTGATTTCTGAGCTTGAACATTCTTTATGCAGTTTTGAGATCTTTAATTGTATATACCTTATGAAAGCGATGGAAAAACTTACATCTGTTAATGAGATTGTCTCATTGATATATCGCATTGAATTTCAACCGCATGAAAGAGCAATCGAATACGGGGCAGAAGATCGGTGCCTCACCATTGGATTCCAACACCAGGCTATCGGCCGCAATCACCTTCAATATTTCTTTCCGAAACGTGAGATTGACCATTATTATTCAGAAAAAGATAATCCAGATAATCTGCCCATACCTGATAAAATTATGGTAACGGGAGAATATCCGTTTGAAGTATTGAGAGAAGACGATTTTGCGGAAGACGCCATTAAAATATGTGGTCCTGTAAGATATGCGGATCTGGTAAAGTCTGTAAAAAACGGTCGAAGTAAAGAAAAAACAAGAGTTAAATATGGTTATGATATCCATCAAAATATATTCTTGGTGGCCACTCCTTCTGTTAGAATAGAAATGTTAAATCTTGTATTGGCTCTTTTGAACGCCTTAAAAAGTTCTGATATATCTGGACTATTCTTGTTTAAATCTCATCCGGTTTATAAGTATGATGAAGAAGTTATAAGACTTATTTGGGAAATATATCCGGCTATGAAATATTCATTTTTACCGGATGGCATAAATATAAATGATTATCTGATTCTATCCGATGCACTCCTTCTGACTGGAACGACCGTGGGAGTTGAGGCGATCTGTTTGGGAACAATGCCAATTCTATTTGAAAATAATGCAACCTTTAGTTTAAACCCGCTATTAGAAATCAAAAATTCATATCTCAGTGTATGTGATTCTCCTACAATGGAACAAGCCATAAGGGATGTGTTAAGTAATGATGGAAGACTGGCAGAAATTCGGCGGAATTGGCCAAGCGCCATAAAGAAAATATTTTATGATATTGAAAATGATCCGAATAAGAAATTCTGTTCTATTATTGATGAATATATTAAGGCAAGATCATGAAATTCTCAGTATTAATTCCATTATATAACGGTGCGCGTTTCATCGGTGCCACACTGGATAGCGTTGTGAGACAAACCTATAAAAATTATGAGATTGTTTTAGTGAACGATGGATCTCCGGACAACGTCGGGGAAGTGGTAAAGAATTACATTTCAAGTCATCCGCGGGTGAAAATTATTTATATTGAACAAGAAAATAAGGGTTTGGGTGGAGCTCGGAACAGTGCAATTAAATATGCTACGGGAGAAATAATGGCCTTATTGGATCAGGATGATATTTGGTACCCAGAAAAGCTCGAAAGGGTTGCAAAAGCATATAAGGACGACCCCGAAGTTTCCATTGTATGCCATAGGCAATACATTCGTGGGAAGAATGGGATAATTAATGTGACTGCTGAAATGTCTTACGAGAACGAGATGCATCGAACACTGCTGTTTAACCGAGGCAATTTTATGACTACATCTGGCACGACCTTTAAGAAATCTGTTATAGAAAGAGTCGGTTGTTTTTCGGAAGACATTAAAAACCTTCATTTTCTTGAGGATTATGACCTATGGCTCAAGATGGCACGGGCAGGTTATAAATTTTGCTTCCTTTCAGAGGTTCTAGGGGAGTACGTGAGACATAGTTCGAATAATTTCTCTGATATTACGCTCATCTGCAATAGCGAACTTTATGTTCTGAACTTACACTATGGTTTATTAGAGAAGAAGATGATCCTTGATTGGTATCGCATTCGAAGGCGAAGAGCAGTGTTGTTCTTTTATACAGCTCAGAGATCCCTTTTGGAAGCATATGCACCTTTGAAAATGTTCATTTATTTGTTTAGAACATTGATAAGCGATCCGTTTTTTATTTTCACTTTAATAATGAGAACCGTAAAAAAAACAAGGTTACTAATGCTAGAGAAGGGGGCAATTAGATGATATTAGTTACTGGCGCAAGAGGGATGGTGGGGTCATATGCAAAGGAGGTTTTTGGGGATGAGAAATTGATCTTAACGGACATTCCTGAAATGGATGTGACTAAACCAGATTTAGTTTTTGAGCTCATTTCGAAATACAGACCTTCGGTGGTTTTGCATCTTGCTGCCGAGACGGATGTTGACAAATGTGAGAAAGAGGTTGAGCATGCATTTCGGACGAATGCAATGGGGACGCAAAATGTTGCTTTAGCATGCCAAAAACATCAAGCGGTCATGGTTTACATCAGCACCGGTGGAGTTTTTAACGGTGCAAAAGGTCAGGTGCATACTGAGTTTGATAATCCTGATCCCATAAATATCTATAGTAAGGCCAAATACGGGGGGGAGAAGATTGTTCGGAGCGTCTTGGACCGCCATTATATTTTCAGGGCAGGATGGATGATTGGAGGAGGACAGTCGAGAGACAAAAAATTCGTCGGTAAAATTATAGAATTATGTAAAACCCGTAAGGAAATCGAAGTGGTCAACGATAAATTCGGCAGCCCTACGTTTGCCCGTGACTTGATGGCAGGGATAAAGAAAATAATCCAAACAGGGTATTTTGGTCTGTACCATTTGGCGAATACTGGGGCATGCAGCCGTTATGAAATTGCGTTGGAGATAGTTAAATTACTAGACATTGATGTGGAGGTCAAACCAGTATCTTCTGAGAAATTTCCTCTGCCTGCGCCGCGAGCAGCATCTGAAGCAATGAGAAACTTTAAGCTCGATTTATTAGGTATTAACCCAATGCCAACCTGGAAAGAAGCGCTTGCTGAATATATAAGGGAATGGGATTAATAAATGCCGGAGGTTAGCGTAAATATCTGCTGTTATAACAGCGAAAAGTTTATTCGTCAGACACTTGAAAGTGTCTTAAATCAAACTTTTAAAGATTTTGAAATTGTTATAGTCGACGATGGTTCGGAAGATAGAACTGGCGAGATAATCAATGAATACAAAGATGGTTGTATAAAGTATTATTATCAACAAAATAAGGGTTTATCAGCCTCTAGAAATAGAGCGATTGAATTATCTTCTGGTAAATACATAGCTTTACTTGATCATGATGATATTTGGTCTTCCAAAAAGCTAGAGAAGCAAATGCAACTTTTTAGAGACAAACCAAAGCTGGGGCTTATTTTTTCAAACTGTTATTTTAGAAATGAGAAGAAAGGTAAAACCAGATTATATTTTAAAAGGGATGAGGATTTTCATGAAAACCCAATTGGAAAATTCTTTATTAAGGACTACATACCACTTTTAACGATTATATTAAAGAAGGACATTGTTAAAAGCATTGGAGGTTTTTCTGAAAAATATATAACCTGCATGGATTACGATTTTATTTTCAGATATCTTAAAAAATATAAGTTTGATTATTTAAATGAGCCATTGGCCACATATATTTTACATGGCTCAAATACATTCTTAAAGCATTCCAAAAAAGCCCACGAAGAAGAATTGCAAGTAATTAAACGTTACATGAAAGTTTTTCCTGAGGTTGTTGAGAATAATCAAAGGGAGATAAAACAAAGAATTGCTAAGATTTATGCTCATTTGGCAGGGAACAACCTTTTAATGGATAACATTTGCACCGCAAAAGAGATGTTTGAAAAATCTAAGGAAATGAATGAAGGAAATCTGATGCTATGGGGATTTAATCTTATATTTAGAATTAATCCTAATATAGCAAAATATTTGTATAAGTCTTTGAGGTAAATAAATAATGACAGAAATACCCCTTATAAGTGTTATCATTCCCACCTATAATCGAGCTCATTTAATTTCACGTGCCATTAAAAGTGTTCTTAGGCAAACCCATCAAAAATATGAGTTAATTATTATTGATGATGGGTCAACTGATAACACCAGAGAGGTAATAAATGATTATGGTGACGAACGTTTTAAATATGTGTTCTTTAAGGAAAACAGGGGGTCTCCAGGGCGTGCGAGAAATGCTGGTATTATGTTAGCTCAGGGTGAATATATCGCATTTATGGATTCTGATGATGAATGGCTTCCCCATAAGCTGGAAGAGGAAATAAAGGCCCTTGCAGATCTGCCCGAAGAATATGGAGTGGTCTATTCAGGAGGATGGGCTTATCAAAGGAATAAAGAGAGAAGATATATTCCCTACGCGAGCCAAAGGGCTAAAAGTGGGGATCTTAAGGAAATTGTGTTAAGAACAGGGTTGATCTGGCCTTCGGGAGCAATGGTAAAAAGGCAATGCTTTGATAGGGTGGGAATGTTCGATGAATCATTGCCGGCCATAGAAGATTGGGAATTCTGGATAAGGGTTTCTAAGGCCTATCATTTTTATTATTTGCAGAAACCCCTGTGGAATTATAACCTAAATGATTCAGGCAGCCTCTCCAGCAACGAAGAGGCTCTTTTATGCGCACTGCAGCTCATTTATAAAAAACATTATGATGATATACGCCGATTTCGCTACATTGAAGCGAAATACCTGTTCTGGATCGGGAATTTGCTGATAAAAAGCGGACAAACCCGGGAAGGAAGACGGCACCTGGTAAAATCTCTCATTTTGCGGCCGACCGCACTGGAAACTTTGTCTTGCTGGGCGATATCATTTTTAGGCCAAAGGCTATATGTGAGCATTGACGGGATCAAGCAATGGATAAAATCGAGGTTAAGATGAAGAGCTTAATAGTAGTAAAACAGGCGGAATATGATCAAGCTTTGGCGGGAATTATCGCTACTGCGCTTGAAGAGCTTGGCCCGGTCGCTATTGCTAACGGGGATCTGCTGGCCCTCAAGATCAACCTCTGTGATGCTCGGACACCGGATACGGGGGCCATCACCCATCCGTTTTTCTTGGACCAGCTCCTTAAGTGCCTAAGAGAGAAATATCCCCGCTCAGAAATATATATTGTGGAAAGTGATGGAACGGTCGCCTTTGCGGATGAGTTCATCAAATGGTTCGGGTTCCTGCCCATCCTGGATAAATGGAATGCCCAGTGGTTCAATTTGAGCAAAGACAAAATAATAAATAAGAAAATAAACGGTCTAGCTTTGTCTGAGGTGCCGGTGCCTGAGCTGCTGACGCGTGCCAAGCTTATAAATGTTCCTAAATTGAAGACGAACATGCTGACGCAGATCACCTGCTGCTTAAAAAACCTGTTCGGCTGTTTGCCAGTGATTGAAAAAGGCAACTTTCATTCCCAGATCGACAGGGTAATAGCCGATGTTAATACTGTTTATCGGCCGATCTTTAATCTGGTGGATGGCATTCTGGCTATGGGGGGCGCGCGCGGTCCGGCCAGCGGTATTCCCATCCGGACGAATTTACTTTTAGCAGGCGAGGATGCAGTAGCAATCGATACCCTAGCGGCGAGAATAATGGGTTTAAATCCCAAAAAGATAAAGCATATAAAATATGCGCAAAAAGCCGGAGTGGGCGGAATGGAATATGAATTGAAGGGTAAACTTGGGAAATATGATTTCGAGATCAATAAATATGAGCTTATGCAATTTACGCTGGGAGGAAAGCTACAAGATGCCTTACGGAAAAGATTCAGAAAGACAGCAAATAAGTAAGCCGCGATTAGGCATAATTGGCGCCGGAGCTATAAGCCGCAGAGCGCATTTGCCGGTTTATAAGAACATGGCTGAGGTTGAGATGGTTGCCCTAGCGGACAGGGATGAACAGATTCTGCGGCAGACAGCGGAGGAATTCAATATCGTATCGCGATATACGGATTATCGGGGGCTTCTTAAGGATAAGAGGGTGGACATCGCCGTGATCTGCACTCCCACCCCCCTGCATTATGAGATCATTATGGAAGCCATCGCTCAGGGAAAACACATATTGGTGGAAAAACCTATGGTGTTAAGTCTCAACGAAGCGGTCGAAATATACAAAAAGCTCCGTCAAACAAAGCTCAAATTATGTATCGTTCAAAACCACAGGTTTAATCCCAATGTGCTCAATGCCAAGAAGAGGATCAGCGAGGGATTCATAGGGAATATAGTATCAATACACGGGAAGGCGCTAAGCAATTTTCCCAATGGCTGGACCAGAAGCAGGTGGTTATACCACGGCGGCGGCGCGCTCTATGACTTTGGACCCCATCTGGTGGACATCGTGTTGTGGATCATGGATCAGGCCGCGCCCAAACGAGTGAGTGCTTTTGGGGGCAGTTACAGTGAGCACATGGGTTTCATCACCCAGCTGCAGGCACTGATCGAATTTTCGGACAAGTCCACGGTATCCTTGGATATTTCCTGGCTGACGGGATCGCTTCTGTTCAATCTCGACATCCACGGTACTGCCGGCCGGATAATGGTCGAACCGCTAAAGAATCAATTTCATGAATTTCACGGTTCCCTGACCCCGTTCGATGAGGTTAAGTGGTTCTGGTCAAAGATGAAACACACAGTGGACGGGCTCCTGTCCGGCAAGTATTTTGTTTCCTCTTTCTTGGCATACCAGGAATTAATGGCGGGCTTTCTCTATAGTATAGTAAACGATACTACCCCCCCCGTCCCTATTAAAAACGGACTGATGGTGAATTTGGTATTGGCGGCGATCGAAAGTAGTATAAAAGAAAAGCGAACTATTGAATTGACTCAATTCGCAAGAGGTCATGAGTTAAATGTTGCGGAGCTGGGGCTCTAATGGAACAAAAAAACATACTTTTTCTGGCAGGGGAAAGCTTTCCGGTGCAATATGCGTTCCTGGAAAAAGTATTCAATGAGATAATCCTGACCGCTCATGGCTACAAGGTTTATTGGGTCCTGGCCTCCGACGAAAAAATGGTCAAAAAGATCAAATGGGGAGATAATGAAGTAGTATTAGTGCCAAAAGTAAAATATTCATCCGTCTTATCTACCGCGATCAAGTACGGAAAATATATTTTGGATATTATCCGGGCGGTGCATCTAAATTTAGAAGTGATGGAGAGAGTCGATCTGGTCCAGGTAAGGGATGATCCATTCATGGGCCTGATCGCTTATCTGTTAAGTATTCTCAAAAGAGTACCTTTGGTTTACCAGGTATCTCATTTGAAAGAGGAAGAGATCATGCTTAGTGTGCAGATGGGCTTATACAGGGGAAGAGGATTATTTTTAAAGGGATGGGTGGGAAAGCGAGTGAGGGACTGCCTTTTGAGAAGGTCCGATCTGATATTGGCGATCAGCAAGCAGATGAAAGACACTTTGATCAATTATGGGATCAATCCTGATAAGATCATCCCGCTGCCGGAAGGGGTCGAGCCGGTCGATGAACTGGATATCACCGAGATTGATCTCATGCGACAACTGAAGTCAAAAGGCAAAAGGATATTGATATATGTCGGGACCATGGCCAAGTACCGCAGGCTGGATTTTATGTTGCGGGCGGTGAGAGAGGTGGTGGGAACGGTCCCGGAGGTCCACCTGGTGGTGCTGGGACGGGCCCCTGTCAAAGAAGACGAGGATTGGCTTAGGGAAAAAGCCGAAAAATATGGGATTGCCGATAAGGTCACTTTTGTAGGTTGGGTTTCCCGATCTGAAGTGCCGGCCTATATCAAGGGAGCGGAGGTCGGTCTGTCGCCGTTCCCACAGGATGTTGTATTGGTGAACAATTCGCCCATAAAGATACTGGAATACATGGTTCTGGGGAAACCCGTGGTAGCGACAGATATACCTGATCAAAAAACGATCATTGAAAATAGTGGGGGGGGGATCAGCGTCCCCTATAATGAAATGGAATTTTCCAAAGCTATTGTTGAACTATTAGGTGACCAGGGGATGAGCAAAAAAATGGGAGAAAAAGGCAAGGCCTATGTAGTTGCAAATCGGAGCTTCTCGATCTTGGCTGATAATTTAAATACCATTTACGAAAAAGTTGTGAATCGGAAATAATATCATGTGGCCAATAATAGTAATCGTGATCTTGCTGGTAATTATGTCATTGATGGCCTCCAAAGCCATACATAATGACTATTTTTCCCCTCCAGGCATTCTCGCGGTCTCTTGGCTGCTGCCTGCGCTGACGACCTTCAAAGATGACGCCTGGAACCTGGAATATCCTTTTTGGCTTTTCGTAGTGATTGGAAGTTTTATCTCCTTTTTATGTGGATATTTTATTTGCTTTTCATTATCGAATCGAAGAAAGAGAATTACCATGGGGAATAATGAGATATCAGGGTGGAATTGGACCACCCTGGAGATGATTATATATGTGCTGTTCATTCTGGGAATGGTTGGCTTCATAAACAATATCGCAAGAATAATAAGGTCCGGAGGATTAATCATATATATGAATCTGGGCTTCAGGCAAGCAGAAAATATTTTTGGGGCCAGCACCTGGAGCAATTACTTATTCTTTCTGAATATGCTTACGGTTTCATTATCTTTGTTCTATCTTGCCAAGTATAAGAAAAGATTATTGATAATCATTATTCTCATCGCTTCCTATTTAGCGCTTTTTTTTCATGGCATAAAAGCTACAATAATAATCCCAACCGTCATGGCGGCTTGGGTCGTTATATTGTCAGGCCGGGACTTTAAATGGCGATATGTTTTAATCCCGGTATTGATTAGTTTTTTTGCTTTTCAGATAGGATTTATTGGCAGGGATTATATCTATTATTCTAAGGTTGGTTTTGACAAAGCGTATGGTAGAAATACAGATACGTTTTTTAATTACATAGCGCCTAATTATGCCAATCTACAGAAACAGATTAATGTTCTGAATATATTATCTTATGGTTCCTATTCCTTTGGGCCATTTCACGAAATATATGATTATTTCGGCAATAAGCGTACCCCGGCGGAGTCCGGTGAATTCATGAAAAAGAAAGGTGGCCCGGCGACAAGTGACGATTCTTTGTTAGTCAGTGGTTCTTATAATGTCGCAACATATTTATCTCACATACATCGGGATTGTGGATTTCCAGGTATATATATATTCCCTTTTATTCTTGGAATAATTACAACCTTAGTATATTTTGCTTATTTAAATGCCCCTACAGTCAAGAACCTGATAATTTATTCAATTGTAGCTACCATGCTCACCCTTGCATTCTTCTCGAACGAATTCATAAGGATACAATTATGGTTCTTGATCTTGGTCGTAGTGCTGATCGACTTAATGGTGAAAGTTAAGAGAGCGAAACCAGATGAGCGAGCGTAAGCCCAGGATATTACAATTGATCACACGCTTGCACCGCGGTGGCGCGGAAGACCATCTCTTAAGCATTGTCTACAATCTCAGGGACAAGTATGATTTTGTTGTTGGGTTCGGGTCTTCTTTTAACCCAGAATTGGAGAAAAAGCTTAAAGCAGACAATATAGAAACCAAATACTTCAAATGGCTAAAACATTATAGTCTATTCTCTATACTGCTCTCCGTATTGGAAATATTTTATTATTTAAGAAAAAACAAATTTGATATCGTTCATACCAATAGCACTGAAGCGGGCATAGCAGGAAGGATAGCAGCCCGGCTGGCCGGGGTGCCGATTATTGTGCACACTTTACATGGAATGCCGTTCAATGAGAACCGTAAATATTTCTTAAGGAAATTCATTATAGCAATGGAAAGGTTCGCCGCCTTTTTTACATCTGCATTCGAATCCACATCGGAAACTATAACTAGGCAGTACTTGGCCAATCACATTGGCCGGTCGGAACAATATGTGACGATCTACAGCGGAATCGAAACAGATAAATATAAGAATTCCAGCAATATGGTTTTGCCTGTTGAAATGGGGCGATTCAAGGTATTAATGGCTGCCAGATTGACAAAAGAAAAAGGTTTTGATGAATTGATAATGGCGGCTAAAGAGATCATAAGTAAGTATAAAGATATTATTTTTATCATAAGCGGGGAAGGCGAATATGAGAACAACATCAGATCGCTGATAAACAGTAATGGGCTTCAGGAATACTTTTTAATGCTGGGATTTTGCCGGGATATGCCAAAACTCCTCAAGTCCGTTAGTTTGCTGGTTTTGCCATCATATTTTGAGGGCACTCCGCGGATAATATCAGAAGCGATGGCGGCGGGATTACCTATAGTAGCAACGAATGTAGGTGGCATTCCTGATCAAATAGATGATCTTGATAATGGCATATTGATACCACCCAAAAATGCGCTTGCTTTAGCTGAAGCTATTATGAAAATCTATAAGGATAAAGAACTGTATATGAAAATGTCTAACAGCAGTAAGCAAAAAAGCCAGAAATATTCTTTATCCACTATGTTGAAGGACGTGAATAACCATTATAATAAATTGCTGCAAGAAACAATTTAATCTATCAACACTTGTTTAATCAAACGGCTTAATTTATAATGATTCAAATGCTGTCTTATATTTTAGCCCTGGTGGTTTCTATTTTTATGGCCCTCTTTCTGGCGCCCACTGCCAAATATGCGGCCCGCCGTTTCGGCATCCTCGACAAGCCCGGCGCCAGGAAAATCCACGCACGCCCCACACCCTTGCTGGGCGGGGTCGCCATCTTTCTCTCTTTCGCCCTCACTTCAGCGGTCTTCCTCTACCACCAGGAATATAATTTCTGGATGATATTCTGGGGCCTGGTTTTCGTGCTTTTTGGCCTGATAGATGACAAAGGGATAAATATCCGCGCCCGCTACAAGATCTGGTCACACTTATTATTCGCCGGGCTTTTCGTCATCACCGCCAAGACCGGCCTGCATTTTATTCGCATCGAATGGATCAATTTCCTGCTCACCGCGGGATTCATAACTTTTATGACCAATTCCCTGAACATGCTGGATGGGATGGACGGTCTGGTGGGAGGGATCACGGCCATCGCCTCTTTTTTCTTTTTTGTTTTAGCTTTAAATAACGGCCAGCCTGATTTGGCCATACTTTCCCTGATTATTCTGGGTGCCTGCCTGGGATTTTTGCGCTACAACTTCTATCCAGCTTCAATCTTTTTAGGGGAAGCGGGCTCCACCTTTTTGGGCTACATGCTGGCGGTCATGGCCATCAAGTTGAATGTGCTGGGCCTCTGGGATGTGGCCTTGACCCTGCATATCACGCGCCTGCAGATCGTTTCTTTCATCATTCCCTTGATCATTTTAGGCATACCAATATTCGATACCTATTTTGTCTTTGCCAACCGGTTCCTGCACCAGATCAAGTTCAGCCAGCCGGGCAAAGACCACACTCATCATCGCATCCATCTGCGGGGTTTTTCACAAAAGGCAACCGTGCTGACCCTTTATGCGGTGCAGTTCATTCTGGGAGCGGTCGCTTTGGCCATGATCAATTCCGGCGCCCAGCAATTTTTTGCCCTGTTCGGCATCGTGGCGGTGATTGCGGTCATCGCCTGGAACTTTTT
>Ga0315274_10004876_pt1 | contig 19701 bp, 19 predicted proteins | sample YL17G02_20_MG_FD_203700 | JGI IMG/M metagenome (GOLD analysis project Ga0315274, IMG submission 203700) | Sediment microbial communities from Yellowstone Lake, YNP, Wyoming, USA - YL17G02_20 | ecosystem: Environmental > Aquatic > Freshwater > Lake > Sediment | place: USA: Wyoming | collected... | reverse complement strand
GCTACAATGCCGCGATCTCGACAGGCGGCGCAGGCGGCCCCGGCGCCTGACCTGACGCCCGACGAGAGCGTCATCCTGGACGCGCTTTCGCTGCAGCAGCGGCATGTCGATGAGATCATCCAGGACTGCCACGTGCCGGCAAACCGCGCCAGCGCGAGCCTGCTGATGCTGGAGCTCAAGGGGTTGATACGCCGACTTCCAGGGAACATGTTCATGCGGGTAAGGTAATAGAGAGGGGGCGCGGCGCGCGGACGCGCGCGCCCGACCAAGCACCATAGAGTTTCTTGCATTATAGTCAGGAGCACCCATAATGCAAGAAACTCTACAGCGCACGGCGTGAGGCTCACACAGGAGATTCTCTTGCATTACGGTGAGGCGGAAGCGGAGCTTCCGCGAGGCGCGGGCGGTGGGCCTGCCCGACCGTAATGCAAGAGAATTCGTAGCTGAAACTAGCTCCAGACCAGGATTCATGGCAAAGTCGCTCATAATCGTCGAATCGCCGGCGAAGACGCGGACCATCAGCAGGTTCGTCGGCAAAGAATACCAGCTCGAAGCATCGATGGGCCACGTTCGGGATCTCCCGAAGAGCGCGCTCGGCGTCGACGTCGAGCACGACTTCGCCCCCAAGTACGTCAACCTCCGCGATCGCGCCGCGGCGCTGAAGAAGCTCAAGGAAGCCGTCGCTAAGGCCGAGCAGGTCTACCTCGCCACCGACCCGGACCGTGAGGGTGAGGCGATTGCCTGGCATCTCGCGGAAGCCTTGAAGATCAAGAACCCGAAGCGGATCGAGTTCAACGAGATCACCCGCAGCGCGGTGACGGAGGCGCTGGCCCATCCCCGGGAGATCGACCCCGCCCGTGTGGACGCCCAGCAAGCGCGCCGCATACTGGACCGGCTCGTCGGGTACAGCCTGAGTCCGTTGCTGCAGAGGAAGATGCGGAAGTTCGGGCTCAGCGCGGGCCGGGTGCAGTCGGTGGCGGTTCGGCTGGTCTGCGACCGCGAACGTGAGATCCAGGCGTTCGTTCCCGAGGAGTACTGGGACATCGTCGGGCACGTGACCCCCGGTAGCCCGGAAGACGCGTTCCAGGTGAAGCTGGTCGAGCGAGACGGCGAGAAGCTGAAGGTCGGGACTGAGGCCGAAGCGAGACAGTTCTCGGATGAGATATGGGAGTCCGCCCTGTCCGTCAGGAGCGTCAAGGAATCGAACCAGGCGCGCCGGCCTCCGCCGCCGTTCATCACGAGCACGCTACAGCAAGACGCGGCGAACCGGCTCGGCTCTCCGCCTCGCCAGACGATGCGGGTGGCCCAGCAGCTCTATGAGGGGATCGACCTCGGCGAGGAAGGGCCGGTTGGCCTGATCACCTACATGAGAACTGACTCGACCCGCGTCGCGGCCGAGGCGCAGGTGGCGGCGAAGGAGGTCATCGAAGCGCGGTTCGGTCCCGCGTACATGCCCGAGAAGACGCGGCAGTACGCCGCCGGCCGCGGCGCGCAAGAGGCCCATGAGGCGATACGCCCGACCTACCCGAACCGCACGCCCGAGGAGGTCGAGCCGTTCCTCGATGACCAGCAGAAGCGGCTCTACAAGCTGATCTGGTCCAGGTTCATGGCAAGCCAGATGGCGGACATGAGGCTGCGCATCAAAGCCGTGGATGTGACTGCCGGGCCGTACGTGCTGCGCGGCCGCGGCGTCAAGATCCTCTTCCCCGGATTCAGCGTGGTCTACCCGACCCGCGATCAGGAGGTCACCATCCCGGACATCGAACAGGGGATGTGGCTGGACCTGCTCGCGCTCGGGTCTACACAGAAGTTCACCGAGCCGCTGGCGCGCTACACCGAGGCGACCTTGGTCAAAGCGCTGGAGGCGAATGGCATTGGGCGCCCGAGTACATACGCCCCGATCATCAGCACCATTCAGGAGCGCGGCTACGTCTACCTCGAGGACAAGAAGCTGCGGCCGACCGATCTGGGGTTCGTGGTCAACGACCAGCTTGTCGCCCATTTCCCGGACATCATGAACGTCGAGTTCACCGCGGACATGGAGACGCAACTCGATCAGATCGAGGAGCGGAAGGCGAACTGGGTCGAGACGCTGCGGCGATTCTACGGCCCGTTCGCCGAATCGGTCGCCAAGGCCGACCAGCAGATGGAGAAGATCAGCACCCAGCCGCAGCAGACCGATGAGGTCTGCGAGGTCTGCGGCAAGCCGATGCTGCTGCGGACGGCCCGGCGAGGGCCGTTCCTGGCGTGCTCGGGCTACCCCGAGTGCAAGCACACCCGACCTGCTCCGGGCTCGCGTGATGCGGAGGCCGCCGCTATGGCCACCGACGAGAAGTGCGAGTTGTGCGGCAAGCCGATGGTGGTGCGCTCGGGCCGTCGCGGCCCGTTTCTCGCCTGCTCGGGCTATCCAGAGTGCAAGAACACGCGCCCGATCCCTGGCTCCAAGGATGAGCAGCGGGGGAAGCGCGCTCCAGCCGAACCCACCGACGAGAAATGTGACAAGTGCGGTAGCCCGATGGTGATCCGGACTGGGCGCCGAGGTCGCTTCCTCGCGTGCTCCGGCTACCCGAAGTGCAAGAATGCGAAGCCGCTGCCAGGGGAGGGGAAGGCGGCGCCAGAGATCGCAACCGACGAGAAGTGCGAGCTCTGCGGTAAGCCGATGGCCATGCGGCAGGGGCGATGGGGCCCGTTCCTGGGATGCACGGGGTACCCGGAATGTAAGGGGATCAAACGGTTGCCGAAGAAGCAGACGGAGGAGGAGGCGGTGTAGGACGGGCGTATCTACGCCTGCCGTCCTTGGGCAGGCGCATGCTCTCACTCTGGAAAGCGGTGCCTTCGCGTCACCGATGAAGGTGAACCCATGAGCGCATCATCGAGCCGCTGGGCCGAACAGGCCCGTTACGATCTGGACACAGCCCGGGCCATGTTAGACTCAGGGCGACACCTCTATGTGCTCTTCTGTTGTCAGCAAGCGGTGGAGAAGATGCTGAAGGCGCTCGTCGCCAAACGCCAGGAAGAACTCCCTCCGCGCATACACCAACTGGTACGCCTGGCGGAGGTGGCCTCCCTCGAGATGAGCGATGAGCAAGCGGGTTTCCTGCGGGAGCTGTCGGCATACTACATTCAGACTCGATATCCAGAGGAGATCTCAGACGTCGCCTCTCAGGTAAAGGAAGACGAGGCGCGGCGGGTACTGAACCGGACGGAGGAGATGGTGCGATGGCTCAGCTCGATGCTGTGATCGAGGAAAAAACGCATACGGCGCTGACCGTCATATCCCGCCTGGCCCGCATCGCCCGGGCCTACGTTTTCGGTTCTCGGATCGAAGGGACCGCTAACCGTTGGAGCGACATCGACCTGGCGGTATTCGTCGAGGGCCTGGAAGGATGGAGTCTTCACGACCGGGCCCGGGCTTCCGCCCAGGTCCAGAGAGAAGCTGGCGACGACGTGGAGGTGCATTTTTTCCCGGCCCAGACGCTGCAGGAGCATGACCCCGCCGGGTTCGCCGCCTGGATACTGGCCCACGGGGTGGAGGTGCGGATGTGAACGTCATCGTCGGCGGGTATCCGGATCGGAAGACGATTGAGCGGTCGGCGAAGAGGCAATCGAAGGAGAGGGGGGGAGGCGGTGCGTACCCACGCCCGCCACGACGACTGGCATGCCGAAGCTTCGCCGGGAGAAGAGGGACGGAGATGGAGGACTGCGTCGCCTGTAACCTCACAAGCGGCAAGCTTGACCTCCCCGGCGGAAGGATCTACGCCGCCGACCACTGGGTCGTGGAGCACTGCATTGGGCCATTCGGAGTCGGCACGCTCATTGTCAAGCCCTTCCGCCACTGCACTCACCTGTGGGAGTTGACTGACGGGGAAGTGAGAGAGCTTGGGCCGGTGCTGCGCCGCGCAGCAGCGACCATCCAGACCATTCTGAAACCCGACCAGGTCTATGTGTGCCTGTGGTCGCACGCGGGTTGGAAGGCTGGCCACCTGCACTTTGTCGTCCAGCCGTCCTGGGACCATCTGCAGCGGCAGCATCAGCGTCCTGGCCCGTTTCTCCAGGTAGAGATGCTTGAGGAGAATGTGCAGCCTTCCCGTGATAGGATCCAAGCTTTCGCTGGAGAGGCGAGAGAGATCATCCAAACGCAGAAGTCTGGCTCCCTTCCTTCAGATGTCAATACCTAGGCGATCTCTCCGATAGCAGAGACATTCACCTTTGCAGAGTGGCGGGCGAGTCGCCGACTCGGCCCTACGAAGCGACCGCGCCCCGAAGCAGAAGGCTGGGGTCTCATCTCGCGAGCGCCTCAACCTTGACACTGCGAAACACCCGATGCTATTATCGCCGGACACCATTAGGAAGCAGTGTAGATGGCATCTGGCCAGTCCTATCGAACAGCAGTCGTCGGCGCGCGGGCGGTTGGGCGCGAGATGATCCGCATCCTGCGCCAGCGCGACTTCCCCGTGCGAAGCCTGCGCGTCTTCGCCACCCGCGCGCGCGAAATCACCGTTGACGGCGAGATCTACGACGTCGAGGTCATCAACGAGGACGTGTTCGATGACATCGATATCGCGTTCTTCGCCGGCGGTGATCAAAAGGAAGGTCACTTCGGCCCTGTCGCAGCCCAAAAGGGCACGGTCGTCATCGACAACGGCGACGCTTTCCGGCTCGATCCGGAGGTGCCGCTCGTCGTGCCCGAGGTGAACCCCAGCGCGCTGCGAAACCACCGCAATCTCATCGCCAACCCGAACTGCTCGACTATCCAGTTCGTGGTTGCCCTCAAGCCCCTTCACGATGCGGCCCGTCTCAAGCGGGCCGTTGTCGCGACATACCAGGCTGTTTCCGGACGAGGCACGTCGCCGGAGGGCAGCGATCCGGTCGACACGCTGCGCGAGGAGATGGCGCTGCTCTGCGCGCGGTTGACCGCGGCGGCAGATAAGGGCTTACCTGAGGAACGGCTGCAATCGATCATCGAGGCCGCGACCGAGTGCAAGGGCGATCTGTGTGTCGATCGAACGCTCTTTCCGTACCCGATGGCGGCGAATGTAGTGCCGCACATCTCGAGCTTCCGGGACGACGGGTACTCGAAGGAAGAGATGAAGATGGTCAACGAGACCCGCAAGATCCTCGGCGAGCCCGACCTTAAGATCACCGCGACGACAGTTCGCGTGCCCGTGTTCAACGCGCACTCGGAGGCGGTCAACCTGGAGTTCGAGAGACCGATCACGCCCGAGAAGGCGCGCGAGGTTCTCGCCAAATCCCCGGGGATCGTCGTGATGGACGACCCGGCGAACGCGAGGTACCCGACGCCGCTCGAGGCATCGGGGACCGATGATGTGTTCGTCGGGCGGATACGGAGGGATGATACAGTTCCGAACGGGCTGAACCTCTGGGTCGTCGCGGACAACCTGCGGAAGGGCGCGGCGCTCAATGCGATCCAGATCGCCGAGAAGATGATCGAAATGGGTTTGCTGGAGCCGAAAGCGAAGTAAGGACGCGGGCGAGATGAAGGTTGTCGTTCAGAAATTCGGCGGCACGTGCGTGGAATCGGAGGCGAACCAACTCATCACTGCCGAGCGGATTATGGAGCAGCGCGACCGCGGGCTCCATCCGGTGGTTGTCGTCTCGGCAATGGGCCGGCAGGGGCAGCCGTATTCAACGGCCGAGCTTGTCAGCACCGTCCGGCAGATTCACCCCGATATCGAGCCACGCGACCTCGACCTGCTCATGTCCTGCGGCGAGATCATCTCGACAGTGGCGATGGCGCATCTGCTGCGGACGAAAGGGTATGACACGATTGCGCTGACCGGAGGCCAGGCCGGGCTGATGACCGACACGTTCTTCGGGCACGCGCGCATCGTGCGGATCGAGCCGCACCAGCTTCTATCCGCGCTGCAGGAAGGCCGGATGGTCTTCGTCGCAGGCTTCCAGGGGAACACGAACGAGCACCAGATCACGACCCTCGGCGCGGGCGGGAGCGACTACACCGCGGTGGCGCTGACGCATGTCATAAACGATACCCCGCGCTTGCCGTTCGGCGAGGAGCTTGAGATCGAGCCGCTCCAGATCTTCAAAGAGGTGGACGGCATCATGAGCGCCAACCCGAAGAGCCTGGAAGCAGGACACTCACCTCGCGCGCTGCCGCAGCTTACCTACGACGAATGTGTCTCGATGTCGCGGCTCGGGGCCGAGGTTATCCAACATCAGGCGGCCGAGATGGCGCGCAAGTATCGCATCCCGCTCACCGTGCGGAACTTCCTCGCTGCCGACGGCCGCGGCACCGAGGTCGGGGCCCATACCCGAGGCGCCGATGGCAGCCGCCCGACCGCGGTCGTCGATCAGCCCGCGCTGCTCGTCTTCGATATCGAGTCGGAGAACCCGCGCCTGCCGCTGCAGATAGCCGAGCGCCTGGAGCGGGACCGGCTGACGTTCTTCCAGGTGGCGACGAAGCAGAAGACGACCAGATTCGCGGTGCGCCCGATCAAATACCGCCGCGTCGAGTCGCTCGTGCGGCAGGTGCTGCTCTCGCGCGGCGCAGAGGTGGACATAAACGCCAGCGATTTCGCGCTCGTCTCACTGGTGGGAGAGGCGCTGCGCGATCGGCTCGATCCGTGGGATGAGAAGGCGGAGCGGGTGCTGACGGGCAGCAAGATCGAGATTCTGGGAACCGCCCGAGACGTCATCAGCCTGTCTTACCTCGTTCCCGACGAACATCGGAAGCGGGCCGTGACCGAGCTGCACAAGGCGTTGGTGCTGTAGCCTTGACACCGTCGCGGCAATCCTCGGGAAGGAGACATGCTCCTGCCCCACAGAAGAAGGCATCGGTGCTCTAGTATCGGCGTTGTCGATCAGACCAGGAGGTTATGAGCGTGTCCTTGGATCTCAAGGGCGTCTTCGTGCCCAATGTTACCCCCTTCTCGGCGCAGTCGGTGGATGAGAGCGCGCTGCGGAAGCTCCTCGATTACCTGCTGGAGCAGGGCGCCAGTGGCATCGCGCCCTGTGGCACGACCGGCGAGTCGGCGACCCTGAGCCATGCCGAGCACCGCCGCGTCGTCGAGCTGACCATCCAGCATGTAGCTGGCCGCGCGCCGGTGATCGCGGGAGCCGGCTCCAACAGCACGGCCGAAGCGGTCGACCTCGTCAGGCACGCCGAGGGCGCAGGGGCGGACGCGGTTCTGGTTATCTGCCCGTACTACAATCGGCCCTCGCAGGCGGGACTTGTCGCGCACTTCACCAAGCTCGCGGAATCGATCTCGATCCCGCTCATCATGTACAACATCCCGAAGCGCACCGGAGTGAACATGGAGGCCGCGACGACGGCCGGGCTGTCGCGCGTCCCGAACATCGTTGGCGTGAAGGAAGCAAGCGGCGATCTGGGGCAGGTCGCAGAGATCATCCGGCGGGCCAGGCCCGGCTTTGCAGTGCTGAGCGGGGACGGTGATCTGACGTTCCCCGTGTGCTGTCTCGGCGGCGTGGGCGGGATACTGGCCGACGCGCACATCCTGCCGGGCGAGTGGCGGCGAATGGTCGAGCTTGTCGCCGCCGGGGAGATCGCCGAAGCACGAGAGATCCACTATCGACTGCTGCCACTGAGCAAGGCCCTCTTCATCGAGACGAATCCAGCGCCCGTCAAGGCGGCGCTGGAGATCATGGGAATCTGCCCGGCGACGATGCGGCTTCCGCTGCTGCCGGCCACCGACGGATGCCGCGCCGTTCTGCGAGAGGAGCTCGGCAAGCTTGGCGTTATCTGATGCCGAAGAGGCGTTGGAGGAGGTACACAGCCGCGTCCGCGTCTGCACCCTGTGTCCGCTCTCTCGCAGCCGCACCAGGGCGGTCCCGGGCGAAGGGGCGATCGACGCGAAAGTGATGTTCGTCGGCGAGGGCCCCGGCTTCGATGAAGACCAGCAGGGGAGGCCATTCGTTGGCGCAGCCGGGCGCCTGCTGACTGATCAGCTCAAGCGCATCGGCCTAGACCGACAGAAGGTCTTCATCACCAATATCGTGAAGTGCCGGCCGCCGGGCAATCGCGACCCCGAGCCAGGCGAGATCGATGCCTGCCACGACTACCTGCTCGCCCAGATCGCCATCATCGAGCCGAAGGTCATCTGCACCCTGGGCCGCATCGCCGCCCACGGCCTGATCGACCGCGGGCTCTCCATCTCGCGGGAGCATGGCAGGCCGCGCACAGTGAGCGGCATCGTCTACCTGCCCATATACCATCCGGCCGCCGCACTCCATCAGGCACGGATCATCGACTCGCTGGAAAACGACTTCAAGCAGCTCCGCCTCCTGCTGGACCGCGAGCTCGGACCGGCCCCGCGATCGTCGAGGGCGACCCCTCGGCAAGCTCAGGGTCGTCCCCCACAAGTGCAGGATCACCCCGAACGAGGCCGAGGGGCGACAGGTGCGTAACAGGGCGGCCCTCAACCTGTGCACGCTCGGGCGTACGAGCCTCGAGAAAAAGCTGTATGCCGCGTCGACCGCGGGCTTCGGGGCGGTCGGGATGAGCCAGGCCGACCTGGAGGCGCCTGACGAGAGGGGGAGGCAGGAGCTGCGGCTGAGCGAGTTGCCGGTCGCGGAGCTGGGGGGAGTCGCCGGCTGGATGGAGCCCGGACGCACCGCCAGGACGATGGCGCTCATGCAGGCCGAGAGTGTCTTTGCCACGGCCGCGGAGATCGGCGCTGGTGTTGTAATCGCGTGGCCGTCGGACGAACCGGTCGACCTGGTCGCCGCCGCCACCTACTTCGGCGACCTGTGTCGGGCGGCCGAGCCCCTCGGGGTTCTCGTCGGCCTCGAGTTCCTGGGGAACTCGCGTACCGTCCCGACCCTCGATGCGGCATGGGAGATCGTCGAGGTGGCCGAGGCGGCGAACGGCGGACTGGTCATCGACACGTTCCATTTTCTCTGGGGCGGATCGAGGATCGAGATGATCGACGAACTCCCGGCGGAGCGGATCTACCTCGTGCAGGTGAGCGACGCGCCCGATCTGCCCCGGACGGAGTTGGAGGACCGGCACCGGCTCTACCCGGGCGCCGGTGCCCTCGAGCTGGAGCCGCTGCTGGCGGCGATCCGGGGGAAGGAGTATAGGGGCTACTACTCGCTGGAGCTGCACAATGAGGAGTACTGGGATGAGGATCCCATCGTCGTTGCGGTTGAGGGGTTTCGGTCCATGAGACGGTTGGACCTGACATGAAGAGGAGCCACCACCATGGCACATGAAGTGCTCGCCGAACTGAAGGCGATCTGCGAGAAGATCCGCCGCGAGTTTGACGCGAAGGACGCGGCGCGAGAGAAGGGGCTGACGCGATCCCGCGAGGTTATCCGCAACAGCGCGGATGCGATCCGGAGCATCCATCGGGGGGAGTACGCGGCGGCCGAGGCGCTGATGAAGGCGAGCACGAAGCTGCTTGCCGAGGTTCACGAAGCGCTCAAGGATCACCCGGACGTCTACTACGCCGGCTTCGTGCAGGATGCCCAGAAGGAGCACGTCGAGGCCCACGCAACCTTGGCGCTCGTCCGCGGCGAGCCATTGCCCGACCCCGATGATCTGGGTGTTGGATATGCTGCGTACCTCAATGCCTTGGGGGAGGCGGTCGGAGAGCTGAGGCGCCACGCGCTCGATCGCATCAGGCAGAACGAGTTCGGCTGGGGCGAGAAGGTGCTGGCCAACATGGACGAAATCTACTACGCGATGGTGTCGTTCGATTATCCTCCGGCCATCGACCGGGGCCTGAAGCGCACAGCCGATGTGACGCGCTCGCTGATCGAGCGGACGCGCGGCGACATCACCAATGCGGCCAGGCAGCAGCAGTTGGAGAGCGCGCTGGCGGAGCTCGAGACGCGGCTCGGCCTGGAGAAGAGCAAGTAGCCTGTGCGGACTATGGCCGCGATCCCGGAGGAGCGCCGCGAGGTCGAGGTGGCGGCGACAGCCGATGTTGTGGTCGCCGGCGGAGGGCCGTCTGGGCTGGCCGCGGCGGTTGGGGCGGCTCGCGCCGGCGCCGGTGTGATCCTGCTAGAGCAGAACGCCTTCCTGGGTGGGGTGGCGACCGGTGCGATGATGGCTGCCCTGGTCGATTCCTCCCACGCCACCGGCATCGGGTGCGAGCTGATCGACCGTCTCGCAGATGCCGGGGCCGCGCCGAGATGGCCCGGCCCTCCCGGTCGCTCGGACACCACGCCTTTCGACCCCGAGGCGTTCAAGCACGCCGCGCTGGACATGGTCTGCGAGGCCGGTGTCCGGCTCATGCTCTACACCTACGCCGTGAGTCCTGCCATCGTTGACGGGAAGGTCCGAGGTGTGGTGACGGAGAGCAAGTCGGGGCGGCGGGCGATGCTGGGGACGATGGTGGTCGACTGCACGGGGGACGCGGACATCGCCGTTCGCGCGGGCGCGCATTACATGAAGGGACGTGAGTCAGACGGCAAGATGCGGCCCTTCGCTCTGCTCTTCCGGCTGGGCGGGCTCGATGTGCGCGCACTCATGAAGTACGCGGAAGAGAATCCCGATGAGATCCAGCCGCAGCACCGCCATGGAACGCTTCTCCAGGCGGGGAGCGAGGAGGTGGTCACCCGCATCTCGGGCTTCTACCGGCTGGTGGAGGAGGCGAAAGCGCACAACCACTATCCGCCCGACCTGCACTACTTCCGGTTGGAGAACCTCTGGGTCGACCGCGGCACCGCCATCTGCAACACCACTCGCGTCTACGACGTGGATGGCGCCGACCCCGATGACCTCACCCGGGGACAGATCGCTGCCCGCCGGCAGATAGATAGCCTGGTCGCGTTTGTCCGCCGGTATCTGCCGGGCGGCGAGAAAGCGTTCCTCATCGATGTCGCCCCTCGTCTGGGCGTGCGCGAGACGCGGCGGATCGTGGGCGAGTACTCACTCACAGACGAAGATGCATATGCTGATGCCACTTTCGCGGACGCCATTCTCGACCTCGAGGGCGGGCTGGTGAAGCTGCCCCGGCCGGCGAGCCTGGATGTCCACATGCCTGAGCCGATCGAGGGGTCACCTCAGGATCTGCTGGAGCGCTTCCCGGAGCGGGTGCCGGAGGAATCACACCGCTTCCAGGTGCCCTACCGCGTGCTGGTCCCGCGAGCAGTGGATAACCTGCTGGTAGCAGGGCGGGCGATCTCGGTCAGCCATATGATCGATAGCTGGACGCGCAACATGGTGATCTGCATGCACACCGGCCAGGTCGCCGGCGTCGCCGCCGCCCTCAGCGCGAGCATGGGAACACAGCCGAGGAGCATCGATGTGACGGCGCTGCGCGCGGCATTGCTCGACCAGGGCGTGGCCGTCGGGAGAGCCGTGCTGTGAATCGGCTCCGCGGGCTCCCCGGTCGGCCGGCCCACCCGTTCGTCGAACAGGAGTATGAGCACCAGTTGGAGATGGTGCGGCTGTCGACTGCATTTGTGGACGTACCCCCAATCCCAGAGGGATATGTGCTTCGGCAACTCCGCGCCGGGGATGAAGCGGAATACGACGATCTGTTTCACCTGGCCTTTGCGGACGAGGGTAGGTTTCCGGAGACACTCGAACGGACCTTGGATGGAGGGTTCTTTGTCGTTGAGCATCCGGCCTCAGGTGAGCTTGTAGCCTCCTGTGTGGCGTGCCGCGGCAGTACTTCGCTTCGCCACCCTGACGCGGGACAGATGGGCTGGCTCGTCACCGATCCTTCGCACGCCAGGAAGGGTCTCGGCACCATCGTCGCCGCCTCGGCGACGAACCGGTTAGCGGCGCAGGGCTACCGGCGACCATTCCTGGGAACGGAAGACTTCAGGATCGCCGCGATCGCCATCTACCTGAAGCTTGGATGGAGCCCGGACATCTACCGCGCCGACATGGAGCCGCGCTGGCGGAGCATCTTCGCTCGTCTGGGACGCGAGTTCGATCTCTCGCTTGCGTAGGGGCACAGCGTGCTGTGCCCCTACATCTGCAGGGCGCCCTATGCTATAATCCCGCACACTCCGCCAGAGGCGGACAAGTATGCCAGAAGCCAGGAAGAAAGTCATCTTCAGCGCGATGCAGGTCACGGGCAGACTCCACCTGGGAAACCTGGAGGGAGCGCTGCGCAACTGGGTTAGGCTCCAGGACGAGTACGAACTCTATGCCGGCATCGTCGATCTGCACTCGCTTACGACGGTCTTCGAGGACACGAGCGAGATACTCACGAACGTGCGCGAGGCCGCCATCGATTACCTCGCGGCCGGGCTCGACCCGGAGCGGTGCACGATCGTCGTGCAGTCACATGTCCCGGGGCAGAGCGAGCTGCACGTGCTCCTCTCGATGATCACCCCGATCGGCTGGCTGGAGCGCGTGCCCACCTACAAGGAGAAGCGGGAGCAGCTCCACATCGCCAACCCGTCCTACGGGCTGCTGGGCTATCCCGTCCTCATGGCCGCCGACATCCTCGCCTACCGGGCCGAGGTCGTGCCGGTGGGCAGGGACCAGGAGGCCCACCTGGAGCTGACCCGCGAGATCGCGCGGCGGTTCAACCATCTCTATGGCGAGGTGCTCCCGGAGCCGCAGTCGTTGCTGACCGAGTTCGCGGTGTTGCCGGGTCTCGACGGCCGCAAGATGAGCAAGTCCTACGACAACTGCATCTACCTCTCCGACACCGAAGACGAGGTGCGTGAGAAGGTGCGGTCGATGTTCACCGACCCGCAGAAGATCCGAAAAGGCGACCCGGGCCACCCGGACGAATGCCCGGTGCAGGCCTATCATGTCGCCTACGCCGCTGACACCGCGGCCCAGGCCGATCGCGCCTGCAGGGCGGGCGAGCTTGGGTGTGTCGCGCACAAGGCCAAGCTCGCCGACATCATGCTGAAGGTCCTCGAGCCCCATCGCCGCCGCCGTGAAGAGCTGGTCGCCAAGCCCGAGTATGTGAACCAGGTCCTCGCCGAGGGAGCAGCGCGCGCTCGCAGTAAGACCGGCGAGACCATGGAGATGGTCTGGAAGGCGATGAGGCTGAGGTAGGCGGGCGGACGCAGCGTCTCATGCGCATGCCGCACCCAGGTGGCTCGGTTGCGGAAAGCCAACAGCGGGACATACACGGCTGTGTCGGGAGGTGCGGGCAGGCCATCCCGCGTGCCTGACCTGTTCGCCTGTCTCGGCCTCGTGGCGCTCTGCCTGGCATCCTTCTGGCCGGTGTTCGCGGGGCATGTCCTGCTCCCGGCCGAGGGGCTCTTCTTCGTGGATCCCGTCTTCGCTCAGCACCGCCCCCCCGACGTCTCGCCGTGGCAGAATGTGTTGTTGGTCGCCGACATAACGGGCCAGTTCTACCCTTGGCGGGAGTACGCCGCTCGCAGCCTCGCCGCCGGCCACATCCCTCTCTGGAACCCGTACTCAGGCTGCGGAATGCCGTTCCTGGCGAACGACAACTCGGCGGTCCTCAATCCGGTCAACCTCATCCTGAACCGGAGTCTCTCGCCGCCGGCCGCTCAGACCGTGTTCGCTCTGCTCACGCTGCTTGTCGCGTCGCTCTCCACTTACGGCTTCGTGCGGGCGCTGCGGGCAACACCCGTTGGCGCCTTTCTCGGCGGCCTCACCTACGGGTTCTTCGGGTTCATCTTCATCTGGCTTGGATATCCACTGGCCGCCACGGCCGCGGTGTTTCCTCTTCTCCTCTGGGCGACCTATCACCTCGCCGACAGGCCATCGGCGACCGGCGCCGCCGTCATCGGAGCGATCATCGGGTGGCAGTTCCTGGCGGGACATCTCAGCACATCAGTGCAGATGCTCGCCTTCTGGGCCGCCTTTGCAGTCTATGAGATCATCCGCCGCCGCTCCTCGGCGCCCCCCAAGTGGGCGTGCCGATACGCGAGCATGCTCTGCCTCGCACTGGTACTGGGCGGCAGCTTGGGCGCGGCCCAACTGCTCCCCCTCAGGGAGTACTTCAGCGTCAGCACCATCAGCGCGACTGGCCGCTCTCGCTGGTCCGGCGCCTCTGTTGGGGAGAGTGTCAAACGCAGCGTCATCGGGGAGCTGGAGTTCCTGCGAACCATCGCACCGGGTGAGGTGGCGCTCCTCTTCAATCCCGAGGCCCACGGGCATCCTGCCTTTGGCGACTACAGGCAGTATCCGGGCTACGGCAACTACGCGGAGCGAACGAGCTACCCCGGCACCCTTGCTCTCCTCGCGCTGGTCGCGGCCCTGCTCCAAAGGCCGCCGCCCGGCCATCGCCGCTTCTTCGTTGTGGCCGGCTGGGTCATGTTCGCGGCCCTGCTCCATCTCCCCATCGCCAACAGCCTCACCTATCTGCCGGCGCTCCGCCTCGCCGCGCCACAGCGCATGCGCTTCATCTTCAGCCTGTGCGCGGCGGCCTCCCTTGGGCTCGCGGCGTCTGAATGGGCAAGCCAGCCGGGGCTCAGCCGCCGCGACTGGAAGCCTATGCTGTGGGCCCTCGCCGTTCTCGCCTTGGCCTCGGCCCTGATGGCGGTTCGGGCGCTCCCGTTCATGGGACCACACCTCGGCCAACTGCCCCCGGGACTCCGTGCGCTTCGCCTACTCAAGCTTTTCTGCCCGACAGTCGCCGCTGCTGCTGTGGCGGTGGTGCTATTGCTGGCGGGGCGCGGCCGTCTGTCCGGGAGGGCAATGACGTGCGCACTGGTGGTGATCGCGATCTTCGACATGGTGGTCTTCGGGGCGAGGTGGCACGCACTGTCCAGTTCCCGGAACGTCCTCCCAATGTTGCCGGAGATCAGGGGCATGCTCACGGCCGCAGACGGCGGGCGCGTGAGCGGGTCGGCGGTAATGTTCCGCCCGGACCTTTCCGTCGCCTACGAGTGCTACGACATCCGCGCCTACGATCCCATCTCTGTCGCGCGGTACATGTCGCTCGTGGAAGGCGCCTATGGGATCTCGCAGGGCGCGAATCCGCTGATCTCGCTCGGCGGGGATCAGCCAAGCGAGTTGCTCGAGTGTCTCGCGAGCGCGCGGGTTCGCTGGCAGCAGGACGGTCAGGGTCACGTGGGCGTCGTGCCCATCCGAACGTCTCTGCCGCGCGCCTACGCCGCAACGAGCGTGCTTCCCCGTTCCGGCCGCGCAGCCCTGGACGCTGTCCTGGCTACGGGCGACCCCTGGACACAAACCGTGATCGAGGCGGAGACGCCTGCCCGGTCGGCTGCCGAGCGCATCGCCCCAGCCGAGATCACCGGCTACTCGCCCCACCGCGTGACCGTGCGCGCACACACTGACAGGTCGGGCTGGTTGGTGCTCACGGACACCTACTTCCCCGGCTGGCGCGCATCCGTGAATGGGCAGGAAGCCGCCATCGTGCCGGCAGACTACGCATTTCGCGGAGTTCCGCTTCCGCCGGGTGAGAACGTGGTCACGTTCAGCTACGAGCCCGCCAGCTATCGGATCGGCCTCTTCGTGACCTGCCTTTCACTCTGCGCCGGCATCGGTCTCCTCGCTGGGAACGCCGCCTGCAAGCGCTGCCGGGCGCCGTAAAATGCCCTCACTGGACACCTTCCCGATGATGAGGCATACTACAGCACCGGCCGGGGGATTGCGGGCCCCGGACAACAGCAAGGAACACAGCACCACTCGGAGCCTTGGAGGCGGCAGTGTTTGTACCAGATGATATTGCACGGGCGGCGGCAAAGCCGCCGCAGCCACCACGCGTCGCGGTGGACGAGCAGCCACGAGCTTCGCTCGTGGCCGGGGTGATCCATACGGCGCCGCCGGATCGGGTTTTCACCGGCCATCCGGTCAAGCTCGCCATCTTCCAGGGGCCGCTCGACCTGCTGCTCTATCTGATCGAACGGGATGAGATCGACATCTTCGACATCCCTATCGAGCCTATCACCAACGAGTATCTCCAATACCTCTCACAGCTCGAGACGCTGAACCTGGAGGTGGCGGGCGAGTTCCTGGTGATGGCATCGCAGCTCCTCGAGATCAAGTCGCGCATGTTGCTGCCGCAGCAGGAGCGGCCGCCCGAGGAGGAAGAGGAAGCGGGCGATCCGAGGGCGGAGCTGGTGGCGAGGCTGCTGGAGTACCGCAGGTACAAGCAGGTCGCGGAGGAGCTTCGGGCGCGGGCCGAGCTGCAGAAGTACGTGTTCTCCCGCGGGCTCTTCCTGACGGGGGAGGAGACGACGCCGGACGACCACCCTCACCTGATGCTCGGCGAGGTCTCGGCATTCGACCTGTGGGCCGCCTTCCAGAATGTGCTGTCGCGCGTCAGGGAGCCGGAGGGCCGCGAGCTCATGCGCCCGCGCTTCACCGTCGCGCAGAAGATCGCGGCTGTCGCGGCGCGGCTGCGCTGGTCGAAGGAAGGCATCCGATTCGAGGAGTTGTTCGAGGAAAACGTGACGCGCCTGGAGCTGATCGTCACGTTCCTCGCGCTGCTCGAGCTCATCCGGCTCCGGCGAGTGCGGGTGGCGCAGGAGCAGATGTTCGGCGAGATTCGCGTGTACCCAGTGGTTCATAGCCCTGCGGGGCAGACGGAAACGGGCGAGAACGGCGGGGCAGCCGCCGTTGCCGCAGCAATGGAGACCGACGGCGAGTGATGACTGACCCTGGACCAGAGGCACCACCCGCCAGCCAACCTGAAGCAGAGCCGAGTCGTGAGACGCAGACCACTTCCGGGGAGAAGCTCGCAGCCCTGGAGGCAGTGCTGTTCATGGCCGCCGAACCGATCGGCGCGGCCGAGCTGGCGGAGATCCTCGATGTGACGCCGGCCGAGGTTGACGGCCTGTGCGGTGAGCTTGCGGCGCTGTTCGACGGCCGGGGAGTTCAGATCACCCGAGTCGCGGGCGGCTACCAGGTTGCGACCCGGCCCGAGTACGGACCGTTTGTGGCGAAGCTCCACAAGCCGGATCGATTCCGGCTCTCGCGCGCCGCGCTGGAGACCCTCGCGATCGTCGCCTACAAGCAGCCGGTGACACGGCCGGAGGTCGAGGCGGTTCGAGGCGTGAACTCGGACTCGGCCATCGATACGCTCGTGCAGTATGAGCTCATCTGCGAGGCGGGGCGCAAGGAAGCGCCAGGCCGGCCGGTTCTTTACCGAACAACCGATAGCTTTCTCGGCCACTTCGGCCTCAATTCCGTGGCGGACCTCCCGCGCATCGACTCGATTCCCGCAGACGAAGAGGCGGTGCGGGCCGAGGTCGAGGAATCGTTGGCCGCGGCCGGGCATGCTCAGGTGACTGCGGAAGAGGACGAGGGCCGGCGCGCTATCGAACCGGGCGGGATGCCCGGCCCGGACGAGAGACAGGCGGAGGGGACGCAGGAGCAGTCTGCCTGATGCGGCGGGCGAGGGTGAGTCTGGCTGCAGCCCTTGTCGCGGTTTCCTGGGCTCTGTGCGCGGTCTCCGCCGCTTCCGCTGCTGAACCTCCGCCCATCCAGGCGACCGCGGCAGTTCTCATGGACACCGACACCCGCGCCGTGCTCTTCGACAGGAACATGCACGCGCGCCGGCCTATCGCCAGCACCACGAAGGTCATGACCGCGCTGCTCGCGCTCGAGCACGCGGACCAGGCCGCCGATGTCACGGTGAGCGCCTCCGTTCTGGGCATCGAGGGATCGAACGTCGGCCTCAAGCCGGGCGACGTGGTGCGGATGGGTGATCTGCTGCCTTCGCTGCTCCTCGCCTCAGGCAATGACGCGGCGGTGGCCATCGCCGAGCACATCGGCGGGAGCATTGCGGGCTTCGCCGACATGATGAACGTCCGCGCGGCCGAGCTCGGCGCGCACGACTCGCACTTCACGAACCCCCACGGTCTATACGACCCCAAGCATTGCTCGTCCGCCTATGACCTCGGCCTGATCACATCCGAGGCGTTCCGGCACCCGCGATTCGCGGAGCTCGTCGGCTCGAAGACCGCCGAGGTGCAGTTGCCCAGCGCGCCGGAGGGCGTGGTGCAGCTCGTCAACCACAACAAGCTTCTCTGGCGGGCGGATTTCGTCGACGGCGTGAAGACAGGATTCGTCAAGGAATCGGGGCACTGCCTCATCGCCTCCGGCAGCCGCAACGGCTGGCGGCTCATCGCGGTCGTTCTCGACAGCCCGGACATGTACGCGGATGCGAAGGCGCTGCTGGACTATGGTTTCGCCGCGTTCAGTCGCCACGTCTACGCCAGGGCGGGCGATGCCGTCGGGCAGGCGCCGGTCAAGGCAGGGAAGCTGTCTCGCGTGCCGGCCGTGGCCGAGTGGACGCTGGCGGCTGTCACTGGCCCTGGGGTTGCGGAGGACTGCCGCCTCGAGGTCAGGCTGGAGAAGCTGACGGCGCCGCTCGGAAAGGGCGCGCGCGTCGGCATGGCTCGCCTCGTCTCGGCGGGCGGTGAGGTGATCGCCGCCTCCCCCCTCGTCGCGGGCGAGGCGGTCCCGCGGTCGTGGCTGAAGATCATCGCGGCGTGGCTGTTCCGCTCGGCCGCAGCCATCGCGGTATTCGTCTTCTCGGTGAGGACCTGTGCAAAGATTGTCAAAGCTCGTCGCCGCCGCCGGCGTCTCCTCGCGACGCAAAGCAGCGGACCTTATCCGGGCGGGCCGCGTTCGGGTTGACGGTCAGGTTGTCACCCACCCGGGCGCCGAAGTCGATCCGGAGGCCGCGCGCGTGGAGGTGGATGGGCGGCCGATAGCGCTGCAGCCGAAGCGCTATGTTATCGTCAACAAGCCGCGCGGGCCGATCTCTACGGTCGTCGATCACAGAGGGCGTCGAACCGTGCTCGACCTCCTCCCCGCAGGCGAAGAACGCCTCTATCCCGCCGGACGGCTGGATGCGGACACCGAGGGCCTGCTGCTGATCACGAATGACGGCGAGCTGACGTACCGTCTGACCCATCCGCGGTACGGCGTCGCGAAGGTCTACGAGGCGGAAATCAAGGGCAGCGTGTCACGTGATGACGTTCGTCGGCTCGAGCAAGGCATGATGCTCGCCGAAGGTCAGACCGGCCCCACCGGAGTGAGGATGTTGCGAGAGGGGCGTGACACTTCGCTGGTCGAGATCACCGTTCACGCCGGGCGAAAGCGGATGGTGCGACGGATGTTCGACGCGGTCGGACATCCCGTCATCGCCCTGCGGCGAATCCGCATCGGCCCGCTGGCGCTGGGCGATCTCGAGCCGGGCCAGTGGCGCGAGCTTACCGATGAGGAGGTCGCCGGCCTCGCGGCGGCCATAGCGAACGAAACCGCCCCACGGGGCGGGGCGGAGTAGGGAAGTCACCCAGCGACTCGGGTGGGTCTCAAGCTGCTCTGATAACCTTCCCGGACTTGAGGCACTTCGCGCACACGTGGATCCGCTGCTGCTTCCCGCCCCGCACCGCGTTGACGCGCTGGAGGTTCGGCAGCCATCTGCGCTTGGTGTGAACCTTGGAGTGACTCACGCTGTTGCCAACCTGAGGGCCTTTGCCGCACACATCACATCGTCTGGCCATGACAGAACTCCACACTGACTTCGCTTGAGATGGTATGATAGCATAGACTGCACGATCACCACAACCGGCCCTGGGCTCGGCCCTGCGACTCTTCCCGATATGATCGTTCGTGACCTATCTGATGCTGTGAAGCACGTTCCGCCGCTCGCGCCGGATGACTCGGCTGCGCGCGCGATCCGCATCATGAAGGCGAAGGGCGTGCCGGCGGTCCTGGTCGCCGAGGACAACCGCCTGGTCGGCATGGTGTCGGAGGCGGATATCGTAGCGCTGGCCGCATCTGCCTCCGAGGTCCGCGACCTCCTGCGAAGCACGCACTTGTCGGAGGTC
>Ga0315274_10004874_pt1 | contig 19704 bp, 17 predicted proteins | sample YL17G02_20_MG_FD_203700 | JGI IMG/M metagenome (GOLD analysis project Ga0315274, IMG submission 203700) | Sediment microbial communities from Yellowstone Lake, YNP, Wyoming, USA - YL17G02_20 | ecosystem: Environmental > Aquatic > Freshwater > Lake > Sediment | place: USA: Wyoming | collected... | reverse complement strand
TATTAGCATCTTGATTGCTCTCTTATGATCTATGCTTGTGGATGCTTATGATAATTGGGTTTAAACTTTACCTAAAATGGCTTCAGACATCCGTATCAAAATTAAACAAAAAGTGCCAAAGTCGAGATATATGAACTATCATATAATATTGTCTGCTATTCGGTAGGCTACGTCCCACACTAATAGTATCTAAACAAAGCATTGCAGCGTCATAGAGTCAACATATATTATATAATATGACTGTCTGCTCATAAGAGGTTGATATTATCGTTTCAAGGCTGATAGTCTGCAATAGCAATTTTACATGATAAGGAGATTGTCATGATTTGTTAATATTTTGACGAATTACATTTAGTATATAATATCTCAACGGGAAAGGTGACAAAAATCTGACATTCATTTTTCCCTTGACTATTAACATAAGAGGTTGGGTTGAGGAACGAAACCCAACTAAAAGTCTCTAACCAGGTGAGAATTTACGGTGCGATGTACTAAGAAAGTAAGTAATGAGTATTGCTTGGGAGATAAATATGTTATATCGTAGGATGAAGAAGACAGGTGATGAACTTTCGATACTTGGATTTGGCTGTATGCGTCTCCCGCAAAAGAACGGCAAAAATGAGAATGGGCGGATTGATGAAGAACGGGCGACTAAACAAATCCGTTATGCAATTGATCACGGGGTGAATTACCTCGATACTGCTATGCCATATCACATGGGTGGAAGTGAGCCCTTTTTGGGACGCGCTCTTACTGATGGTTATCGAGAACGGGTTAAGCTTGCCACTAAACTGCCTCCTTGGTTGGTTAAGATAAAACAGGATATGGATGACCTGCTTAAAGTCCAGCTCAGTAAGCTTAAAACAGACCATATTGACTATTACCTATTGCACGGTCTCGATGGGAAAAGCTGGGGAAAAATAAAAGACCTGGGAACGCTTGAGTTCCTCGACAAAGCCAAAGCGGACAGACGGATTATCAATGCGGGCTTCTCATTTCATGGGGATAGGGATACCTTTAAAGAAATTATAAACGCTTATGACTGGGAGTTCTGCCAGATTCAATATAACTTTCTGGATGAGCAAAATCAGGCTGGCACAGAGGGGCTTAAATATGCGGCGGAAAAGGGAGTTGGTATAGTCGTAATGGAACCATTACGTGGTGGCAACCTTACTAGGAGAATCCCACGAGCGGTTCAAGAAGCCTGGGATCAAGCGGAAATAAAGCGAACTCCGGCTGAATGGGCACTTCGCTGGGTCTGGAATCATCCTGAAGTCACTGTCGTGCTTTCTGGAATGAATGAAGAAAAGCATATTGAGGAGAACATCAGGATAGCAGGCGAAGCATATCCTGATTCCTTTGCTCAAGAAGAATTGGATCTGGTAGCCAGGGTTAGGGATACCTATCGAGACTTGATGAAAGTTGGATGCACCGGTTGCCGTTACTGTATGCCGTGTCCATCAGGGGTAAATATTCCCGCTTGCTTTGAGTTTTACAACAATATTCATATATTCGGAGAGAAGGATGCGAAGATGATGTATGCGTGGAGTCTGAGTGGATCCTATGCCTCTCAATGCAAGAACTGTGGCAAATGCGAAAAAGCCTGTCCGCAGCATCTTCCTATCCCTGAACTTCTCAAGGACGTGTCTGGAGAATTCGAGAGTCTACTTCTGAAGCCAACCATTTGGCTACTCAAAGGCTTTATGGCGCTGCAGAGGTGGAGTAGCTTACGGAAAGCTCGAAAACTTGAGAATTAAAGGAGATACATATCATGCTTGATATTGGCTGGTTTTCGAGCGGCAGGGATCAAGCCGCTATTGACCTATTAAGAGTCGTCTCCGATGCGATCCAGAGCAAATCCATTGATGGACGGTTCTCATTCGTTTTTGTCACCAGAGAAAAAGGCGAAAAACCTGAAAGTGACAGGTTCATTGATTTCGCAGAGGAACTGGGTCTAAACGTAATGACGCTTTCTCACAGAAACTTTGAGCCGCAACTGCGAAAAGCAGGGCTTGAAGAATCCCAAAAATTAGGAAGTGATTCACCACTCCTTGAAAACTGGCGAAAACGTTACGACGAAGTAGTGATGGAAAAATTATCGCATTACAATCCCAACGTGATAGTCCTCGCTGGCTACATGCTCATAGTCAGTTCTGATATGTGCCGTAAGTATAACATGATAAACCTGCATCCAGCCCTCCCCGGCGGACCAAAAGGAACGTGGCAGGAAGTTGTCTGGCAACTTCTGGAACAAAGAGAAAAGAAAACCGGGGTGATGATGCACCTTATAACCCCCGAACTGGATGCAGGTCCCGCCATAACCTATTGTGAATACAGCATCTACGACAATCAAATTAAACCATTGTGGGATCAATGGGAAATTAAGCGCAAAAGCAAATCATTAAAAGAGATTCAGAAAAGCGAAGGTGAAAATGAACCTCTATTCAGCGAGATACGCAGACGTGGTCTCAAGCGTGAGTTCCCGCTTATAGTTTCAACACTCAAAGCCGCTTCATTAAAGAAATTTAGCATAGTGAACGGTGAAGTTATATCTCGTGGACAAAAACTTATACGGGGATTTAACCTAACAAACGAAGTTGAAAGCTCTATATCATGAATATATGCGAAATCTTTTATAGTATTCAAGGAGAAACTACCTATTCTGGTCTCCCATGTGTCTTTGTGAGGACATCCGGCTGTAATCTCAGATGTACCTATTGTGATACAAAGTATGCCTATGAAAATGGCACTGATATGTCTATCGAGGCAGTAATGGCTCTGGTGAAATCATACAGATGTCGGCTTGTCGAGATAACCGGTGGGGAACCGCTTTTACAGGATGATGAAGTGAATAGTTTAATTAAATTTCTGCTTGAAAACAGACACGATGTTTTACTCGAAACAAACGGTAGTATCAGCATCAAAAACGTAAACCAGCGGGTCATAAAGATAGTAGATTTAAAGTGTCCGGACAGCGGGATGTCTGAGCATATTTATTGGAAAAATCTTGAATACCTGACAGAGCATGATCAGGTTAAATTCGTTTTGAGTAGCCGTAGAGATTACGAATGGGCTAGGGATATAATTAAAAAAATTTTTCCATGTAAAATAGAAATACTTTTATCCACTGTTTTTGGTTTACTAAATTCGGCAGATGTAGTAAAATGGATGCTGGAAGATAGTATTAACGCCAGATTTCAACTCCAGATACATAAATATATATGGCATCCAGATACTAAAGGAGTTTAATTTTTTTTGTTGACCTGATCATTGATTATGTGATAATATAGCTATTATGGTAATAAGGGGATTAAGCGAATTACAAGTCATTCATAACAAATGGCTGTTTATTTATATATTGAGGGTCTGAAAAGATGGAATCCCAATTTCTCTGGCACGCACTAGAAACTGATTCCGTAGCACACGAACTTAAAACTGACCTTGAACAAGGTTTAACCAACAAAGAAGCGCATTCCCGTTTTGCTGTCTATGGACGGAATGAGTTACCCGATCACCACAGCATTCCTGTGGCATATCTGTTTCTAAGGCAGATTGCCAGCAGTATGTTACCTTTTCTGCTAATATTCTCAGGATTTCTGTTCTACCTATGGTCAGCAAACGGTGATACAAAGCTATTTACAATTGCTGTTGCTGTTTTGGGTATTCTGGTTGCTAATGTGATCTTGGGCAGTTTTCAGGAGTTGAAAGCCGATAGATACCTTTACTCTCTGCGGAAGATTGCACGAGATGCTGTATATACCAGAGTTCTACGGAATGGACACATTTTACCTGTAAGAGTAACCGAATTAGTGCCAGGAGATATTTTCTATTTTGAAGCAGGCGATCAAATCCCTGCGGATGGGCGTTTAATCGAAGCTAATCAGTTGACCATAGACGAATCTGTTATTACCTACACAAAAGTAGATGCCGAAAAAGACCCCTCTGTACTTGAAAAAAATGTACAAATTCATCAGAGAAATAATATGGTTTTCATGAAGTCAGTGGTAGTAACAGGGAGAGGGAAGGCAATTGTAACGGCAATAGGCAAGCAAACTCAGGCATTTCAGGAAGAAATAGAAGACGAAACGATCGCTCAGCACTCCGAGTTTGAATCAATGCTTTCAAGAAGGGGATACTGGTTTGCGCTTGGATGTATTATTCTTTCTGCGGTTTTGGGAGCAATGGTTATATTACTGAACAAAAAACCAGTTCTTGATGGTGTTATGGCAGGCTTGATTTTACTGATGGCGGCATGGCCTGCCGGGTTGATTGAGTTTGTTACAATGGCTTTCGCTGTCGGTATGAGAAAACTCAGTGACCTTAAAATTATTATCAAGAATCTACCGGGTGCAGAAAAACTGGCTGACGTTGTTTTGATATGTTGCAGTAAAAAAGGAGTATTAACTCAAAACAAGATGATCGCCCGTAAGATATTCGTTGACGGTGAGATTATAGACATCGAAGATAATGAGGATGATGCGGATTCTAAAATATTAATGGATAGCAAAAATGCCGATCTTCCACTATTACTCACAGTTGCTTCAATGTGCACGAATACTGAAGTAAAGAATACATCAGAAGGCTGGAGCATCGAGGGTGATCCAACAGAAGGTGCGTTGATAATCGCCGCTATGAAAGGCGGGATCAACAAAGATGAGCTTGAGCTTTCTCTGACGAGGATAGGCGAACTTCCTTATAATTCCGAGAGAAAACGAATGTCTGTTATATATAAAGACAGTAATGGTGAGGTGTTCGTTTTCACAAGAGGGGCTGTTGAAAATGTAATGGATATATGCAGTGATATGCAGTTACATGGTTACATAGATACGTTAAATGCAAGTAAATTTCGTGCTGTCAGATCCGTAAGCCGCAATTTTGCAAAAGACCGTGCAGAATGTATTGCCTTTGCTTATTCTCCATTAGAAGAGGAACCCACCGATTATACCGTTGCAGCAATAGAGCAGGATATGATCTTTGTCGGCATGATAGGGCTTGTAGACCCACCTCGTATAGATGCAAAGCAGGCGATTAAAAAATGTCTCTTGGGAGGGATAAAGCCTATAATGCTTACCGATGATTGCAAAGAAACAGCCATCGGTTTTGCAAAAGAACTGGGACTGGCTCGTGGAGAATCAGAAGTATTGACCGGTGAAGAGCTTGATACTCTGGATGAAAAAGAATTTTATGATATACAAGATCGCTTTTCCGTATACTCAGACCTTTCTCCCTCACAAAAAACACGAATTATCCAGACGTTGATGGAAAGTGGACGTATCACAGCGATGATTGGTGAATCTGCAAGCGATGCAGGTGCAATACAGGAAGCCAACGTCGGAATCGCCGCTGGACAGATGGGGTCGTCAGTTAGTATCAACACATCAGATATGCTGATCATGGATAACAGCTTCAATACTGCGGTGAAAGCCATTGAAGGCACACGAAGCACACTGCAAAATGCTAAAAAAGTTATACGCTATTTTCTGTCTATTAGTCTGGCGACTACCAGCATTATCCTATTCTCATTTATTGTCAATTTATTCTGGAAGGGATTTGTTTTCCCTCCTCTATCGCTTCTGCAAATTTTGTGGATTAATTTCATTGCTTGCAGTATACCCGCCATTGGCATCGTTTTCAATCCGTTTACAACAAACCTTTTGGGAGATGGTACTTATGCTCATGGGAGGATGTTTAACAGTGAGTTAAAAATTAATATCCTGATAAGAGGAATGTTGACAGCCATATTTGCCATTATTGTTTACGCTTTTTCTCTGGGCCCTACGGATTTGTGGGATGCAAATCAGGATCGTGCCAAGACCGCCGCAATGACAATACTGGTGATGTCACAACTCGCCTTTGCCTTTCAGTGTGGACGTTCATCTAATGACGGATTTTTCCGCAAGTTTTTCAGCAATAAGCTTTTACTGGGATTAGTGGTTCTGGCTTTATTTATGCACCTTGCAGTCATATACGTGCCAACCGTTAGTGCTATCTTCGGAACAAAACCACTCTCTCTTATAGATTGGATTCCGATAGTCGTAGCTTTTGCCATATTCTGGCTTCCGTTAGACGAACTATTTACTACCAGCATTGATTACGAGGAAGAATATGAGGAAAAGAGTTACGAAAAACGGGAAAGCATTGAAGATGATCGAACTATCATAGACGATACGGAATTAGAAGACGATTCAGACGACGAAATCTCATAAAAACTCATTAACCCCAAAGTATCCTAACTTTCCATATTTGTGTTTGCTAACCCAACAATAACAAACATTGACTAAGAATTAACGCACCCCTCACGTCTGCTTCGCATCCGTATTTCCCCTCTCAAGCGGGGAGTTTCTATCAACACGGATGCGAAACAGACGTAAACTCTCCTCTTGGGAGGGGATCAAGGGGTGGGTAAAAACAGCTACTTTTTAGGAACAGCTCCCAAAAGCTTTGCTATCTCAGCATCCATCTTTACTTCATCATAAGCTGGCGGACCAACGTAAGCGGAAAACACGGTACCATCCTTTTTGACGAAGAATATTAATGGTAACTGGGTAACCTTGTAATCCTTTAAAGCCTTAGCTCCTTCTATCAGTATTGGGAAAGTGAGTTTGTTATCAGTGACAAACTTCTGGATTTTTGTACGATTTGTCTCCGAAGTAATCCCAAGCACGATAAGCTGTTGCTGATTCTGATCTTTTTGATTCTTATTATACTTCTGATAGAGCTTTTCCATCAACGCAACTTGCTTTTTTGAAGTCTTGCTAAAAGTTGCGAAGAAATCAAGCACAATGATCTTGTCTTTGAAAATAGTCTGGGACAACTTTACTTCTTTATCTTTTTCGTTAAGGCTTTTTAGTATAAACTCTGGCGCCTTTTGACCAACTAGCGACTGGAAACCAGCCACAGGAGCAGGTCCTCAGGCGCATTCCGCTGAACCTGTGTAAACAAGCGTAGCGATAAATAATGTTGACAGCACCAAAATTGTCAGTCTTGTCTTTTTCATTTTGCACCTCCGGTTTATATTGGTTCTAAAACAATCTCGCAAAATCTGCGAAAGTCACTGGTGTTGTAAGTCACCAATAGCCTTATATTGTGTGCAAGCATTGTTGCAACAATATTGGCATCATAAATAAAATTCGGTTATTCATTAGAATCTTGCGCTTGCACCGATATTCCATATCCACGAATCGTTCAGGATTTCATTTTTGATAAACGAAACCTCACTACCGATGCTAACAAATGGTAATAGGTTAAGTTTCAAACCGAGTTTAGGTATTGTCTTCCAAACATTGAATGGATTATCTTTCGAGTTCAGATAGACGTAGTTTAGTGTGACACCTGCATAAGGCTCTAGAAAGAACAAAAGGTTAGCACTTACCAGACCATTTATAGATACTACCCCAAAACCCGGTGCTGATACCTTGATAGTCTTTTCATCAGGCAGGTATATCATAGAATACTGAGCATCAATAGCCGCATCTACTACAGGAACACCTTTCAACAAATCAAGCTTGTAGTCAACCGATAGTATAAATGGATCTTTGAACTCGAATTCATTTCCCTGCCCAAACCCTATCGTAGCACCAAATCCACTTATACGTCCGTTGATATATATTTGAAGTGAATCAATAGCCTTTTTTGGGTTAGCTTTGTTGAAATCTGGTACTTCACCAGCGCCAGTTATCGTTCTACCATATAATGATACTCCCATCTTTTCAGATTTTGCGGAACTGAAAATGCTTGGGGCAAGAAGCGTTCCAAACAGACCAACAACTTCAGTCGTTTCTTTATCTTTGCCATTATCTGAGCTAGCAAAAATACTCGCCGGGATGACAGAGATCAACAACATTCCAACAAACACTAAAATAAAAACACTTTTCACGAAGTTCCTCCTTTCAACCTGATGGTTGATAAAAATTTTACTTCTTAACCTTGTAAACGAATACCGCTCCAATAGCCATAAATAGCAAGTTTGCCGTCCAACAGGACAACATTGCAGGTAATTTGCCGTTGTTGCCTAAGGCTTCGAAGATAGCGATAGCAATACCCCAGTATATGAATGTTATGAACATAGTGAGCAGGAAACCCACCGCCATGCCAGACCTGCCGAACATGATAAATAACGGCGCACCTAAAACAGCCATCACAAAACAGGCAAACGGGAATGATATTCTGCTGTGGAAGCTTACAAGGTCTTTTCTTACTACCTGCCCTGTCTTTTTCTTGTATCCTATCAGTTTCGATAGCTCAAGAAGCGTCATTCTTTGCTGGCTTTGCGATCCCTTAACCATGATCTCCGGGTCTTCTGATACTACTATGTCTTTCTGTCTGAAGGGTGTTTCTATCCACCTTCCTTCGTTAAAAATCCTTGTCACTCCATTCTTGAGACTCCATACTTTGCCTGACCATGATGCTTCCTTAGCAAATACGTCACTTTTAACACTGTTGTCTTCATTCATTTCGTAAATGGTGACGTTATTCATACTGCGATCATGTAAGGATATATAGTCTATGTAAAAAACGTGGCTCCCGGAGCTTATGAAGACGACCTTTGAAGCAGTTCCCGGTGTTTGTGGATTAAGCCCTTTTATGTCAATATCCTTGCCAGTAGCCCACGTCACAACCTGATCGTTGAAAGCTATCATAAGAAATGTTATCAGGAGAGAAGTCACAAACACCGGCATAAAAACTCGATAAAGACTTATACCGCAAGCTTTCATTGCGGTGATTTCGTTGTTCTGTGCCATACGCCCAAGTGAGAAAAACGTTGCGAAAAGCATTGATGGCGGAGCAATCTGGATTATGTAACCCGGTACTTGAAGCAACAGGCTTTTTAGGGAAGATAAAAGCGACATTTTTTTGGCAATAAACGTTCCTATTTCTTTTTCACCGAACCTGACTACGAGGAGAAGTGTGGTGAAAAAAATCAGGCTATATATAAAGTTTTTCAGCAATTCCCAGATTAAATACTTATCCAGAACCTTAATTTTTATAGTTTGCATAATCATACCCATAGACACTACTACTGTTCTTTGGGAAATAACTTACTTATGAATTTAGACGTACGGATAGGGGCTTCTCGTATAGTTCTTATGGTTAGTATTATCCCAGCTATACCGATGAGAATGTTTGGCGTCCATGCTCCAAGGAACGGCGGATATACCCCGGCTTTACCCAGCCTTTCTCCAATAGTCAAAAGCACGTAATAAACAATTATAAGTGCCACACCTACACCAAGCCCGACCATTCTGCCACCTCGTCGTACTATCAATCCCAGTGGCACACCAATCAAACCAAAAATCAGGCTTGCAAATGGTATTGATACTTTCTTATATAATTCAACCAGATACTCGTTAAGCTGATACTTTTGAATATACTCCTTCACGTAATCCCTTGTCAATGGTGACTGCAATTCTTCATTTAGCTTTTTCAACTCATCTTTTACTTCTTTCATGCTCATATTTCGGGGGCCTGCCGATACTCTTTCATCTTTATCAAGAGATCTGGCTATATCAAGAATGAGCTCATCTTTTGTAAAACTCCCTGTGGAGTATCCATGCAATGGGTTCTTCGGATCAGCCTGATATATGTTTCCACTGTAAAGGTCTAAAGCTGTCCATTGGTTAAAGAATCTCAGATTACCTTCTTTTGCTGTTACAAGCTTAGGTGAATCACCAGACCGCTCCCAGATCATAATTGATTCTAACTTCCCTGTTTTCTCATCCATGCTCTTGAAGTACCATTTTCTACCTTCGCTTGACATTTCTTCCATTATGGTATCTGGTTCCAGAACGAGTGCTGGATGCTTGCGCCTTATATCAGTGTAAAGCCTTGTATAAGCCTGATTGCCTTTGGGGATGCTAAAGTCCATGAAGAATACCATGAAAACGCTAAGGATAAGTGTTGTGATTACCACAGGGGAGATTAGCTTTTGCATACTTACCCCGGCTGTTTTCATAGCAATTATCTCATTATCAGCAGATAGGCGTCCAAACGCAGTAACTATCCCCACCAATACTGCCATTGGAACTGTAAGCACAAGCGCCGCCGGTGAATAGTAGAACAGCATTTCTACCATATACCAGGGATTAATGCCCTTTTCGACAAAATACTTGGTCAGAAGAAAAACCTTGTCTACGAGAAGCACCGACGTGAATGCTACAAGTGCAAGGAAAAAAGGCTCGATTATCTGTGACAGAGAATAACGTGTAAATATTTTCAAGGTGAAAACTCCTGCTAATATGGTGATTTTTGATTCAGTTTTCTGGCAATAGCATATAAAGGAGTAACAGACTTATGGATATTAACTTAATTTTTCGATAATGATGCGGAGCTAAGTAATTGGTTTCAGTTTGTATCATTTGCTTAAGCTGAAGATTGCTAATCCTATAAGATTTTCCTTATATTGTATAGGAATTTATAGAGATTATACTTTATATCCTGTCAAATATCAACGAGTTTTTCCATTTATGGAAATTCCCCAATACATATTCTATTATGATTCTACTCTAATCCAAAATTATAAAGTCAAACAGATAAAGGCAAAAATATAGACTACTCCTGTAAGATTTTTCCACCACATTAAAAACCACAATAAATGCTAATCCACTTTGGGAATTTCTACGAATAGCCAAAAATGTTTGACAGATTTCTCTCTTTGTGGTAATATAGAAGTGCCTTACAAATAAATGCTAACATATTTAGCTTGGTAAAAGGTGATTTAATCCATATCATTTAATAACTATACTTTTACAGTTTTTTGAAATATCAAATATTTATGCGGTTTTGTAGATGCGAGGTTACCTCGCTTATACATTTGCAAACCTGCATGAAATCTAGTTTTTTGTCTACCAGATTAAAAAGTGTAAAAGTATAGTAATAATTAATTTAATCTTAACCAGCAAGTGGAAGCTTAAGGAGAGGGATATGAAATTCGTTTTTGCTTTTGCAGTTCTGATGTGTTTTATGCTCAGTGGTTTGGTTATGGCTGGTGATCCTGATCTCATAATTTATTTATCATTTGAGGAAATGAACGGTAAAGTTATTGCTGACCAATCAGGGAATGGCCACGATGGTGACGTTAATGGTAAGATCAAGATAGTGGATGGTGGCAAGCGTGGCAAAGCGGCGGAGTTTGCATCGGGTGACTACATTGATATGCACGGTCCCGATATCCCTGAAGACCAAATTCCAACAGATGCTATTACAGTTTGTGCATGGGTCAAATGTAAAAATACAGGAGATCATCACGAAATATTTAACGCAAGGGCAAAGGATGCAACGTGGGTAGTTCATCCTGAAGTTCGTAGTGCTGGCAATTTTAGATGGCTATTGCGTAGTGATGGCGGAGCAACCATATTTGATATGCAGACAGGCGCAGTAGAATGGGAGACCTGGATGCACTTTGCTGGAACATACGATGGCAAGAAAGGCATATTGTATATAAACGGAGAAAGCGTCGGCGAAAACAATGGTGGAGTTAAGATAGCCAAAGACTGGGGATCAGGCGCAAGGGTCGGAAGAACCATTGATGACGCCCGACCTTTCACCGGACTTATGGACGACTTAAACATCTGGAAGAAAGCTCTGACGAGGGATGAAATCCTGATCGTCATGGAAAAGGGACCAGAAGGAATAATAAAAAGCGAAGCTGTATCGCCAATTGGAAGCGTGACGACAACGTGGGGACAGTTGAAGTCCCATTAAACTGATGGAGAGATGTCTCTCTATCATTGTTGCTCTATGAAACACTTATTATATATGAGGAGGTTTAACCATGAGGTATATTCTGTTTGCAGGTACAATGTGTATTCTATTAACTTTGTCTCTAGTTGCATTAGCGGCTGATCCGGACCTAGTCATTTACTATTCGTTTGATAATTTTAGCAATGTTTTGCCTGATCAATCGGGCAAAGGGCATGACGGCACTGTGGTTGGTGATATTACACCGGATGCTGGTGGCAAGCGCGGAGGTGCCGCAAAGTTTACCAAAGGCAGTTACTTTGACCTTAAAGGTGAAAGTTTTCCCACCGCTGACATTCCATCTGATGCCATAACACTATGTGTATGGGCTAAGCCAGAAGATACGGGAGATCATCAGGCAACATTCAATGCACGTGCTGAAGATCAAACGTGGATCATTCATGCTGAGTTCCGTAATGGTGGCAAGCTCAGATGGCTTTTGCGCACTGCTGGCGGAACAACCATATTCGACATACAAGATGGCCAATGGGCCCCCGATCAGTGGATTCATTACGCCGGCGTTTATGATTCAGCCGACGGTAAAGCTATTCTCTACGTCAATGGTGAGAAGATCGCTGAAGCCGCAGGCAATGCAAAAATTGCTGGTGATTGGAAGATGGGCGCCCGTGTTGGTAAAAATATTGACGATGCGAGACCATTCGCTGGACTCATGGACGATTTCTGCTTATATAAGAAAGCGTTGAGTCAAGACGAAGTGAAAGCAGTCATGGATGGTGGACCACAATTACCATCCTCAGTATCACCTGAGAGATCCATCACAACTACGTGGGGAAGCATTAAAAACTAACAGTTAGTAAATAAAGAAGGAGACGGGTTACAAACCTGTCTCCTCAATTAATTTTCTCTGAGACTTTTTGAATCAACTTTATCTTCAGTCTATTCCTCGTTAATTCTTTTTCTTCTATTCTTCTAGTGCGTAACTCCAAGTTATATTAAGGTGCAGATGCCTGAAAATAAGGTATACTAATGTTTTAATTTACAAGGAGGAACTTCCCATGTGTTTAAAACCTGCAAAATTTGTGGCTTTTATCTTTCTTACATTAATTTTTGTATCTGGTATTTTGGCTAAAGATTTTCGTTCAGATATTAAAGTAGCAGACTTAAAAGCAAGTAGCGGATTAACTTACGAAATCGCTGAGAATTTTCAAGTAGGCGATAAGGAATACACTGATCGAGATTATACATTCACAAGTATACCTGACTACCTTTTGGGATTAACATGGATTCGCACTGCAAATGACGACAAAAAAAGTGTCACCCTTGAAGTAAGTTTTAAAATAGACAAAGATGCTTATGTCTATATTCTCTGGGTAGCCAGAGACCCGGCTCAACAAGATTGGCTTCAGAATAATTACACGAAAATTGATGGTGAAGTTGGGTCAACAGATGAGCCACTTTCTGTGTATAAATCCAATCAGCCATTCTCGGCAGGAGAAGTGAAAACTTATCAATCCAATACTGGCGCAGGACACTACGTCATTGTATTGGAGGCAACCGAATCGTTAGCCTCAGTAAAAGCTTCAGATAAATTAACCACTACTTGGGGTAAGATAAAAGCAAACCATTGATGTTTGAATTTAATGATGCGCTTTAAATGAAAGGTGGTGCGACTATGTTTCTGAAGATTTTAGGAACTCTGATCTGTGTTTTTCTTATGATAGTTTCTATAAGTGCTATTCTGGCTGTAGACGTTCGCACAGATATTAAAGTGACAGAATTGAAGGCAAACAGCGGTTTGGCGTATGAAGTCGCTAAAGATTTGCAAGTGAATGATAAGGAATATACCGATAGAGAATATTTGTTCACAAGCATGCCTGACTATCTTTTGGGATTGACATGGATACGCACTGCGAATAATGACAAACAGAATGCCGCTCTGGAAATAAGTTTCAAGATAGATAAGGATGCTTATATCTATATTCTCTGGATAGCCAGAGATCCTGCTCAACAAGAATGGTTTCAGAAGGATTATGAGAAAATAGATGGTGAAGTTGGTTCAACGGATGAACCGCTTTCAGTATATAAATCCAAGAATACATTCTCAGCGGGAGAAATAAAGACATATCAAGCCAATACCGGTGCAGGGATGTACGTTATTGCTTTGGAAGCGGTACCTAAGTTAGCCGTTGAACATTTGAATAAAGTGGCTGTTACGTGGGGAAAATTGAAAAGAAGCCAGTGAGAGATTTTTATGTGCTTGGGAGTGCATAAGCTGTGCTTACGCACTCCTAAACTTGCTAATTCAATCAACCAGGGAAGAACTCATACATTCTTTGGTTCAACAAAAATCCTAATATTAGCCATCCACCTCCGACACTGATCTCTCCTGCAATTAAACCTATAAAAAATGAACTTGCCTTTCTATAGCCTTTTAATCCTCCAAAACGGATTATAGACAGTTTCAAGACAAAACTGACGAACGCCACTGACCAGAAGTGATATATTGCCCATGTGCCTGCCATAGAGTAACCTAAAATATGAAATGGCCAGAACATAAAACGGGTACGCATCACCATAAGAAAAGAACCGAATATTCCGCCAAATATCATTCCTCCGATCCGTTCCAGATCGGGTAATGTAGGATAAGTGATCCAGTCTTTCATCATTGGGTATGCGTAATCACCATACATACTGCTTGTCCAGTTGAATTTACCGCTGTCACCCCCTTCGGTATAGTAAAAATCTAAAAGCACAAAAAATGAAGAAAAAATGGTTACGATAAGAGCTAACACCATAGCAATAGTTAATCGGTGCATTTCTTTACTGAGTCTATTATTAATCTGGTACCCCTCTAGCTGATGTGGCATGGGGTGCGCGGCAAAAGTCTCCCATGTGAACCAACTATACAAAGCTGAAACACCCATAGTGTCATAAGAGAACCTGCGGCTCCCGAAGATTGTAACCATTATAGTAGAAGGTGTAAATAATTCCAGCCAGTGCAATGGAAAACCAATCTGAGTTCGTACTTTACTAATAGCGATCGTTATGGCGTAATAAAAAAAGAAAAAACCAACAGCAAAAAGAAGCGATGAACCAGCTTTAATAGAAAAAACTATAAGGAAAAGTATGCATCCCAAAAAACCAAATACCGCAAGAGAATAATTTAAAGGTTCACCAGAAGATGAAAGCGCCTTTTTTCCAATAGCCGTTAATACGACTTCCTTCAGGTGTTTTCTTGCTACCCATATAGTGCCTAAAAAGATGGCGACAAATGCCCCTGCCGACTGTTCGGGAATATATGGGAACCCGGTTTTCATCCCCGTTATTCCAGAGACGAGGAGTTGCAGTTTTCCTAAAAGGTAGAAAAACCAGAGCGAAAAGGAAAGGTCAACTGGCATAAAATAGCAGGCTCCAATCAAAAATGGATTATATGCTATTCTAAACTTACCCATGTAGGATAATGGTTTATCAGGAAACACTAGAATGTCATGGCGGCGCATCTCAATGTGAGGGATAGAGGGATATAGGAAATTCAACCCGCTGAGTAAAGTAAGGAAGCCTGCGATAGAGAAACCAATCCAGAATAATCGAGTTCTAAATAAGCGATATTCTGGCTGGGCAAGCTGAAGCGGAATTTCGGTAAGCGGATAGGTAAATCTCTCATAGTCTGTCCACTGCTTACGAAAAATTCCTGAAAGACAGACTAATGAGAAGAAAAGTACTAAAGTAAACAACGCCCACCAGAGCAAAGGCGGGAGCCACGCTATTAAATGATGTCTAACAAATAGGGAAGATTCCCCGCCATAAAACTGAGCTAAAACAGTCTTGTCTGACACTGTCAGCCAATCAGGAAGATGAGTCTGGATAATCTGCTGATACTCATTTTCTGGTGTGGCGAACCAAAACGGAAACGCCATCAGAGCGACTAATCCTCCCAATGCTTGATGACATGAAAAAGAGCTTGCAACAGAAAGCAGAATATAGACCGCAAGGAGTTCGCTTGGCTCAAGTGCATACTTTCCAACGGGTGTCTTTTTTACGATTGAATTCAGAAGGATGCAAAAGAGCAGTATAATTACTACGTTATAGTATGGAACTCCGTAAGTAGCCCTGGCGTACCAGAGCGCTTCCTGGCGCAAAATCCAGTAGCTATTAAACGGAATGAGAAGCAAAGCAAGGAGAATTCCACGCCAGGGGGTACTTCTTTTTTTACGTTCTAAATTGTTAGCTTGCACTTGTATCATGATGGATTATTAAATCCCACTTTATCCCCCTGAAAAAAGGGGAAATCAGGTTTTTCTATTTCGTAAAGGGGAATGAGAAGGGATTTGGAACCACTCACAAAAACAAGACATTAATCATTATAGGAAATAGCTTTTCTATAATAGTTCACTGTAATTCTCCACAACCTTTCGGATTGCGGTCACGTATTGGTTGATATAACCTTCCTTTGGCTCAATAAACGCCGGGAATGAAATGATGTCTGGATATACCTTTTCGGTAATCGGAAGATCACCTTGTTTGTAGCCTTCACCAGCCAAGGGTCCACGCCCGTCATCATAGAGTGGTAATCCTTTGGTAAAGATGATATTTAGATGCCACAGCTGGAATGATGACCCGCCGATTTTTGCCCCTTCTGCACTCACAGCTTCACGAAACTTATCCACAGGCAGTTCCCCCAATTCATCTGGATTGTAAATTCCCTTAAAGTCACCATAGAAGCCGCCCGGCTGCGCTTTGGGGTATCTGCTTGCAAAACGTATCCCCGGTAATCCCTTCAACCCATCCTCAATTTGCTGATAGTTCTCATGTATTCGATTACTTCTATATTCAACAGTTTCCAGAGAGGCAAGCCCAATCGCCATGGATAGCGCGCTCGGGCGATACTTAACCAATGCAAATCCAGTTGAACCGATAGCTTTGTAATCAGGGTCAGTCAGATCGTCCACGATACCCCTTCGATTCAAGTGTCCCATTACAAGTATGCGTTCGTAGTAGCGACGGTTATTTGTGACAACAACTCCCGCTTCACCGCCTGCGACTGGTTTCCCACCGGGTGAAGACCCCTGCATGGAGAAACAACCGACATCGCCAAGAGAACCAACTGGTTTGCCATCCCATTTTGCACAGTGAGAGTGCGAACAATCCTCAATGATTGGAACTTTGTGCTTATTACCGATTTCTAGAATTCGATCCATGTTGCAGACGTTGCCAAAAAGGTGAGGGACGCAGATAGCTTTTGTATGAGGTGTGATATGCTTTTCAATGTCATCAGGATCTGCCAGAGTAGTATCCGGGTCAATTTCGCAAAAAACAGGTCTTGCTCCCAGCATCAATGACGGACCGAAAGTGCAGATCCAACCATAGCTAGGTGTGATGATCTCATCGCCAGGTCCAACACCCACTGCAAAATAAGCGGCAAGTAGGGTTGACGTACCGCTGTTTTGTGACAGACAAAACTCAGTGCCAACACGCTCTTTAAATTTTTGCTCGAATTCACCGGGAATGCCTGCATTAGTCTGCGAGAAGGACCTTTCCCGAATAATCTGTGTACATAGCTCGATCTCACGATCAACTGATGGATTCCATTGATCCGGGTCTTCGATAGTAACGGTTTTATCTCCACCTAACAAAGCTAACTTTTTTGCATTCATCATTTTATATCCCTTTCACATCATTTTATAAATAACGGTAAAAGTTTAAGATGCTGAAAGGGGGTTGCCAAATCTTTATTACTCTTTACTTAATGCAACCCCAATATTCTAGTGAATCACTAATACATATTTTTTATCAATCCCCAGGTTTTTGATAGCTTACCGGCAGGTTCGACAGGAGAACTGCCTATTAAATGTCCCGGTATAGGAGTTCCTTTCCCCGGAGGATAGGTTCCACTCAGGTCAATGAGTATATAGTCATAATATATTTCCTGAGCCCCACCTGTTGAATGACTACCAATATAAATACTATCGCTTGGGATTGTGCTAACACCAACCACTGTCTTTGAATCAATTTGAGGTTTTGGGTTTTCATCTAAATATATTGTGGCATCGTTTCCTTTTGCTGTGATGCGATATACGTGCCATTGTGTCCCATCTACTTTAAATTCCTCGGTTATAACAGCATTGCTTGTTCCATATTGGAAATGGTCTGTCCATAAGACACATTCAACACCAGAAAAACCCTTATCAAACCAACCTATATTGAGCGATTCGGGGTGTCCGCCCGTCGTGCATTTCATTCTGAGAACAATAGTCAATCCAGCATTGAGATCAACATCAAGGGGAAGATCACGAGCAGTTTTGGCACCAGCGACATCTTTAATATAATAAAGCTTATTTCCTGCATTATCGGGATCTGCTATGATTTTTCCCTGTGGACCATTTACCTCGTTATTATCCCATTCTGAGTTCCACTTTGGATCAGAATTTTCGGGTAATTGATCGCATTCATAAATAGCAGACCAATTAGCCATTGCTATACCGCTAATGAATAGTGTTGTCAAGATACACAGAAATGCACTTCTCATCTGTTTAGCCTCCTTTGTGGTACAAAATTTTAGCTATACTCAATAAGTAATAGATTTACAGCAAAGGCAACTAACCTCCTTTGTTTTGGGTTATCAAATAAAATAATAACCGTAATTTTGTACAAGCAAGCTTGCGCAATCCATACATCAATTAATTTTTCCGCTGACGTCTCATTAATTCATTCCAGATGGATGGTTCTGGTCGTCTTAGCGCATCCTCAGTAGTCTTTTCTGCATCTTTACAAAACTCATACATGGCTTCCAGCATGGGCATACAAAAACCACTTGCGGTGGCTTCATCAATATAGTAATGCCATTCGGCATATTCAAAAGATAGTTTTTCTGCATCACCGCTTTTAATAGCCTTATATAGCCATGCGTATTGATCAGAAGAGTCGGGTGAAACGTCAAGAGCGCGCATGAGTGTATCAAGATCAAGTCCAGCACGCAATCCGAATACCATAACCTCTAATCTCGCAACATTTGGAAAGCGCCCTGTCAACTGCTGAACGACCTTAGCCACCTGTCCCATACCTATTGCCCCGCAGTAAACAACCTTGTCAATATTGCCAATTACCTCAAACAATTCCCAGCATTGGTCAGCAGTTGCTTTATCTCCACCGACAAAGATTCTGAGCATTCCCTTTGCCGCACCTTCTTTACCTCCACTGATGGGAGCATCGAGATATTTACAGCTCTTCTCGATAAAAGCCTGCCCGATACGGCGAGTTTCTGGAGCGGGAACCGTGCTATGATCGATGAAAATTTGATCAGAACGTGCGTTCGGTAATAATATTGTGTCAGCAATTCGGATCGAATCACATCCTTCGACACAGGTTAAAACTACATCACAACTGGCAACTATATCCTCACTGCTTTCGGTTGCTTTGCCACCGATCTTAGCCAGACTTTGAATCGCATCAGATTTCAAGTCATATCCAGTAATGGAATAACCTGCATGTACTAGATTGGTTGCTATTCCAATACCCATCTGTCCTAAACCTATGATCCCGATTTTACATTCTTTCAAATCCATTTTGCCTTCCCTTTTATTATGCTTTATTAAGTGGTAATACCTTTCGCAGTTCAGGCAGTTCCTTGAGCGATACCGTAACGTCTGTCTCGCCGCGCCTGATACGCCCATACTCGGATCTGCAGGCATGTTTAGTCCGGCCAATTAGGACACCTATTTTCTCAAAAGTAAGCCCTTGAAGCCGAAATTTTATTAACTCCACTTTATCGTCATTTGTCCATTCGGTTCTCTTTCGGTCATGATTATCAGGTAAAGTTTCTTTTTCATTAAGGGGTAGAATCATTTCCATCATTATCTTCCCCTCCTTTCCTTATCAAGCCTGTTAAAAAATGTAAATCCTTATCTCATACTAAAGTTTGGACAATTCATATAATGCAAATCGCATAAAATCAAGTGTTCTGGAATATTATGCGAGTAATGAAAAACACTTTTCTCGCAGATAATTGAT
>Ga0315274_10004873_pt1 | contig 19707 bp, 19 predicted proteins | sample YL17G02_20_MG_FD_203700 | JGI IMG/M metagenome (GOLD analysis project Ga0315274, IMG submission 203700) | Sediment microbial communities from Yellowstone Lake, YNP, Wyoming, USA - YL17G02_20 | ecosystem: Environmental > Aquatic > Freshwater > Lake > Sediment | place: USA: Wyoming | collected... | reverse complement strand
TGATGACTCATTTGACAGAGGGGTTAATTGGATCTGGCCGCGATTCTTTGGATGCTGCGCAATAGCTTAATAAATAATGACTCCAAAAAAATGCCACCGAGTCGTACAGACCGTCCATACACTTCAAAGCATGGATATTCATGCAATAGCAATTTACATGCCAAGTGTTGTAAGCGTTCGAATTGCTTGTTTTGTTATGCTTTGTGAGGGCTACAGCAGTTGCTGCTTACGGATTGCGGTAGGTAAGGAAGCGATGCCGAAATATTTCTGATCTTTTTTTCACCTGTCGCAAGTTTGAGACAGATATGTCGTATTTTAGATACAACGCACAAGGCGCGGTCGAGCCGCGCCTTGGAATATTTTCGCTCTTCAAATTGTTTGCATCACGCGCCGAGGCGCGCCCACAAATAACTAAACTCGAGTGCGTACCTTTGGGCGTGTTGCAATTGGTTTGCTCCAGCACTATGGCCACCCTCGATATTCTCATAATATAGGAATGGTTTGGCTAGCTCTTGCATTCGCGCTGCCATCTTACGCGCATGGCCTGGATGAACACGATCATCTCGAGTAGAGGTCACAAAAAAGACCTCCGGGTATTGCTTTTCCGAGTGTAGGTTATGAAACGGCGAGTACTTGCGCAGCACCTTGTTCATGCCTGGGTCATCGGGGTTGCCATACTCAGCCATCCAGCTCGCTCCCGCCAAAAGTTTATGATAGCGGAGCATGTCGAGGAGCGGTACTTGGCAGACAACCGCCCGGAATAGTTCAGGCCGTTGGGTGAAGGCGGCCCCCATCAAGAGCCCGCCGTTGCTACCGCCTTGAATCCCAAGGTGCCGCGGGCTAGTCATCTTCTTCAGTAATAGATCTTCTGCCACAGACGCGAAGTCATCGAATGCTGTCTGGCGATGCTCTTGCAGTGCCGCCTGATGCCAGCGTGGGCCAAATTCACCGCCACCGCGGATATTTGCGAGGACAAAGACGCCACCCCGTTCTAGCCAAAGTTTGCCCATCGCGGCCATATAACTTGGCTGCATGGCTACTTCAAAGCCACCGTAGCCATAGAGAAGGGTGGGATTCTTACCGTCCAACTTTAAATTTGCTCGGTGGACGATAAAGTAGGGGATCTTGACGCCATCTTTGCTGGTGGCAAACTCCTGCTTAATGACGAGTCCCTCGGCATTAAACCGCGGCGGTACTTGCTGTACCAAATGTTTGCTAAGCGACCGCCCATCCATAACGTAGAGGCTTGGCGGTACCAGAAAATCTTCATAAGTAACGAGCAGCCGATTGCTATCTTCATCGACCGCTGTGAGCCTGAGTGCGCCTTGTTCTGATAAAGGCAGTTCCAGCTGCTCCCAGGTCTCGCTGCCCTTGTCACCTTTTTGCTCTAAGCGCAGCACCTTACTACGGACCTGATCAAGAAGAGAGAGGTAGAGGTAGTTCTCGCCGCGAGCCACGTCTTTCAGCGCCTGCTGAGCAGTCGGGGTAAAGAGTGAAGTAAATTCGGCTCTGCCAGCAGCTAGGGCATCGAGATCTGCTGCGATCAGGGAGCCTGCGACAATGTTCGCTACGGGTAAACGGTTAGTGAACAGAAATTTGCCATGAAAGACGCCCTCAAAATGAATCTCTTTTGGTAGTGGTAACTCCACTAGTTGCCCGTTGCGCTCGTAATGAATCTGCTCAGTGAAAAAACTTAGCGCCCGCACAAAGAAGATATAATCTTTGTCGCCGTCGTGGACGACTGAGGCATGTACCGCTACATCACTCGCCTCGCCATGAAATACTTGCACCGCCGAATCTAACTTTGTACCCCTTTGCCAACGACGCACGATGCGAGGGTAACCAGAGGTGGTCTGCTGCTCGGAGGTTAGAGCATCTTCTAAGAAAACTTGATCCTTGTTGATCCAGACTAGTTCTGATTTCGAGGGCGGTAGGGCAAAGCCATCTTCGACAAACTTTTTCGTACTTAGATCGAATTCGCGATAGTAGCTTGTATCACTGCCGCCGACAGAAAGTCTGATGAGACAGCGTTCGTAACGAGGGCGCAGGCAGGTTGCCCCGTGAAATACGTAATTTTTATTGTCTTTTTTTGCTAGGTCATCGACATCGAGGACTAGCTCCCATTCAGGTTTGCCCTGTTGGTAGGTGTCCCATTGGCTGCGCCGCCAGATGCCGCGGATGTGGCCTGCGTCTTGCCAAAAGTTATAGACATAGTCGCCCTGAATTTGGCCGCTAGCGAGCTTATCTTTAGCCTGGAGAATTCTCAGCGAGTCGTCTTTGAATGCGGCGAAGTTCGGTTGGTGCTCTAGTTCTTTGAGGGAACGTTCATTTTGCTGGCGGACCCAGTCGAGAGCCTTTTTTCCTTCAACCTCTTCTAACCAAAGATACGAGTTGTCATTTTTTTTTTGTTGCGCAGCCATGGCTAAAGTGCCCTTTAGTAGGGGTAACAATCCTAATCCCAGAAAAACTGCTGTTACGAAAGGTCGCTGAATGGTGAGCATGTTTCTCAAAAATAGTCTCCAAGATCTCTTATTGATCGCTTAAATATGACTTGAAAGTATTGCCTCTCTTCCTGAATTACAACCACCTAGTAGGTGGTTTTTTTGTGGGCTTTATGTGTTTGGCCTTACGGCTCGCGATTAGCTGGCGGCGCGTGCCATATTATTTGCAAAAAATAGTTTTAAAAGAAAAATATTAGAGTATCTTAGAGGTGATGATAAAGGGTGCTCAAAGCCTTGGCATACTAGGTCTCGTTGGTCTTTCTCGGTGTGCGAAAAACAAATAATTCTTGGGAAACGAGTCATGAAAAAATTTTTACAAATACCTGTCTTCTTGTTGTTAGCTTGTGGAGGTCTAAGTAGCCCTTCATTTTCTGCCGACACTCCGGCACGCGGGACCTGCGATGCAAGAGCCGCGAGCGGTATTAACGTCTCAGTATTTATTCCTCTTGGCGAGCAGCCTCAGATTGAGCTGTTAGACGTGTACGAAGGCCAGCTTGATATTCTAAGCAATATGGGGGGGCTAAAAGGTAGTCGCATCCTAGAGAACGGAACAGTGAAGCTGTCTCATTTCCTGACTTATGTTGGGGCTTTTGAGCAGACTGGTGATCATGTGCTGTCTTTGAAGGTGGATGGTATCGTGGTAGATAAAAGAGAATTAACTCTACTATCAGATGGCTGCCACGTTATTGGTCAAAGCATTGAATTTACTGTGCAGCCGAAGACACCGATGGAGCTTGACCCGACCCAGGATTACTACCCTCTAGATGGTGGGCAGATTCTGGCCGTCGATGTTAAAGATGGTAGCGCCAAGTTGTTGGGTACCACCAAGTCCTGGACTGCCACTGAGATCATTCGTGAAGTTAGTCTGGAGATCCATGACAAAGGTGTCGTGAGCATTAGCTGGGACCTGGAAAAAAAGTCACAGTATCCGACGTCTATTGGATCCTTTTACGAAAAAGGGTTTGATCGCGGGCCACTCATCAATCCAGTGAGTCAGGATACCGGACGGCGAGAAATATTCGGTAAGTAGTCGGCAGCTCATTAGATAGAGTGCTGCAAATTAGAATGATTTTTTTGAGCGGATGTTTTCGGCATCCGCTTTTTTTATCTAAATCACTGCGGCAAAGAAATTAGCGGCGCGACCAACATGAAGAGTGTAGGCCCGTATGGTTCCGCAATGCATTGATTTATTTGGATAATGTGCTCTTGATTTGTTTTTCCTAAAGTTTTGTGTCGCAGTTCCCGAAGCGCGGTTGGGGAAGGTCTGGTGGTGCGTTTGTAGCACCTAAGACTTTAGATTTTGAGGAGCACCCAAATGTCAAAGCTAGAAGTTTCTGCGCGTCGGGTCGGAGTAAGTCAAGTTATTGTACTTTTGGCTGTAGGTTTGCTTTGGCGATGTGCTGGAGCTGCCGTAGCTCCGCTGAACAATACTGCGGCAGCTACTGGCGCTAGCGGTAAAGCATCTAATAGTGAAGATAGTAGGCAATCAGCGGGAGTCAATCTTGTCAGCTATCAGGAGGTAAAAGGCATCCTTGCGGCGAACTGTCTTGAGGGTTGTCACTCCAAGGCCGGCGGTGTTTTGCCCGAATTCACTTCCGAAGCAGCGGCGACGAAGTTTGCTGAACACATCGGGCAATCAATTGACTCTGGGGTTATGCCGCCGAAAAACAGTGATTTAACACTCGATGGTAGCGATCGCAACTTGGTGGCTCAGTGGGCTGCCGGAGCTTCAGCTGCGAGCAACAGGAAAGCTTTTCAAGCTTCGATATCTCCTCAGGTGCAACAGCCAGCTATGGATTCAGGATCCTCCCCGGCAAATACTGCGCAAAATAATACAGATGCTAGTTCGAACGTTGGGGATCCTGTTGCACCAGCGCCAAATCCAAGCGAGGCAACGCTACAAACAAACTCTAATGTAGTCGCATTCCATATTCGTCAAGGTACGGGCAGGGGGGCGTGGAACGATGCAGCCCAGCCTATCACTCTTAAAGTTGGGCAGAAGTTGCAGGTATACAACGACGATTCTGTGATGCACTGGATCCATACAAATGGAACTCCTTTCTTTCATCCATTTTCTGGAATTGCGCCGGGACAGTCTGCGACCTACAACGCTCAGTCCGCATATAACGGTGGGCCACTGCATGACCATTTAACTTACGGTTCGATCTTTATGAAGGTTCAGTAATCAGCTTTAATGAGAGAGCGGCTGGTGAGCTTAGCTAGATATTTTGCATCTAACGCGACATCCTAATTCGGACTAACTCTTGCATACAAGTAGATACGGCTGATTCACGTCGCAGTTTGCGGTGAAAAAAGCTCTCACTTGATGAAGAAAAGTTAAATCAGGAGGATGTTATGCCACTCAAAGATGTATGTAATCGCAATGTAGTCTGCATTAGTCCCGATGCTAGCGTATTGAATGCGGCACTGATTATGAAAGAGAAGCATGTTGGCACGCTGGTAGTTGTTAAGCATCCCGAACATCCCAAGGATCCGCTTGGTGTTGTGACTGATCGTGATTTGGTGCTGAAGGTTTTGGCGCAAAAGCTTTGTCCTGAAGAAACCAAAGTTAGTCAAGTGATGGTACTTGAGCCGCGCATTGCGCGTGACACGGACGGGCTACTCGAGGCTACTGAAATGATGGAGAGCTCGGGAGTCAGAAGATTGCCTGTCGTTGATTCCTCGGGCAATCTCAAGGGTATCGTTGCGGCGGATGATCTTTACGAGTTGCTGACTACCGAGCTTGCTAATTTGTCGAGAATTGGAAGTCGTCAAGTCCACATGGAAAGTCACGGGTTCTCGCGGCAGTAGATAAATTCCGTTAATGGAGTAATCTCCAAGATGACTATGCACCCTGCTAGGACTTTATGTGGTCTGATGTTGGTAGGTTCGGGCTTTGTTTGTCCGCAGACTTCCTGGGCTTACCCATTGAGCCAAAGTTTTCAAATAATAACGCCGACCGCAAGCCTAATTTTGATCCATTGTCCGGAGCCCACTGCGATCATATCGTGGCAAATACCAAGATCATTTAATGCGTTTTATTACTCTAAATCGGATGAAGTTGCATTCTCTGGGCTAGAGGTTGCCGGTCTTCCCGTGGCATCGATGCCGCTCTTCAAGGCTGAAGTGGCGGTGCAGGGTGGAGTTTGGCGGTTATATTGCAGCTACTTCGGTGAGGGTTTAGGACTTTCCGTAGCTACGGGAGGGTCCCCGAGTTACGAGTATTGCACTTTTGAGGATCACTCAAAAGTTTGTATCAATTCTGCTGGCAATTGTGTTTTTATGTGTGAATCTCAGACTCCTCATTAAAGTGTATGCGACTCTATGCAGATCCCGATCGATATGCTTCACCCAGACACACTTCGTAGCGTGGTGGAAAATTTTATCACACGCGAAGGCACGGATTATGGCGCTCACGAGGTCTCCCTTGAGGCAAAAATCGACCAAGTGATGCGCCAATTGCGATCGGGTAAGGCTATCCTGGTCTTTGATGCTGAAGCCGACTCTTGCAACATCATCATAAAGTCATAATTGATATACAGTGTTGATTTGAGTGGGTAGTGGGGCGCGGCGCCTTGCGACGCCTGTAGTTGGCCAAAATATACCCCCACCCCTCGATTGTATAATTCTGTATAATTTATCATTTTATGCACGCTCATTAATTCTCATAAATACTAGTAATTATTTGTAGACAGGAGCATATATCCTTATATAATTGCCCGTCTCTATACATAACTATGCACTGGTCGCTCTTGATTCATACAGGTAGCGGATAGGGCGACTTAGCGGGCCGAGGTCAATTTCATGAATCTTATTGGATGCATTAAGCCGACTGCTGCAGTGTTTGCTGGTTTTGTGACCGTGATCGGCTGCTCGGCCGCAACGCAATCCGTGAGTCATACCAAGATCGTAAAGGGTCGCGATGCCGATGCTAAGTTATATCCGGTTGTGTCTTTGAACGAAGGTGATAGCGCTAGCGATACGTCATCTTTTTGCACCGGCGTTATGATCAGCCCTAGGCATCTTCTCACGGCGGCACATTGTTCACTCGGCGATGACGGCAAATCAACTGATCCTGCGTCGGTGTCTGTCGTAGCCAATGAGAGTGATCCTGAATCGGAAAACGTCGAGCTTCACTCCGTCCAATCGATTGCCGTCCATGAAGATTATAGCTCCGAAAATACTGCGGACGAGGGTGCTGACGATGTGAAGCCGGGCGATGCTCGCGATATCGCCATCTGGACCTTGAGTGAGCCTGTTCGGGATGTTCATACAGCTCGGGTACTTGATCCTAACGATGTCTTGGACGCCTTTGTCGACGGACAATCGGTGGTCATCATGGGATACGGTAAACACTCCGCGCGAGAGCCGGCTTCGGCCCACCACAATTTGAGAATGGCTGAGACTAAATTTTCCAAAAGGCTAGGCGCTGAAGACGATGCGCTAAGCGCCTCAGAGTTTTTCGCTGGCGGCAAAGGACTACCAGATACTTGTAACGGTGACAGCGGCGGCCCAGCTTTTGTGAAGTCAAAAGATGGTACCTTGCTTTTGGTTGGTCTCACCTCGCGCGGGCCAGACTCTTGTGACCGTGGCGGCATCTATACACTTGTTCCTGCTTACAGAGATTGGATCAAAGGGGTTTTAGGAGTCGCCACCTACGGTAGCTTTTTAAAATAACCGGAAAAATAAAAATCGTTAGCATCAGATTCTGCTCGTTTTGAGGGGCTCGGGGGTCTGCACCCGGACCAAGTAAGTTTGGGCAACGGATGGTGAGATGCTCGTGAGACATTTCTTGGACGCTAACATAAGCCACTCCCCCAAATGGGTGGCCCAAGTTGGACCGGCAGTATTAATTTCCGTAGTTTTATTATTTTCAGGAGCTTGTAAGGCATTCCAGGGCAGCTCTTCTGATACTAATAGTGAGCTACAAGGCAGGTCGGAGTCGTCGTGTCGGATGCACACGCCATTGGCAGGCCCGACATTGTATGACTGCACTGGCGTCGCAGATCCAGCTAGGGTCAACGAACTTGCTGAGAGGGCAATAAAGGGTTTGGGTTTTCCCGCTAGGGAAGGTCCGAGAGGCGGCGACTATATATTTGTCGGTCGGTATTATTTAGCTTGGATCGACAACACTGGATTTTCCGGCAAATTGAATGGGCTCTGGTCCCTTAACGGTCAGATTGAGAGCTTGGATTTTTCTCTGAGCGAGCCTACCCATATGGGGCAGCGCCCCATTAGCATGCTCCTCCCTGGAGAAGACGGCGATGGACAATGGCCTCGCGCTTACAATGGTGCCGAGCACTACGAGATTCCCCGCTTCAAAAACGGGCGCCATGATAGTCAGGCTGGCATTATAGAGGCCAACCATTTTACTGATGCTCCCAAGTGGTGGCGTCAGTGCATTAATGCCAACAACGATCCAACGCGCTGGGACACTTCTGTAGGTGCATCTAAAGTTGTATTGGGCAACGGCGAGATCACCTTCCATAATGAGGCTCCGCTGACAATCGTCGCCAGATTTCACGAAGATTCCTTCGCCTGCGGTACGTCTTACCCGGTAAATGACCACGACACTACAGAACTGCGTCTCGCCACCGCTTACACAATGTATGCGAATAAGCCGGTCATAGGTCGTCATTATCAAATGGTCAATGCTGGTGATCACGCCGTTGCCAATGATGGCATGGAGAAACTTATCGGCGGTCAACTGCTCACGGACTGGCCACACCCTCACTACCTCAAGCAATACCAGAACTACATTGCGTGGAATGGTGAACATCTTTCACTTTATTCACCGCTGAATTACTTGGGCGAAGGTCAGTCAGGTGATTTGATCAATGTCCATGGCGCAGGCCGACTTATTCTCAGTGCTACGCCAGAGCTGCAGGATGGGCGATCGATCGGAATGATTCAGAATATTGATCATGCCGGGGAGGACTTTGGTATTTGCTTATGCATCGTCCACGGTGGCTTTGAGTTTACTGGCTCGGTTTTGGCGGGGCAGCATATTCCGCCAAAGTCTGGTGATTCCCCCTCTCGCGGCATGGAGCAAATGCGCACCATTACTCTCGAGCGACAGCGAAATAGCGCGACCACCAAACCAATTAGTAGTGTTGTCTTGCAAGCTGAGGATGGAGGGAGTGACTGGCACCAAGTTGGCAGTCGCGACGGAAATGGTTGGTCTGTTCGATCAAATCACGGGAAAAATGAGCCAGGATTTCTTCTCCACAAAAGATCTGTAGCGCAAGTTAAGGGTAACGTAGGTCAGGCTATCTTTTACCTTGAGATTGACCATGTCGATGGCGTTCACGAGCCGGTTTTAGAAATTGATCTCCTGTCGAACGAAAAAAACATTTTGGCAAAGAAGACGATCAACCGTCAGGATTTTTTTGCTAACCATCAACTCCAGCGCTTTGTTCTCGACTTTCAGGTTCCCGACAATGGCGTCATCAAACCGCGCGTGCGCTGGCTCGGCGGCGCTTGGGTTAAGCTCGATGCTGTGGTCGTCAACTCGGTGAACTAGGATCACCAGTTGCTTGGGGGAGGGGTGCCTAAGGTGGAGTATTTTGATTTCAGCACCTTAGCGTGAGTGCCCGACCCCACTGTGTACCACTGTGCACTGTTTCTCGCTGTTTTTTCATGTTAGGTTGTTACCCTTCTTGCGAGGTACAGCCATGAGCAAATACACCCAAAGCGAAGCAGTCACGGTCAGCCACATTGTTCAGGCGAAGGCCGCAGGTAAAAAAATATCATCTATCACCTGCTACGATGCAGCGTTTGCCCGTATAATTGAGCAAACTGGTGTCGATCTTGTGCTCGTCGGCGATAGCCTGGGCAACGTCATGCTCGGCTACGACAACACCTTGCCGGTGACTATGGACGATATGGTGCACCATACGGCCGCTGTGACGCGCATTTTGCGCCGGCCCTTTGTCTGCGCCGATATGCCCTTTCTTAGCTACAACGTCTCTGTCGAGCAGGCTCTCACTAATGCGGGTCGTTTGGTGCAGGAGGCTGGGGCGCAGGCGGTAAAAGTCGAGGGTGGCGCGAGCATCGCCCCACAGGTGAAGGCTATGGTCCAAGCCGGTATTCCGGTGATGGGGCATCTTGGGCTGACCCCGCAGAGCGTCCATGCCATGGGTGGCTACCGGGTTCAGGGGCGCGGTGCTGATGCGGCTAAGCGGATGATGGACGATGCCTTGGCATTGCAAGAAGCGGGTATATTTTCCCTTGTTTTAGAGATGGTCCCGGCGGAACTAGCAGGCCATATTACGGCGGCATTGAAAATCCCGACCATTGGGATCGGTGCCGGGCCAAAATGCGATGGCCAAATCATCGTGTTGCACGATATTCTCGGCTTCGACGAGGAGTTTAATCCTAAGTTTTTGAAGAAATACGCTAACTTAGGCAAAGTTGTGCGGGATGCCGTCAGTACTTACGATCAGGAAGTCAAGGCAGGCTCGTTTCCATCCGCCGAACATAGTTTTAAAGATTGACCGGAGCGTCGAGCTCCCATTTAGCACTGCAAAGCGAAGAGTTCATGTCCAGCACTACCAAACGCGATTATTATGAAGTGCTCAGCGTTGAGCGTACGTCTACTGAAGTAGAGATTAAGGCCGCTTACCGTAAGTCGGCGCTGAAATATCACCCGGACCGCAATCCTGGGGACCATGAAGCCGAGGTCCGGTTTAAAGAGGCTTCCGAGGCTTACGAGGTTCTTAGTGACGCGCAAAAGCGCGCCACATACGACCGCTTCGGCCATGCCGGTCTGTCTGGTCAGGGCTTCCAAGGCTTCCAGGATGTTGGCGATGTGTTCTCGAGCTTCGGGAATATTTTTGAAGAATTCTTTGGTTTTAGCGGCGGCGGTGGTGGACGTGGCGGTAGCCGTGGGCGGCGCGGCGCTGATTTGCGCTACGACCTAGCGATCGAATTTGAAGAGGCCGTCCGTGGGGTCGAGCGAGAGCTAGAGTTTGAACGCGCCTGCGAGTGCAGCACCTGCCAAGGCAGTCGTGCTGAGCCAGGTGGAAAGCAAACTTGTCGCACCTGTGGTGGTGTCGGTCAGGTACGGCGCAGCCAAGGGTTTTTTGCCGTTCAGACGGCTTGCCCTAGTTGCCGCGGTGAAGGCGAGACCATTTCGAAGCCCTGTAAGCCATGTGCCGGCAAGGGCTTCACCATGGAGAAGAAGAAGCTCTCCGTTAAGATCCCAGCCGGTGTCGATACGGGTCTGCGCTTGCGCGTGGGCGGTGAGGGCGAGTCAGGCAGTCAAGGTGCACCGTCCGGTGACCTCTACGTGGTGCTCCATGTCAAAGAGAGCGAGCTTTACGAGCGCGATGAAGACGATCTGATTCTTCGCCGCGGCATCGGCATGGCTCAGGCTGCTCTTGGCAGCAAATTGATCATTCCTACTCTCGATGGTGAGCGCACTATCGATGTCCCAGCTGGAATTCAGCATGGGCACCGCATCACTCTCGCGGGTGTCGGAGTGCCGCATCTTAAAGGCATCGGTCGTGGCGATCTTCATGTGCAGCTAGAAGTCGTCGTACCGCGGAAACTAAGTAAAGAGCAGCGCGAGCTACTCGAGAAGTTTGCTGCCGTATCTGGAGAAGACGCGGGCCATCAAGGCAGCTTCTTCCACAAGATTTTTCGTGATTAAGAGATACTCTTGCGGAGAGAAGGACGGCTCTTAGCCTTTAGGCAAGAGCCGCTTATTCCACTCAAGCACTGAGTTCAAATCAACGGCGTCTAGATTGCGTACGTTGTAATGGTAGCGCTGAAATAGGGCCTCTTCTTCGACCTCTTCCAGCTTAGCTTTCTTGGTGATCTGCAGACCTTTTACTTCTGGCATCAGATCGTTGCTTAAAAACAAGGTTGCCGAGCCATCATTAAACTTATGATGCATCGACACGACGTTGTAGAAGTTGCGATCGATCTTGCAGCTTTTGCAGAACTTCCAAACGTGCCGTTTGGTGCCATCGGCAGTATTTTTTGCGGTACATTCAGTGCAGAATTCGGTGACGCGAAAGTGCTTTGACACTAAGTATTTAAACGCTAACTTGCGGCGCAGCTCGCGGTCATTAGCCATGCTGAGAAATAGCTTGTTCTTGAGGTCGAAAAGCAGTTTGCGCTCCTCAGGACTTTCGCTCTTCTTAGCGTGACTGGTCAGCATGAGTGCATTCATAAAGCGGTAATTAATGATGCGCTCCGGGCGCTCCATATTCGCGAAGGATTCAAATAAAGCTTCATAGCGGCGAAACAGTCCGGCTAAGTCGCGCATGGAATTGCGCACGAGTACCAGCTCACCAGCAAACTGTAGCTTTAAGCAACCGCGGGGCAGTCTTTTAGCGGTCTTGGGCGCAGTCGACTCAGCAGGAGGTGTATTGGCGCGAGTGTCAACCACGATGATGGATCCTTGTTACTTGCTGATAATATGTTGATGAAGCTTATCGCGACCTTACCATTTGCCAGCACCCAAGGCAATTGACTGCTTTAGGTGCACAAAGCCGGTCTTATGCTCCCTCGTTGCCGCGGAAGCCCTGCACCGGATTCACATGGCTGGCAATCCACGCAGGGAAGAGCCCTGCTAGTACGGCAATCGCAAGGCTGACAGCTCCGACCCCAGCATATACCCACCATTCGTAAGAGATAGGTAAGCGTGCCAATAAGTAGAGATCTGGTAAATCGATGAACTGATAGCGCTCCAATACAGCGCTAATAGCGACGGCCAAGCCCATGCCGATGAGGCCGCCGATCAGTCCGATATAGACTCCCTGCTTAATGAACAACACTAATATCTGATTGTTGGTTGCGCCAAGGGCCTTCAAAATTGAGATGTCTCTCTGCCTTTGGCTTACGGCGACGAAAATCGTCGTGAGGATATTAAACCCCGCGACTCCTGCGATGAGGCCGGTGATCAGCAGAATCACCACGCGTTCCATTTGCATAGCTTCAAAGAGGGGGCGATTGAAGGACTGCCACTCTTTGATCGAAAGCGAGTATTTTGCGCTCATCTGCTCAGCAATTTTGGGACTGTCCCACGGCTTTTCGAGGCCGATCTCTAGCCCCGTGACCCTTTTGCCCATGTTAAAAAATCGCTGAGCAGTGGATAAACTCATCAGGACTAACTTATTGTCGTAATGCTTCAGGCCAGAATCATAAATGCCCACGACTTTAAATTTCTTCATCGCCGCCAAGCTTTCTTTCGCAGGCTCGACGAGTTCTATCGTGTCACCAACCTTGGCTGACATGAGCGATAAGAGTCCGGATCCGATGATGACGCTGGGAATCTCGGGAGGCGCCTTGCCAGCGACGCTGTCGATAATTTCCTGCTGCAAGAGATCGAGAGCCCCTGTCGGCTTAGTGACTGGCACTAGGCTCTGCACAGTCTCACGCATTTTTGGATCGGTTCCACGCACCAAAACACCGTGCAGAATCGAATCTTTGCGCGCCATGGTCTCATAGTGCACAAATAAGGAGATCCCGCGAACTACATGTTTGAAGTCATGGCTGATCTCTTTCGCCCATTGATCGCCGTTGGTAATACCATGAGGAAAGCGGTACGCCATGACGTGCGCATTAGCCTCAAGAAAGCGTCTTCTTAGTTCACTTTCAAAGCCGTTAATCACGGACCAGACGACAATCATGGCAGCAACGCCAATCGCTACACCAGCAATGCTGAGGACAGAGATCCAGGAGAAGAAACGATTGTCTCGCCCGGCTTGCATATAACGCTTAGCAATAAATGTAGTTACCGACATGGGTTAGTCGTCCACTTAAATGATCGCTTGAGGCTTTAGTCGTATCTATAATCACTGCATATTAATAGCGCACCCACGCAACATTGCCCAGAGCTCGATTAGGTGACCTTTGTTTTGCTGGCAAAGGGTGACACTAAAGCGCCTTTCGTGACGGGACGACCCAGTTAGCGAGTAGTACTCCAAAGCTGACACCCAAAGTGATCGCGACGGCACTCAGGCTTAGGCTGAATGCGTCCTCAAAGCGGCGGCTGAGAGCCGCATTGAAGGCGCGGTAAATATAGGTCCCTGGTACCAAGAGAATCACCCCTGGGATTAAGAAGCACTGTGCAGGAGCTCGAGTGACCCGCGCTGCTATGTGGCTCAAACAGCCTGCAAGTAGTGCTGCTAAAAAAGAACCGAAGCCAATGTTCCAGTCAGTGGGTATCAGCTTGATCAGGATAAATGGACAGGCGCCGATGAGCACCGTTAGCCAAAAATAACGCCGCGGTGTGCGAAAAACGATGGCGAAAGCGGCGGCACCAAGGAGAGCCGCTGCGATTAATAGAGAGACATCTTGAGTCATCTAAAATCTCGCGCTGATGAAGATCTGCATGATTGCCAATACAAAAGCCACGCCAAAGCCGAGACTAGCTGTGATCATGAGGGCCTCTAGTAGCTTGGCAGCACCTGATACTAGATTTTTCTGAGCGACCTCATGAACGGCATTTACCAGCGTCAGTCCAGGCACTATGACGACAATGCCGCCGATGATCAAAAGTGGTGCATCTACCGCAGAAATAAAAGCGCGACAGGCATAGGCATACGCCGCCATGCTTGCTGCAATGAGAAAATCACCGAGGTAGCGTCGCTGCTCTGAGGAAAATAAATATTTGTTCAAATATTGGACGAGAATGCCAGCGGGGACACCAAGTGCAACCGTTAGTGGAGTACCGCCATAACTAAAGATCAATATGGGGCTGGTTAACGCGCCTGCTAGCAAAGTTAGCATCTTCCCGTATGGTGGCGGCATTGCCTCATCCGCAGTCAGCCGAGCATTTGCCTCACCGATACTTAACTGGTGTTGACGAACTGACTCTACCAGCTCATTCAGTCGCGCCAATCTGTCAAGATCGATGGACCACCTACGCACGCGCGTTAGCTCATGCAGTGTCTCCTGCTTAGTTCTTACATTGATCCAGACTGCGGTAGGGATGGCCACGGTCTCAACTTCGTAGCCCCATGAGTCACCAAGGATCTGAGTCAGCAGTTCAACGCGATTAGATGAACAACCACTTTGGATCAGTAGATTACAGATGCGGCGGAGAAACGCGAGAAACTCTCGCATGCTTGGTTGCTCATCCGGTGGCCGCACCTCTGGCGAAGAATTGCTCACCTTTTAGCTCCCGGCTCCGGTTTTCAGCCATTCCGCGACAGCGACCGCAAAATAGGTGAGGATGCCGTCTGCCCCAGCGCGTTTAATGCAGATGAGTGATTCCATGACAGCTGCTTGCTCGTCTAGCCAGCCATTTGCTGCCGCAGCCTTGAGCATCGCGTATTCGCCGCTGACTTGGTAAACAAAAGTCGGCGCTTTGAAGGTGTCCTTAGCGCGGCGAACAATGTCGAGATAAGGCATGCCTGGCTTGATCATGATCATGTCGGCGCCTTCGCTCAAATCTAGAGCGATCTCATTGAGCGCTTCGTCACTATTGCCGATATCCATTTGGTAGGTGTGCTTGTGGCCACCACCAAGTGTGTCCTTGGAGCCAACTGCATCGCGGAACGGTCCGTAAAAGCTGGAGGCGTATTTGGCGGAATAAGCAAGAATACGCGTATGAATATGGCCATGTTCATCAAGTGCGAGCCGAATCGCTCCGATCCGTCCATCCATCATATCGCTGGGAGCGACAATATCGGCGCCTGCCTCTGCGTGAGCTGCAGCTTGCTTGCATAGCACGTCAACCGTAGCGTCGTTACTGACGTAGCCGGTGTTGTCTAGTAAACCATCTTGGCCATGACTAGTGTAAGGATCGAGAGCCACATCGGTGATGATGCCCAGCGACGGGAAACGGCTTTTTAGTTCGCGAACCGCGCGTGGCACCAATCCCGCGGGATTGAAGGCCTCGCTAGCATCGAGATTTTTGAGCGTAGGATCGATGACAGGAAAGAGTGCTATGGCAGGTATACCAAGGCGCTGGCATTGCTCTGCCGTGTGGTAAAGACTTTCGAAGCCCAAGCGGCTGATGCCGGGCATAGATGCCACTGATTCATCGCCGCGCGCGCGGTCCAATATAAACACCGGGTAGATTAAGTCGTCGGTGCTTAGTCTGGTTTCGCGCGTCAGGCGGCGTGTGAATTCGTCAACTCTTAGCCGGCGCGGGCGCCGGAGCGGGTAGCGGCCAAATGGTTGCATGCAGCTCTCCTTGGTGCACGATGGATGTCTTTATTGTACAGAGTATGATTGAATAGCAAACAGCGAACCAGCTAGGATCACGCAATGCGGCCGAAAACATGCGACTAATTCTTGGAATAGACCCGGGCTCGCGTGCAACTGGCTTCGCCCTGCTGCGCGCTAGACGGCCTGCGGCCTTCACCGCCAATGATTTTGTGGTGGTTGAGGCTGGTGTACTGAGGCCGGATCCGAAGCTATCCTTTATCGAGCGTCTGGGACTTCTCCACACGGCTGTGTTCGATTTGGTTAGTCAGCACTCGCCAGACGTTTGTGTCATAGAGCGGGCATTCGTCGATAAAAATGCAAATACTGCCATCAAATTAGGCGAATTACGCGGTGCGTTTATGGCTGCCTGCGTGCGCTGCAGTGTGCCCGTTGCTGAGTTGACGCCGGCGGATGTGAAGAGGACCATTGCCGGCAACGGCCGTGCCGATAAAGAAGCAATCAGCTTGGCGTTGCAGACCCTCCTCGGATTCAAGCGAGGGTCCTTACCCCACGATGCGACCGACGCTCTGGCCCTCAGCCTGTGCCACGGCCTCCGCGAGGGACTCAAGGGCTTGGGAGGCTTAGGCACAGCGAGCAGCCCTAGACCGACAAGGCCTAGACCGGCCATGACACCAGCCATGACACCAGCCATGACACCAGCCCGTAATAATACAATATTGAAATCTCGATAGAATTTAAAAAGTTTCTATAAAACTATTGACTTTATTATAGATTGATCCTATCAAGCGGATCTTATCGATTGAGATTGAGGTCTAAGCGCCGCAAAATATAAGTTTTGCGGCCAACGGGCCTCCCCATACGTGCGGGTGAGCACCGATTATGACCCCAGCGGAGGAACGGATGCGGGTACTGGTAGTCGATGACGATGAGACACTGCGATTGATCGTTAGATCTGCACTAGAAGAGCGTGCCTACCAGATCGATGAGGCTGAGGACGGTGAGCAGGCCGTGAACATGGTCGCAACCTCGGGCCCTTACGACGCTGTCTTGCTCGACGTCAACATGCCCAAAATGTCCGGTCTAGATGCGCTGGCAAAAATCAAAGAGCTCAGTCCGACGACGTTTTGTTTGATCATGACGGCTTATTCGAATGTCCAAGATGCAGTCGTAGCCATCAAACAGGGTGCTTTTGATTATTTGGAAAAGCCGATCGATAGCGAACGACTCTTGAAGGTGATGGATTCAGCTTTGGCTGCAACAGCCATGGTTAAGGAGCTACGCTTCTCGGCGCCACAGTTGGAGTTTGACAAGGGTCGGAAGATCATTGGTAGCTCGACTCAAATCCAAAAAGTGTTTGAGATCATCCACCGTCTGGCAAAGGTCGAGACCTCTGTGATGGTCCGTGGCGAGAGCGGAACTGGTAAAGAACTTGTCGCCCGCGCAATTCACGTGAATTCCCATCGCATGAAGGGTCCATTTGTCGCGGTCAACTGTGCAGCAATTCCTGAGAACTTGATCGAAAGCGAATTCTTTGGTCATGAAAAAGGCGCCTTCACCGGTGCCGATCGGCGCAAACTCGGTAAGTTTCAATTTGCGGAAGGTGGCACAATCTTCCTTGACGAGATCGGTGATGTCTCGCAGCAAATGCAGGTCAAGCTGCTGCGCGTTTTGCAGGAGCGCATATTTACTCCGGTCGGCTCTAACCAGGAGATTCGCGCAGACGTTCGGGTAGTGGCAGCGACTAATGCTCCACTTGAGAAGATGATTGAGTCAGGCTCGTTCCGAGCTGACCTTTTTTACCGCCTAAACGTCATGCCGATTACCTTGCCGCCGCTCCGCGATCGTCGCGAAGATATAGCGCCGCTTGCCGATTTTATGGTGCAGAAGTTCAACAAGTCTCATGGGCGTTCTATCAAAGGCTTTGAAAATCGCTCTCTGGCTGCTCTGCGTCTTTATAACTGGCCAGGCAATATTCGTGAGCTCGAAAATGTGATTGAGCATGCATTTATTATCGAAAATTTAGACAATATTCGGCTGGAATCTTTGCCCGATCATTTGCAGGGTTTGGTTCGCGCCAGTCGCCAAGATTCAGCTGAGTCGGAGTCGTCTGTAGATGGATCATCAGCGCCCGCTAATGATGTACTTGCGGGTTCACTTGCGGGTTCACTTGCGGCATCATCGGAACTGAACTATCCGCAGTTAAAAGAAAAGTTCGAGCGGGAGTTTTTGATCCGAGCATTGAAGGCTTTCAACGGGCGAATCAATCAGACCGCTGAACATACGCAAATGACAAAAGTGACATTGCTACGCAAGCTAGAGAAGTACGGTATAAATCCTAAGCAGTATCATAGTCAGTAAATGACTAAAGGCGGCCAAATGGCCGCCTTATTTTTTTTCAGGCCCTCCTGCGGAATCTGTAGGTTTGGGGGGCGGTGATGCAAATCGGGGATTGGGCCCTCTTTAGCGTGATGCCTTACGCGTTTGCTCGAATATCGGCAGTGCTTGCGACGCGGGTTGAGGACTGCTACCGAAAATCGGGGGAGCTTGGCTCAGGCAACACGAATAACTTTATATCGCAAAGCTGGTGGCAGCCTCGTCCACTTGCAGACCCTTACTCGATTGTTTGTGGTGGCTAGATTGTGGAGCCAATCCTATAAGACATTGGGCTTTCTTTACCTTGCAGCCAATTGACAGCAATTCGGCAATTAGCTAGTCGCTGGCGCTTTTCGCGCCAGCGACTAGCTAAATTTTATGACCTCGAGTTTTTAGCGTTCACAGGGTGAATTTTATTAAGTGTTCAGAATGCATGAAAATCTAATCAAAATGTATTTGGTGGGTCTGCGGCCCGTCGGTTTTGAAAAAGCTCATAAGTTTGTGGCCAGAATCTTTAGTATTTATCTCACGCATGAATGGTTCGTTTATGGACTTAGGTCTGATGTCTTAAATCCATATACCGTGAAGCTTGTGTTGACTGTGATGCCGAGGGCATTTTTCTTGTTTGTTATAGGATTATGGCTTTCAACTACAGATTTTGGGAAGCGCCATAAAAAGACGACCTACATCTTACTGCTTCCGTCTCTTTTGATGTCGCCGTCAATTGCTGGTTTTCCATATAACTCCATGGGTTGGCTGTTTGTAGGGTATTCAAGGCCTATTTTGGAATAATGCCTCCTGATCAACCGCGCCAACATAGCGGCCACCCAAGTCTTTAATCTACGAAACTAACCTGCAAACCTGCCATTCTCTTTACCCTCATCAGTTTTGAACCATGGGCATGAGCCCACAACCACGCCCAAGCTAGGCATCGTGCAAAAGGCTGCCGTAGACCCTTGGGTGATGGGACTCGGTTTCAGCAGCTGGGTTTTATTTTGATTAGCTCAGGTGTTCACTCGGGCCAGTCATCAGACACAAAGGTGAACTCCCCCTGCTTGTGTCGCGGCGGTGCCCGTTGCGTAGGTTCATAGTCTAGGCCCACGTGTTTTAGATAACGCCTCGCTTGCACGGGGTCAGTGACGGCGCAGACTTTGACTAGATCTCCGCCGCAGTGTGGGCACTTCGTTACGTCGACTTTGAAGATTTGGGCCAGCATCCTTGACCACTTGTAGTTTTTGAACTTACCCGCTTGCTCTGCCTCCTCTGTGTCACTGGCAAACTGAAATCCTTTTTTGATGTCGGGCCTGAGTGTGATGTCTTTTCGGTAAGGCGAATTGGGAGCAAATACCCCAGACCAGCGCACGAGATGACTGCGTGGCGGTGGTATAAGCGCCACGAGTTTCTCTATAAACTCGGAGGGTATGAAGACGAGATGCGTGGTGCCGTTTGCCCACGGTGTTTTGAGCGCTAGCTTGACATCGCCATTGGCCAGGATCTCAAGGCGCTCGTTTGATAAGGGTCCTCTGGCAATATATTCGATAAGTTTATAGAGCCTGTCTCTGGCATGGGTATTTATCGCAGTATTTGCGTGTAGACTAAAGCCGTTTACCGAGAAACATCTCTTGCCTTTAGCCAGTGGCACTTCACCCTCATAGCCGAAGCCGCCGCCTATTTTTCGGACGTATCAGTGATCGGTTCTATATTT
>Ga0315274_10004871_pt1 | contig 19711 bp, 18 predicted proteins | sample YL17G02_20_MG_FD_203700 | JGI IMG/M metagenome (GOLD analysis project Ga0315274, IMG submission 203700) | Sediment microbial communities from Yellowstone Lake, YNP, Wyoming, USA - YL17G02_20 | ecosystem: Environmental > Aquatic > Freshwater > Lake > Sediment | place: USA: Wyoming | collected... | reverse complement strand
CGATCTCATGGGGATCGGCGACCACGGTCGTCGTCCCCAGGGGGAGCACGGCCCGGGCGAACTCCGGGACCGTGAGCATGCTGCTCTCCAGGTGGACGTGCCCGTCGATGAACCCCGGAGAGAGATAGGCCCCCTTGAGGTCCAGGGTCTTCTTCGCCTGATACTTCCCGAGCCCGGCGATCCGGTCTTTGTAGATGGCCACATCCGCGTTGAGGACCTCACCGGAGAAGAGGTTGACGACCTTTGCTCCCCGAAGCAGGAGGTCGACGGGTCTCTCCCCCCGGGCGACGGCGATGAGCTCCTCGACCCTCACCGAGGACCCCCTACATAAGCGACATAGGGCAGGTTCCGGTAGCGCCCGTTATAATCGATTCCGTATCCGACCACAAAGCGATCGGGGATGGGGAAGCCCACATAGTCCACCTTGAGGGGGATCTTCCTCCGCGAGGGTTTATCCAACAAACAACAGACCTTCAAGCTCCTCGGTCGATGGGCCTTCAAGACGTTCTTGAGATAGGCGATGGTCAGGCCGGTGTCGATGATGTCGTCGACCAACAAAACGTCCCGTCCCTCGATGGAGGAGGAGAGGTCGAGTAGCAACTTCACCTCTCCCTGGCTGCGGGTGTTCCGATAGCTCGAGACCATGAGGAAGTCGCAGGTCACCGGGACGGACAGCCTCCGGATCACATCGGCCATGAACACAAAAGAGCCCTTCAATATCCCGATGACGGCGATCCCCCTGGGGTAATCGCCGGAGATCTCCCGGGCCAGCTGGCCTACCCTCTTTTGGATCTCCGGCGTCGAGATCAGCGGGATGGGCTTTCTATCCATGCCGTCCGAAAGACCCCGAAGGATGCGATGTTAAAACCGGATCTCGAAGCGTTTGAGCTCCCCTTGGCCCTTGGCCCACCGGGCCTCGACCCCGGAGACGTGCGCCCCCAAGGGACCTCTCCACAGGGTGGCGAGCAGATCTTCGAGAAGACCTTGAGTTCCCTCGGCCACGACCTCCACGCTGCCATCGCCCCGGTTGCGAACGTAACCTGAAAGCTCCAGGGAGCGGGCCTCCTGCTCCACGAAGGAACGAAACCCGACCCCCTGCACCACGCCCCGGACGACGGCCTCAAGCCTTGCCTCTTGGCTCACGCCTCCCCCGTTTCTCGGCGAGTTCGATCGCCTTGTCCACGGCCTCCTTGGGCCACCGGGCGTGGACCATCCGGGGATTGACCTTCCAGGTCGAAAGTCCAACCAGCGGCACGTCCAACTGGGAGGCATAGGCAATCTCCGAGAGCGTGCCGTATTTCCCGTCCACCGCGATCACGGCGCTGGCCGTGTGCACGATGATGATGTTCCGGGCCAGGCCCATGCCCGTGGCGATGGGGTAGTCCACATAGGAGTTCGCGTCCTCTATCCGGGACATGGGCAGGATCCCGATCGTCACGCCTCCCGCTGACTTGGCTCCCTTGCAGGCCGCCTCCATAACCCCGCCCAGGCCGCCGCAGATCAGGGCGTGGCCGCGTTGGGCGATCTCCCGACCCACCTCCTCGGCCAAGGCCCGAGCCCTCTGACTGCAAGAGGAGCCCCCGATGACGCCGATGATCATTGAATTAATTATTGGTCGGGATGATCCCGATGAAATCGAGATGATCCCTCCTTCAGAATTTGGTCGGGGCGACTGGATTCGAACCAGCGACCCCTAGCCCCCCATGCTAGTGCGCTACCAGACTGCGCTACGCCCCGACCCTCGTATTCGAACCCCTTACCTTGGGACCGACTTATCCTGACGGATAGCCCCTCGCGCCCGGGCCTCCTTGACCTTCTCCCTGACCTCCAGAAGGTAGCTGAACGTCGGCTCCCATTTCGTGGTGTGCTTGACGTCCACCACATGCACCGGAGCCATATGCTTGGGCTCAAACAGCTCCGGGGGGCGGATCTCCCAGCGGTCGCCGGCGAAGACGTCCCGGACCGGTTGGACCTGGTCCGTGGCGATCCGCACCGAGTGGGCTTCGGCGCTCCCCGAGCAGCGGGCCGCGAGATTGACCACCTGCCCCATGGCCGAAACCGTGGCCGTCTCCTGGGTGCCCACCAGGGCGATGGCGAACTCTCCGGAGGCGATGCCGATCTTGGGATTGAAACCATAGAGGTCGTGGGCCAGGAGCGCGCTCGCCGTCTGCATCGCGGCCACCAAGGGCAGGTTCCTGGCCCCGGCCTGGGGGAACACGACCATGACCTCGTCCCCGATGAACTTGTCCACGATGCCGCCGTAGAGCCGTCCGGCCTCGCGCTCGAACCAGGCGAAGAAGTGATTCACCAGGTACGCGCACTCCGCGGGGGTGAGCTGGCCTGCCAGCTTGCTGTACCCCGGCAAGTCGGCAAACAGGATCGCCCCGTAGGTCTCGAAGGCCGCCATCGGAAAGCGCACGGGCTGGCGCGGCGAGCCGTCCGAGAACGTGATCGAGCGTTCCGGCCCGAAACGCTTGAGATATTCGAGAAGCTGGTTGGCCCCTAACATTATTCCGTCGTCCGACTTTCAAACGGGCAGGGACTGTCCCGATAAAAACATCGGGACGACCTCGCGGATTTTTCCTGGTCGGGGCGGGAGGATTTGAACCTCCGACTCCATGGTCCCGAACCATGTGCGCTACCGGGCTGCGCTACGCCCCGACACAAAAACAAGACGGTCACCTCTCCGGACTCCATCCCTGCTTGCCGATCAGAGGCACGAAGGTGCATCCGCAGAGGGAATTTCGGACCTCTTTCCCGTTCCTCTTCTCGACCAGGGTGAGGACTTGGGAATGGGTGTCTCCCAGAGGAATGACCAGCTTCCCGCCCTCCTTCAATTGCTCGAACAGCGAGGGAGGAACGTTGGGAGAGCCCGCCGTAACCAGGATACGATCGAAGGGAGAATACTCCTTCCACCCCAGGGTTCCGTCCCCCACCTTCACCAGCACATGGGCGTACCCCAGGCGGTCCAGGAGAGCCCTCGCCTGCTTGCCCAGAAGCTCGATTCGCTCCACGGAGAAGACCCCTTTGACGAGCTCGGCCAGGACCGCGGTCTGGTACCCCGAGCCCGTGCCGACCTCCAGGACCCTTTCCCCTCCCCCCAGGTCCAGGGACTCGGTCATCAGAGCGACCATGTAGGGCTGGGAGATGGTCTGGCCCTCGCCCACGGGCAGGGGATAGTCGTCGTAGGCCCTCTCCTTCAGGGCGCCCTGCACGAACTCGTGCCGCGGGACCTTGAGCAGGGCCGCGAGGACCCGTTCCTCCCGCACCCCGCGCGCCCGGCACTGCAGGTCGACCATCGCCTTGCGGCTAAGCTCGTAGTTCACGGAACAGGGGCTTCTCCCAGGTCATGAGTCTCTGCACCGCGGCGTGATGCGTCAGGTCCAGGTGAAATGGGGTGACCGAGATCATATCCTCCTCGATGGCCGCGAAATCCGTCTCCGGCTCCCGCTTCCAGCCCGGGTCCTCTCCGTCTATGGAGTAGAATGTTCGGCCCTGCGGGTCGGTCCGCTTCACGACCACGTCGCGGTAGATGCGCTTGCCCAGGCGCGTGAAGCGCACTCCGCGGATGCGACGGCGCGGCAGGTTCGGGACGTTCACGTTCAGAAGGGTGTTCCGGGGAAGCCCGCGCCTCAGGACCTGCGTGGCAAGGATTCCGAGGAATTTCGCCGCCACCTGGAACCGGGATCTTCGCCAGTCGGTCACCGAGCAGGCGATGGAGGGGATCCCCAGAAGCGTACCCTCCATGGCCGCGGCAACGGTCCCGGAGTAGGTCACGTCGTCCCCCAGGTTCGGGCCGTGGTTGATTCCCGAGACCACCAGGTCCGGCTTGCGCGGGAGGAGGCCCCGCACGGCCAGCATCACGCAGTCCGTGGGGGTCCCGTCCACGCTCACCGTTTCGGCATCCCTCCAGACCACCTCCAGGGGCTTGCGCAGGGAGAAGGAGTGGCTCGCCCCGCTCCGCTCGGACCGGGGAGCGAACACCACCACCCTGGCCGCCCCGGCCAGGGACCGGCGTGCGGCCCGCAGGCCCTCGGCATCGATCCCGTCGTCGTTGGTCAGGAGGATGAGCTTACGCTTGTCAAAGACCCGCGCCAACCTATCTCCACAGCCCGGCTAAGGCAACGCCCACGAAACGCAGCGTGTCCCTCAAAGGACGGATGTAGCTTACCTCCCCGGCGTAGCGGGCCTGGATGGGCACCGCTCCGATCGCGAACCCCGTCCTCCCGGCCTTGATCAAGAATTCGGATTCCGCCTGGTATCTCCGGGTCCGAAGCGGGATGCGTCTCACCGCTTCTGCCGAGATGAGTCGGTATCCCGACTGGCTGTCCTCGACCTTTCGGCCGGAAACGATGGAAACCACGACCGACGTGATGCGGTTCACCGCCCGGCGGAGGGGGGGCATCGCCGAAAGCGTTCCCCAGCGCGAGCCGACCAGGATGTCGCCCTCTCCGCGGTTCCAGGCCTCCAGGAACCTTGGGATCTCGCGGGGGTCGTGCTGCCCGTCCGCGTCAAGGGTCAGGACCGCCTCGCAGCCCAGGGTCAGGGCTTCTCTGAAGCCCGTCTGGTGGGCGGCTCCCTTCCCCAGGTTCCGCGCATGGGAGAGGACCCGCACGCCCTTCGCCCTGGCTTCCTCAGCCGTCCCGTCCCGGGAGCCGTCGTCCACCACGACCGTGGCCTGGGCCGGGATGAAAGCAGCGATTCCGTCGAGCACCCTGCCGATGCGCCCCCCGGCCTGATAAGCCGGGATCACCGCGCAGACCCGCATCCGTCCCCCCGTTTATCCGGGGAGAAACATATTATAGCACAGCACCTTAACAAAATCAAGGGGCTCCCTAAAAATCTTCCTCGGCTCCTCCGGCCAGGGCCTTGCCCAGGATGTCGGAGACCTCCCTCAGGCCCTTGCGCACCTCCTCCAGGGTCGTCTGGCGGGCGGCCTGCTCGAAGGGGATGTCCATCTGGTGGAGCTCGGCGTGGTCCATGTCCTGGAGCTTCTTTCGCGCCCCCTCGATGGTGAAGCGATCCTCGTACAGGAGCTTTTTGATCATCATCACCAGCCTGATGTCGCGCTCCCGGTAGGCCCGCCGTCCCCCCCGCATGGCCTTGGGCTTGAGCTGGCCGAACTCCGTCTCCCAGTAGCGCAGAACGTAGGGCTTTACCTTGGCCAGGGAGGCCACGTCGCTGATCGAATAATAGATCTTCTTGGGCTTCACGGCTCACCTCCCCCTTTCAGGGCCTGCCCTGCTTGCCCTCGGACTTTCGGGGAACTCGATTCAGGGCCAGCACGGCGTAATGTCGCCCGGCGATCCTCCGGTCCCTCCGGTAGGAATGAAAACGTCGCGGTTCGCAACACGTGCAATGCGGGGAAACATGGATGTTTTGTCTCCGGACTCCGGCGCTTCCCAGGTCCAAGACATTGGCTCCGGCCAGGTCAAGATGCCACCTCTCCCCTTTTTGCCTGCGCATGGATTCGGGAAACCGGAGCGCCACGTCCCCCCCGACCTCGTAACAGCATTTCCGGATCGAAGGCCCGAGCGCCGCCACGAGCTCCCCGGGGTCCGTTCCGAATTCCTGCCGCATCTTCCGGACCGCCTGCTCGGCGATCCCCTGGGAGGCCCCCCGCCAGCCGGCATGGACCATTGCGATGGCCGGGGTTTGAGGGTCCACCAGGTAAATCGGCACGCAGTCCGCCACCTTCACGACCAGGACGATCCCCGGCCGACTCGTCATCGCCCCGTCGCCCAGGGGACGGACCGGGGTCTTTCCGTCTTTGACGACCACGAAATCCGTCCCGTGAACCTGCTTCGGCACCACGGGGGCCATTCCTTTTAATCCCAGACCGTTCAGGGCCTCCTCTGCAGACCCGAATCCCTGGGGCTTGGTGCTGAACCCGTGCACGATGAAATCCAGTCCCTTGAGAGGGTCGAAAAACAGGAATCCCTTCAACTCCACGCCTACCGAGCCTCGGCCTTGGGCTCCCTCTGCATCAGGGCCATCACCCCTTCCCTGGGGTCCTTGCCCTCGAACAGGATGGCCTGCATCTGATCGGCGATGGGCATTTCCACACCGTGCAGCCGGGCAAGCTGGTTGGCGGCGGTCGTGGTTTTGACCCCCTCGGCCACCATCACCATCTCCTTCAGGACGGCCTCCAGCTTCTTGCCCTGGGCGATGGCCATGCCCACTTGATGATTGCGGGAAAGCTTGGAAGAGCAGGTCGTGATCAGGTCGCCCATTCCGGAGAGCCCGGAGAAGGTCTCGGGCCTCGCGCCCAGGGCCGTGCCCAGGCGGGTCATCTCGGCCAGGCCCCGGGTCAGGAGCGCGCCGCGGGCGTTGTCCCCGAAGCCCAGGCCGTCCGAGATCCCGGCCGCGATGGCGATGACGTTCTTCAGGGCCCCGCCCAACTCCACGCCGGCGATGTCCGGGGAGGTATAGACCCGGAACCTGGGGCCGAAGAAAGCCTTCTGGGCGAGCCCGGCCTTCTCCTCATCCTCGCAAGCCGCGACGACCGCCGTGGGGACTCCGCGCGCGACCTCCAGGGCCAGGGAAGGCCCGGAAAGGGCGACGACCTTCTTTGCAAACTGAGGAAGCTCCTCCCCGACCACCTCGGACATGCGCTTGTGGGAGTCGGTCTCCAGCCCCTTGATCGCGCTCACGGCGAGCCCCGCCCTGAGCCCGACCTCCTTCAATCCCCAGAGCAGCTCGCGAAGGAGGTGGGAGGGGACCACGAAGAGAAGGATCTCGGCATCCCGGGCGATCTCCCCGAGGTCGGCGGAGACCTTGAGGCTCTCGGGAAGCGGGACGCCCGGCAGGTATCTCTTGTTCTCCCGATCACGCTTCATGGCCCCGGCCAGCTCCGGGAAGAACTCCCAGAGTCCGACCTCGTGCCTGTTCTGCAGCAAGTGCAGGGCCAGGGTCGTCCCCCAGTTCCCGCCGCCCAGCACCGCGATACGGCTCATGTCTTCGCACCCCCTTTCAGCTCTAATTTCTTCTCCTGGCTGGCGAGTAGGCGCCGGATGTTCGCCTGATGCCTGAGGATGATCACCAGGGAAACGAGGACGCTCGCCCATAGCAGCACCAGCGAGGGCGACCCCGCCAGCCAGCTCCAGGCCCAGACCGCGAATGGAAAGGCGAAAGCCGCCAGAATGGAGGAAAGGGACACATAGCGCGTGGCCGCAAAGGAAAGGGCCCAGACCAGGAAGGCCGCCAGGGCAGGGACAGGCGTCAGGGCCAGGAACGCCCCCATGGCGGCCGCCACCCCTTTGCCTCCCTTGAACCCGAGGAAAGGGGTGAACGTGTTTCCCAGGAGGGCTGAAACCCCTGCCCCCAGCCAGAAGTAGGGATTGTGCGAAACCCACCTTGCGACCAGGACCGGAATGAGTCCCCGCGTCATGTCGAGGAGGAAGCCCGGTATCCCGGCCCTGGGCCCGAGGACCCGGAACAGGTTGGTGGACCCGGGGTTCCTGCTTCCCAGGGTGCGGATGTCGGTCTTGTAAAACCACTTCCCGAGGAGGAAGCTGAACGGGATCGCCCCGTACAGAAAGCTCGCGGCGAACAGGACGGCCGGAATCATCGCCTCTTCCTTCTTCCCATAAACTCGAACTGCACCTTGATCCGGACCCCTTCCAGGCCCATGCGCTCCGCGAGTTGGCTGATGAGGTACTTGCGGTAGTTGTCCGGGATCAAGGCGGCGTGGGTGGCCGAGACCGTGAAGAAGGGCGGGCGCATGGACGTCTGCCGGATGCCCTTGAAATTGATCCATTTCCCCTTGGGCGCCGGCGGATTGTTCTGCTCCACGGCCGCTTCCAGGGCCTGCCCCAGCTCCTCGTCGGTAAAGGTGCGCGACCAGGCCTCATGGACCCGGATGATTTTGTCGAGAAGCTCCTTGATCCCTGTCTTGGTCACCGCCGAGGTGATCACCACCGGGGCGTAGGCGAAGGACGGCGCGCGCTGGATGAACCCCTGCTTGTATTTATCCCTGTCCCTCTCCGCCGGAGGCACGAGGTCCCACTTGGTGATCGCGAACACCAGCCCCCGGAAGGCCTGGTGGGCATGGGTCGCGACCCGCAGGTCCTGTATCCCGAACCCCTCCTCCCCGTCCAGAAGAACCACGGCGACCTGGCAGCGCTCCACGGCCCGCATCGTGCGCAGGGTGGTGTAGAACTCCAGGGCCTCATGGACCTTGCTGCGCTTCCTGAGGCCCGCGGTGTCTATCAGGATGAGCTTCCTTCCCTGATAAGCGAAGGGCGAGTCGATGGCGTCCCGGGTGGTCCCCGGGACCTTATCCACGATGTGCCGTTCCTGCCCGAGGATGGCGTTCACCAGGGAGGATTTGCCCACATTGGGCTTTCCCAGGATGGCGACCCGCAGGAGGTCTTCCTCCTCCTTGACCTCGCTGACCTTGGGCAGGGAGCTGGCCACATCGTCCAGGAGCTCGGCCACGTCCCTTCCGGTCTGGGCCGCGACCCCGTAGGGCTCGCCCAGGCCCAGGGAGTGGAACTCGTGCAGGAGGGGCTCGTCCCGCGTGTTGTCCACCTTGTTCACGACCAGGAACACCTTCTTCGGCACCTGTCGGAGCTTGGAAGCGATGTCCTCGTCCACCGGGGTTTTTCCTTCCTTGGCGTCCACCATGAACAGCACCACGTCGGCCTCGGTGAGAGCGATTTCCACCTGGACCGCCACGGCCTTGGGGATGGCCTCGGTGGACTCCGGCAGGAGCCCCCCTGTGTCCACGAGATAGAAGTCCCGGCGGTGCCAGGTGGCTTCGGCGTAGTTCCGGTCCCGGGTCACGCCCGGAACATCGTCCACGATCGCCATGCGCTTGCCGATGATTCGGTTGAACAGGGTGGACTTGCCCACGTTCGTCCTGCCGCAGATGACCACGACCGGCTTCATAATTCTACTTTAACTCTTCCATATAACGCCTGAAATACTAACATATTCAGAGGCCCGTGTCAAGCCCCCTTGACAGAGCCGGCCTGGGTTTGCTACAATCTAAGCCAAAGCCATGTTCAGGCGAGGCGCCACCCAGGCTTGGGCCCCGTCTTTTTCTTTTCTACCGATTCCGCCGTTTCAACCGTCTCTACCGAGGAAAGGAGCCTCATGCCCTACGTGACCGAGAGGAATCTTAAAGCCAAGACCAACTCCTGGCTCAAGGTCGTCGCCCCTTACAACACGCATTCCCTGAAGCTGGAGAAGAAATCCGCCGCGCTCCTGGTGATCGACATGCAGAACTTCTTTCTGGTGGAAAAGGCCCCGGGCTTCACCGAGGGCGGCGTGGCGATTCTCTCCAACGTGGAGCGCCTGATCGCGGCCTTCCGCAAGGCCCGGCGCCCGGTCATCTTCACCACCCACGTTCACAAGGATGAGAAGCTGGACGGCGGGATTCTAACCTGGTGGTGGAAGGGAATGTGCATGGAGGGGACCCCTGAGGCCGGGATTCATCCCCGGCTGGCTCCCCGGCCGACCGAGAAGGTGGTGAAGAAGAATCGCTACAGCGCGTTTTACAACACCGACCTGGAGACCGTCCTGCGCTGTCTGGGCGTCCAGGATTTGGTCATCACCGGGGTCATGACCAACTGCTGCTGCGAGACCACGGCCCGGGACGCCTACATGAGGGATCATCGGGTGTTTTTCCTGGCCGATGCCACCGGCTCCTGCCATGAGGACCTCCACCTCGCCACTTTAAAGACCCTGGCCTACGGCTTCGCCCACGTAGCCACCACCCGGGAAATCCTGAAGAGCCTTTAGCAGAGCAGTAAAGGATTCATTGAGCATTTAGAATTCAGCATGGGTACAACCAAAACACCTCCCCCTTTTATCCCACCCCCGATAAATCGCCAGAAGGCAATTCCGCTAAGGGGGCAAGCCCCCCTTCGGCGCTCGTCTTGGAAAAGACTCAAGACTCGCTGAGCACCCCCCGGACATGGGGGAACCTTGGGGGCCAAAAACACCCATCCCCCCTTATCCGGGAAAGTGACCCCGGATAGTGGCCCTTTTTCCACTTTTTCGCGTAAGTAGCTTCGACATAGCTCAGTTACGTGCCCTGAACGAAAAAGCCCCCTTTAAGGGGGACCTCCGAAAGGCCTACGAAATCTGGGAGGGGTTTCCGACTACTACACGACTACATCACGACCACTTCACGCCATCCCCACCCCCTTCTCCATTTTTTGAACCAAAGATTTTTGAAGATTTACGTCAGGCTACCATTCGTAGTGGTCCTTCCCGGAAATACCACAAGGCAAGACAAGACAAGGAACATTCATTTTATCCCCGACCGCCCGCCCCATAAGGAATAAATAAAGAGATAATTCGAGATACTTCAACCTCACCCCTAACCCCTCTCCTGAGTCTTCAGGAGAGGGAGAAAAACAGCAAGACCGAAAACCTACTACCTTTCCCTTCATTGTAGTCCTTAGGATCATTTCCGGGGTAGGTGGGACAGGCAAAAATCTTTAGGAGAGGGGAGAAGTAAAAAAAGGGCAGGACGGATAATCAACCTGCCTTTTCCTCACCGCCAACCCAAATTGCCTGACGGCAATTTCCGCTAGTCCCGAAAGCCTTCGGGATTCGGCGCTCGCCCGAGAAAAAACCAGGCTCGCTGAGCACCCCCGAAAGGGTAGAAAGAACAGAAAAGGCGGCCCGAAGGCCGCCTTTGAATTTTAGATTGCGGATTTGGGAATAACGACTATCTCAACTTAACAATCCTAAAAGGCTTTGCGTCCCCGCTCACCGGCTTAAGGAAATAAACCCCCGCAGAAAGCCCTGCCCCGATCCGGTCGCCCTTGTAAACCCCCACCTTCCGACCAAAAATGTCGTAAAGGCTGAACCGCTCGGCCTCATGCCCGGGAAGGGTGGCAAAGAAGGTGAAGGGGTTGGGGGTTGCCTTCAACGGTCTAACCGTCGAACCGTCCAACGGTCTAACCGGTGTTTCAACCCCCACATTCCCATTCGCATCCGTCTTGATGAGGTAGACATCCCTATTCCCAGCGCCAAAGGACCATGTCCACCCAGCGATGATATATCCTCCATCAGAAGTCTGTTGGACAGAGTTCCCCAAATCTAGGTCCCATCCCCCGTAGGTTCTCGACCAGAGGGTATCGCCTAAGGCATTCGTTTTGATGAGATAAACATCCCACCAACCTGCACCAAAAGAATCCGTATATCCAGCAATGATATAACCCCCATCCGAAGTCTGGCAAACCGAATACCCTTCATCATAACCTAAGCCACCGAAGGCTTTCTGCCAAAGGGTAATTCCTGTACTTGAAGTTTTAATGAGAAATACATCGTGCTTACCGCCGACGTCGTCTGCAAATCCTGCGATGATATAGCCCCCATCAGAGGTTTGCTGGACGGAGTAGGCATAATAATTTCGGCCTCCTCCAAAGGTTCTGGACCAGAGGGTATCACCGGAAGCATTGGTTTTAATAAGATAGAATTTGTAGGTGCCTTGACCAAAAGAGTTGGTGCAACCAGCGATGATATAACCTCCGTCTTGTGTCTGTCGGACTGAAGTACCAAAGTCCTGTCTAATACCACCGTAGGCCTTTGTCCAGAGGGTATCTCCAAGATGATCCGTCTTGATAAGGCAGACCTGTAAGCTCTCATCCAAAGTTTCTGTCAAACCAACAGCAACGAAGCCACTGTCTAAAGTTTGACGGACTGAGCGGAAGTTTCCGCCATAGTAGGTCCTTGTCCAAATTGTATCTCCGGAGGTATCGGTCTTAATTAAATAGGCGCACCGTCTAAAGTCAGTGCACCATCCAGCGATTATGTAGCCCCCATCAAAACACTGTCGAACTGATAGGCCTTGATCTTCCCCACTGCGACTATAGGCTTTCGTCCAGAGTGTCTCACCAGACGAATCTGTTTTGATAAGAAAAACATCGAAGACGCCTGCGGGCTGTGTAAAACCAGCCACTATGTAACCACCGTCAGATGTTTGCTGGACAGAATTACCTTCTTCCCAACCCGCCCCTCCGTAAGTTTTCTCCCACCTCTGCTGGGAGAAGGCGGGGAGGGCGAAGAGCAAAGTGAGAAGTAAAGCAAGGACCGTAATTTGGATTGTGTTCACTTTTCGCACGGCCACCTACCTCAGTTTTACGATTCTCAAGGGCTTGGCGTCTTTCCCCTCGGGCCTCAGGAAATACACCCCCGCCCCCAGCCCCTCCCCGATCCGGTCGCCCTTGTAAACCCCGACCTTCCGGCCCGAGATGTCGTAGAGCGCAAAGAGCTCGGAGGAGTGGCCTGGAACCCAAGCGAAGGAGGTAAAGGGATTAGGGGTAGCTCTTAATCCGGCATCCGGCATTTGGCCTCTGGAATCGGCTTTTTCTTCTACGCCTGCAAACCCATTCGTATCCGTCTTGACGAGGTAGACATCATAGCCATTCCAACCTGCAACGATGTAGCCCCCGTCCGTGGTCTGCTGTACGGAGTAACCCCGATCGTCGCCCGTCCTCCCGAAGGTTCTGGTCCAGAGGGTATCCCCGGTGGCATTCGTCTTGATGAGGTAGACATCAAAGCTGCCTGCCCCGTAGGAGCTGGTGGTTCCTGCTACGATGTAGCCCCCATCCGAGGTTTGTTGGATGGAGTTACCCACATTGTAGTCCGTCCCTCCATAGGCCCTGGTCCAGAGGGTATCCCCGGAGGCATTCGTCTTGATGAGATAGACATCAGGCCAACCTGGCCCGAAGGAGTAAGTGAATCCTGCGATGATGTACCCCCCATCCGAGGTCTGGTGGACGGAGTTGCCCAAATCCCAGTTCGTTCCTCCATAGGTCCTGGTCCAGAGGGTATCCCCGGAGGCATCCGTCTTGATGAGATAGACATCACCGTTTCCGTAACTAGTGGTTCCTGTGACGATGTAGCCCCCATCCAAGGTCTGCTGGACGGAGTAGCCATGAGTGGCGTTTGACCCCCCGTAGGTCTTGGTCCAGAGGGTATCCCCGGAGGCATCCGTCTTGATGAGATAAACACCTGCCCCGAAGGAGTTCGTCCATCCTGCAATAATGTATCCCCCTTCCGAGGTTTGTTGCACAGAGTAGCCTTGATCATTCCACGCACCCCCGTAGGTCCTGGTCCAGAGGGTATCCCCTGCGGCATTCGTCTTAACGATATATACATCATCCCAGCCAAACTCCAAGTTGTGATAGGTCCCCGCGATGATGTATCCCCCGTCCGAGGTCTGCTGGACGGAGTTGCCCAAATGCCCGTCCGACCATCCGTAGGTCCTGGTCCAGAGGGTATCTCCTGAGGCATTCGTCTTGATGAGGTAGACATTCCATGCGCCTGCCCCGAAGGAGTAAGTCTCCCCTGTGACGATGTAGCCCCCGTCCTGAGTCTGCTGGACGGAGTAACCCTGGTCGTCGTTCGACCCCCCGTAGGTCCTTCTCCACGTCTGTTGGGAGAAGGCGGGCAAGACAAAAAGAGGGATAAGGGATAAGGAGTAAGGGATAAGGCGGAAGAACAAGGAAAGACGCGTTTGGCTGTTGACTTTTGGCAGATGGTTTTGGGGCGAAAGACAGGAAAGCTTCATAAGAAATCTCCTCTCCCGATATTGGATACCAGAAGCATACCATATCAGAGGGGGAAAAGCAAGAAAAAAATGGGCAGGAGGGATTCAATGCTACCCCGGGCGTTGCCCTGGGCTAACTCACCTGCAGGCCTTCAGCCTCCAAGAGGCCTCGCCCGATTCAAACCTGAGAGGACGCAAAGATTGAAAAGAAAGGACGCAGAGAAGGCAAAAAGGCGATCTTTTCCTCTCTGCCATTCTGATGAACGGACTGCGTTTGACAATCCTCCACAGGAGATTGTATAATTAATCCGAATGAAGCCTCTACCCTTTGCGCTGGCCCTGATCGCCTGCCTGTTCGGAACGCAAACCCTTTGGGCCTCCCCCCCGGGAAACATCACGGGCCGGGTCCTGGAAGTCCGGGGACATACTCCCCTGGAAGGCGTCAACGTCTCGGTGGTCGGGACCAAGCTCGGCGCCGTCACCGACAAATCCGGCGCTTTCGCCATCGGGAACATCCCTTCCGGAACCTACAGCGTCCAGGTCCGCATGCTCGGGTACAAGGACAAGACCCTGCGCAGCGTGGTCGTAGCCCCGGGCGCGTCCGCGGCCGTGGAAGTCCTTCTCGAGGGCAAGGTCTACGACCTGAAGGGCGTCGTGGTCCAGGGGAAGAAGCCCGCGCCCAGGGAGATGGCCGTGCCCTCGGCCCACCTCGTCACCCGCGAATTGCTGAAGCAGGTCCCCGGGGCCGAAGGGGACATCTTCCGGGCCGTCTCGGCCTTTCCCGGGATCTCCAACGTCTCGGACTTCTCCAGCCGGCTCTCCATCCGGGGCGGCGCGCCCGAGGACAACCTCGTGCTTCTGGACAAGATCTGGGTTCCCTTTCCCTACCACTTCGGAGGCCTGGTCACGGCCTTCAACTCCGACATCGTTCAGGAGGTCGCCCTGTACGCCGGCGGATTCCCCTCCCGCTACGGAAACGCCATCTCCTCGGTCCTGGACATAACGAACCGGGATGGGAATCGCGAACAGGTCACAGGCAAGGCCGAGGCTTCGGTCGTGATGGCCAGCCTCCAGGCCGAAGGCCCCTTGGGAAGCAAAGCCTCCTGGGTCGTCTCCGGGCGACGAAGCTACTTCGATGTCGTCATGAAGGCCCTGAAGGTTCCCGGGTTCTACACCTACCCTAAGTTCTCGGACCTGCAGGGCCATTTCTCCTGGGAGCCGGCCCCGAACCACAAACTGGTCGCCAACGCCCTGGCCTCGGACGAGGTCATCAAGGCCACCTTCGACGATCCCGATTCCATCTTCGGGCCCAAGGTGGACATCACCTGGCGCTACCGCTTCACCACCGCGGGAGTGAACTGGAAGTGGGCCTTCTCCCCCCGGGCCTATTCCGAGCTGAACGTGGGGCGTTACTACGACCTGCTGCGCTTCGACCTCCAGCACTGGTACGTGCACGAGGAGACCACCTTCGACTCGGCCTGGGAGGAGCTGACTTTCCTCCTTGGGACCGGCCACGAGGTGAAGGCGGGAACGAACTTCGGAAGGTTCCGGACGCCCATTGACCTGTTCATCTCCCGTCCCCCGGAGCGTGAGGGCGAACGGACGGATACAACCCGGGTCTTTAAGAGCGTGGCTACGATGCAATCCCGCTATGCCATCGGCTATCTACAGGATGCCTGGTCCTTCGGCCGTAAAGCCACCCTGACCTACGGGGTGAACGGGCAATACCTGACTTACAACCGGGACTGGGGGGCGGGCCCGAGGATGTCCCTGGCTTACCGCATCAATTCCCTGACCACCTATCGCGCGGCCTGGGGGTATTATTATCAGTTCCCCAGCGGGGAAAAGCTCATCCCCGGATACGGAAACCCTGCTTTGGTGCCCGAGGCGGCCCAGCATTTCATCCTCGGCCTGGACCGAAGCCTGAATGAGACCTGGGACCTGCGCGTGGAGGGCTACTACAAAAAGCTCTGGGACCTGACCGTGGAGGACACGTTCCAATTCTACACCAACAACGGATCGGGAAGAAACTACGGCCTGGAGATCCTGCTGGAGAAGAAGCCCACCAACCGCTCCCGATTCTCGGGTTGGGTCTCCTACGCCGCCTCCAAGGCCAAGAGAAAAGACCGGGCCGGGTTTCCGGAATACGATTACCTCTACGACCAGCCGCATGTCCTGACCGCGATAGCCAATTACAAGTTCTCGGGGCGGACCCAGCTCGGGCTGAAGTGGAAGCTCGCCAGCGGCCAGCCCTATACCCCGATCGTGGGACGGGTCTTCATTCCCTATGCTCCGGGTGACACCGCCGGGTACTGGGAGGGAGTTCCCGGAGGGAAGAACTCCGAACGCCTACCCTGGTACCATCGCCTGGATGTCCGGATTGACAGGAAGTTTCACCTGAAAGGCCTCTCGATGGCCGGATACTTAGAGGTCTTCAACCTCTACGCCCGCAAGAACGTGGGCGGCTACCAGTGGAGCCGGGACTATTCCAAGAAAGAGCCCTATTACCAGCTCCCCTTCCTGCCCACGGCCGGCCTGTCCTGGGAGTTCTAAAGTAATCGGGCCCGGGCCCTTGATTCCGGGTCCTGATTTCCGGTATACTATTCCGCTTAAGCGACCATGGAAGAGAAATCCAAAAACCCGGCCAGCATCCTGCTGGTGGACGATGACCCCAGTGTTCTCGACATCATCTCCCTGACCCTGAAGGGAGCGGGATACGACGTGGCCACGGCCAAGAACGGCAAGGAGGCCCTGACGAAGATCCTCACCGGGACGGACTGGGGCCCGAGCGGATTCCCGGACCTCATCGTCTCGGACATCATGATGCCGGGCATGGACGGGTACGAGTTCTGCGAGAAGGTTAAGAAGAACCCCAAGACCCGGGGCATCCCGTTCATCTTTCTCACGGCCAAGGGCGGGACCGGGGACCGGGCCAAGGGCCTTTTCCTGGGCTGCCAGCGCTACCTCGCCAAGCCCTGCCGCCGGAGCGACCTCCTGCGGGCCGTGAACGAGCGCCTGGTGGACGGAGAGCAGACCAGGGCCCTGCTGGCCGAGACCGACCCGGTGATCGACGGTGACCTGTCCCGGATCTCGGTCCTCTCCCTTGTGGACCTGTTCTCGGCCGGGGGGTGGAACGGGAAGATCTACCTGGCCAGGTCCGGGGAGGCCGGGAGCCTGGAGTTCTACGAGGGCGATGTGGTCCGGGCGAGCTGGGCCAAGAAAGTGGAGCAGGAAGCCCTACACGTCATCCTGGATCTCAAGGAGGGGAGTTTCCGGCTGGAACGGTCGCTTCCGCGATAGGAAAGCCGGTACAAGAGGAATGAGAAAGAGGCCCCGTTTTTCGGGGCCTCCTCCTTTTTCTCCCTATCCCCTGCCTTTTCAGGGTTTATACGGCCCCGCGATCACGGTGGCGAGACGGTCAGGGTGGAGGTGTTTCCGGGCCATGTTCTGGACATCCTCCCGGGTCACGGCGCGGATGAGGGCGGGATATCTTTCCACGTAGTCCAGGCCGAGATGATAGAACTCGGTCTCTAAGAGCATCTGGGCGATGCCGGAATTGGATTCCAGGGACAGGGGAAGGTTGCCGATGAGGTAGTCCTTGGCCCCCTTCAGCTCCTGCTCGGTAATGCCCTTGGCGATGAACTCCTCGAGGTCGGCCCGGGTCGCGGACACGGCCCGGTCCACATCCTTGGGGTTCACCTGCATCACGATGCCGAAGGGGCCTGCCCCCTGGGTCGCCTGGAAATAGGAAAACACTCCGTAGGTGAGGCCCTGTTTGTCCCTGAGGTCGGCCATCAGGCGGGAGGTGAAGGAGCCGCTGCCCAGGATGAAGTTCATGACCTCGCAGGGGTAGTAGTCCGGGTCGCTCCGGGCGATGCCGGCGTGACCCATCCGGACGATGGCCTCGGACTTGTCCATCATCGGGACGACCTTGCGTTCGGGCTTCTCGGCCAGGGGAACGGACGGGATGCCGTAGGCGGGAGCCTTTCCCGCCGCGGACCAGTCCCCAAACAGGTCCTGGCACTGCTTCTTCACCTGTTCCACGGTCACGTCCCCCACCACGATCAGGATCATGGTATCCGGACGGTAATGGGTTTGGTAAAACCCCAGCACGTCCTGCCGGGTGATGGCCCCCACGCTCTCCAGGGTTCCGCGCGGGGTCTGGTGATAGGGATGTCCCTCCGGGAACAGAGCGTTGTTCAATTCCCTCCGGCTCACGTTCCAGAGATCGTCGTTCTCTTCCTTGATCCCGGTCTCGAACTCTCCCCGCAGCTTGGCGACCTCGCCCTCCGGAAACGAGGGACGGCGCAGGATGTCAGCGAGGAGGGAGAAGACCTGCTCGAAGTTCTCTGACAGGCAATAGGCCTGGAAGTTGGCGGCCTCGATCCCGGCCGAGGCGGAGAGGCGGGCCCCGATGAAGTCCAACTTCTCGGCGATCTGCTGGCTGGTCTGGGTCGTCGTTCCCCGAGCCAGCATCTCGGCCGTGAACGAAGCCAGGCCCATCCGGTCCTTGGGATTGTACATTCCCCCGGCTTTCAGGTTGCCGGATATCCCCACCGTGGGGTTGGCGTGGTTCTCGCGCACGACGAGGACCAGGCCGTTGGGCAGTACGATGCGTTCGGTGCGGGCCGGTGACAATTTTGGATTTGGGACCCATTCGTTCCGCTCAGGGCAGGCTTTGGATTTTGGAATGTTTAAATCCGAATTCCAAAATCTAAAATCCAAAATCCCCTGCGGGGGCTTGTAGTGCCGGGGGCCGATCGCGGGCTGGGAGGAAGGAAGGGCCTGCCCGGGCTTGGGGGGAGTGGGCTCGAAGATCCCCACCGTGCGGTTGTTCGGGATGAGATACCGGTTGGCCACCCGCCGGATGTCGGCCTTGGTCACGGCCTTAAGCCCGTCCACATAAGTATCCAGAAGCTTGTAGGAGGCAACCGTCTCGAAGTAGCCGAGGTAGTAGGCCTGGGAGGAGACGTTGTCCTTGGCATAGATGAACTGCGCCTTGGTCTGGTTCACGGCCTTTTGGAGCTCCCGGTCATCGAGGGTGTCGCGCTGGACCTTCCCGATCTCGGAGAAGAGGACCTTCTCTGCGGTGTCGGGATCCACGCCCGACCGGACCGTCACATAGAGCCCATACCAGCCCGGGTCATGGCTCTTGGGCAGGTAGGAGTCCACCGAGGCGGCCAGGCCGGATTCCACCAGGGCTTTGTAGAGCCGGGAGCTTTTCCCCCCGGTGAGCACGGCATCCAGCACGTCCAGGGCATTGCTGTCCTCCTCCCGAAAAGGCGGGACGTGATACTCCGCTTCGAGGTAGTGGGTCAGCCCCTCCTTTTTGACCACGACCCGCCGCTCCCCCCGCTGGGGAGGCTCCTCGGTCACGACCTCTGGCGGATCCGGGGCCCGGGGAATCCTGCCGAACAGGGCTCTGACCCTGGTTAGGACCTCCTCGGTCGAGAAGTCCCCGGCGATCGCCAGGGTGGCGTTGTTGGGCTGGTAGTAAGTCCGGTAATAGGAGCGGACCTTCTCCGGGGTGAAGCTCTGGACATCGCTCTTGAAGCCGATGATCGGCCAGCGATAGGGATGGGCCATAAACGCCGCGCCCTGAACCATATCGTCCAGGACGGACTGGGGGTTGTTCTCATTGCCCTCCAGCTCGGAGAGGACCACGGTCTTCTCCTTGGCCAGATCCTCGGGAGCCATCCTGCTCCCGGTCATCCGGTCGGCTTCGATCCGGAGGGCCACGTCGAGCTTATCCTGAGGCAACTCGATGTAATAGGCCGTAAAATCCTGGCTGGTAAAAGCGTTGTTGTCCCCCCCGGATCGGGTGATGAGGCGGTCGATTTCCCCGGTCTTGAGCCGCCGGGTGCCTTTGAACATCAGGTGCTCGATCTGGTGAGAGATACCGGTCATGCCTACATTCTCGTTTCGCGACCCCACTTTATACCATACGTAAGTCGTCACTACCGGCGCGGCATGGACCTCCCGGGTCAGTACCTTGAGGCCGTTGGGAAGGATGGTCTCGCGGACATCCTGGGCCGGCAAGACCGAGGTCAGGATAAAAAGCAGGCCAGCGATAAAGACGGTTTTCTTCTTTGATGGGTTCATGCTATTTCCTTTGCTTTTCCTTTCACGGTATTATTAAGCATACCATATTACATTCTCCAGCGTCAAGGGACGGGGGAATGAAGAATTTCCAAAAAA
>Ga0315274_10004870_pt1 | contig 19713 bp, 15 predicted proteins | sample YL17G02_20_MG_FD_203700 | JGI IMG/M metagenome (GOLD analysis project Ga0315274, IMG submission 203700) | Sediment microbial communities from Yellowstone Lake, YNP, Wyoming, USA - YL17G02_20 | ecosystem: Environmental > Aquatic > Freshwater > Lake > Sediment | place: USA: Wyoming | collected... | reverse complement strand
CAGTCGAAGGGCGCGACGTAGATGCCCGCTCCCACCAGGAGCGCAAGGCCCAGGGCCACCACCAGCTTGTTATAGATGCAGAAGCCCAGCAGCCTGCCCACGAGCGTCTGCTGGTAAATGGTCGGCTGATAGCGCGGCTCACTCATGCCCATGCCCCGAGTGAGTGGGGGGATGCTCTTGCGAATCGGTTGGGACGGGTGGTTGCCGGCCTGCCGGCTGATCGTGGCCTCCAAGCCGCAATTCCTCGCGGCTTGGAGACCTCTCCGCTGCGGGCAGGCCGTGGTGATGAATCGCCCCCGCCGGGGCGCCTTGGGGATTCATCATGCTGGGCTTGGCCTGAATCTGGAGGGCGCTGTCGATCTTGAACGCGCCTCTAGTCACGACCCTTTCGCCCTCCTGCAACCCGCCGCGAACGATGTAGAGGTCTCCCGCGCGCGGGCCGAGGACGATCTCCCTGCCCTCGTAGGTGGGCCTGTCCGCCCCGGGGACCTCCACGTAGACGACCGCTCGTTCGCCGGTCACCAGGGGGGCGGAAGCAGGGATAACCAGCGGTTTGGCCGCTTGGGGAGTCTCGGCTGCGGCGTAGCCCAGCGACTCGGCCCTCACCAGCGCCATCCCGCACTTGTCACAGGTCCCCTCGGCAGGCTTGACCACGTCAGGGTGCATCGGGCAGATCCACTTGCCCGCAAGCGACTCATCCGCCAGCGGACCTTTCTCGCCCACCTGTGCCCCGGCATGCGCCTTGACGAACATGCCAGGCTTGAGCCTGCCCTCCGTATTCAGCGCGTTGACCCTGACCTTGACCGTGCGGGTCTGCTCGTCCAGAACGGGGTTGATAAAGGCAATCGTGCCGGTGAAAGTCTTTCCCGGATCGGCAACGGTGGTGAACTCCACCTTCTGCCCATAACGCAGGACGGCCAGGTCTGATTCGTACGCCTCCAGCTTCACCCACACCTCCGACAGGTCGGCGATGGTGTATATGGGCGCGCCGGTCTCGACGTACGCGCCCTCCACCGCATGTTTCTCTATGACGATGCCGCCGATGGGGGCATAGATGGTGACGCGGTCGGCGGCCTTGCCTTGCTTCTCGATCTCGGCAACCTGTTGCTCGGTCAGCCCCCACAGGCGCAACTTCTCCCTGGCGGCCTTGACGGTGGCCTCGGCCGTCTGGCGGACGGTTGGCAAGTTGCTGTCCTCCAACTCCCCGGCGGCCGTAATGGCCCCCAGCAACTCGGCCTGGGCGGCGATCAGGTCGGGGCTGTACAGCTCCACCAGGTGGTCGCCCTTGTTCACCGCGATGCCGGTGTAGTCCACATAGAGCCTCTCCAGCCGCCCGGGCACGCGGGCGGTGATGGCCGCAAGGCGAGTCTCGTCGAAGTCGACCTTGCCAACCATGTTGACCACGACGGTGACAAGCTTCCTCTCCACCGGCGCGGTCTCAATCTCCATCAGCTTGGCTGCCTCCGCCGAGACGGCGAGGCGGCGCTCGCTGGAAGGACCGGCGCCGCCCACGGTGCGCACGGGGACCAGCTCCATGTGGCATATGGGACATCGCCCCGGTTTCGGCTGGCGTATCTGCGGGTGCATGGAGCAGGTCCATATCTCAGCCTGCTCCTGCGTCGCCGGCTGAGATGCAGCAGTCCGCGGCGCCTGGGAGGGCGCCACCGGCCCGCCCCGCAGCAGATACCCCGCCACCAGCGCCGCAACCACCACCAGCACCATGCCCGCCTTGCGGGCGAGGCCCCGAAGCAGCACCGAGACCTTCTGCCTGATGTTCTGCATATGTTGCCCGTCCTGTTCCAGCAGCCGCCCGTGGTCAGCGATTCAACTCGGCATCTTCCCGCGGGGCCGGTGGAGTCTGAGGCGCGGACTGCGTCGTGGCCGCAGGGGCGGGAAGCGGCCTTCCCAGCAGCATCTCCAGCTCGGCCAGGCGCTGCCAGCTCTCCGCAAGCGCCCGGCGGTAGTTCAGTTCAAACTCCAGCAGCGTCCGCTGAAAGTCGATGGCCTCCAACAGACTCGTGGCGCCGGTGCGATAAGAGGCTTGCGCCGCCTGGATCGCCTGGCGGGCCTTGGGCACCAGGGCGTCCTTGTAGAGGTCGATCCGGCGCTGGGCGTCGCGCAATCCGTAGGCCGCCAGTTTGACATCCGCCGCCAGGGTGTTGACCTTGTCGGCCCTGTCCTGGAAGGCGCCCTGTCGCATGGCCTGCGCTTCGCGGACGCCGGCGGCGTACTTGCCCCACCAGATCGGCAGGTTCACACCGGCCATCAACGCCCAGGTGTCGTCCGTCTCTCCCATGCCCCCTGAGACGGCGGTCATGTCCATCCACTCCAGCCCCACCATGAAATCGGGCAGGTAATCCTGCCTTGCCAGCCGCCCGCGAAGTCCCTGTCGATCCACCTCGAGGCCCATGGCCGCCAACTCCGGATTGGCCTGCTCCAGCCAGACCAGCAGTTGCCCCTCGTCGACATGCGCGGTCTGACCGGGCGCGTCGAGGCCTCCAAGCCGGAGTGAATCGCGGCTTGGAGACCTCTCCTTGGGCCAGGGAAGCGGCGATTCCGGCGGGCGGTTGAGGATGGCGTTCAACTTGGCGACCGTGGGACCTTGAAGGTCCCGCAACGCCCTTACCTCGTTTTCCAGCCTGCCCAGCTCCATCTGGGCACGCAGCAGGTCGGGGTGCATCGCGGTCCCGGTGGCGTAGCGAGCGCGGGCCACGCCTTCCAGGTACTGCATCAGCTTGACATTCTCCTCCGTGACGGCCAGGGCCTGGGACAGGTACCAGTACTCTGCGTACGCGGCTGTCACGTCGTAGTTGAGCTTGAATCGAGCGGCTTCGAATCGCTTCCGCTCAATCCGCGCCTCTGTCTCGGCCAGGCGGACGCGCAGCGGCAGTTTCATCGGCCAAGGCAGCGGCTGGGTCAGCCCCAAACCCTGCCGCTGCTCCATGTCGCCGCCAAAGCCCATCCCGCCGAAGAAGTACCGGTAGGTCAGTTGGGGGTCGTCCAATGCTCCTGCCTGCGGGATTCGCTCCCGCGCGGCCTGCCAGCGGTAATAGGCCCCCTGGAGGGCAGGGTTGTTGGCGGCGGCATAGGCCAGGTAGTCCGCAAGCGTCGAGACTTCCGCCAGCTCCGGCGGTCCTTGGGCGATGCGGGAGATGGCAGACTCGCCGACGGAAAGCCCCGTCACGTCGGCAAACGTGCGCGCCTCGCCGCTGCCGCCATGCCCGGCGCAGCCGGACAACAGCAGCGCCGCCGCCATGCTCGCCCGCAAGAACATCACCCACAACCGCTCCATGAGCGGCTCCTGAGACTGCCTCCGCCGAACCCGTCGGCGTAAGCTTTCCCAATTCTAGCGCGAATCCGCACTTCGACCGCGCCAAACCGCAAATGCCGGTTTGTCAGGAAACGGGCTTCTATCGCGGCGTCTTGGGGTGGCGGACGTCCCGGCCCTGGGTGATGTAGATGACGTCTTCGGCGATGTTGGTGGCATGGTCGGCGATCCGTTCCAGGTGGCGGGAGACCAAGATCAGCGCCAGCGCCCGCTCCGTGGTCCTTGGATCAGCCATCATGTAAGTCAGCAGTTCCCGCAGGACCTGGTCCTTCAGGGCGTCCACCTCGTCGTCGGCCAGGATGACCGATCGGGCAAGCTCAATGTCCCCGGTCATGAAGGCCTGGAGGCTGTCGTTGACCATCTTGCGGGCAAGCTCCGTCATCCGCGGTATGTCGATGAGGGGCTTCAGCGGCGGCTGCTGGACCAGCGTGTGGACGTTGTACGTGATGTTGATGGCCAGGTCCCCGATGCGCTCCAGCTCGCCGTTTATCTTGGTGGCTGCGACGATGGCGCGGAGGTCTGAGGCCACCGGCTGGCGGGTCGCCAGCAGCGTCAGGGCCTGCTCGTCGATCTCGATCTGGAGGCGGTTGAGGTCATCTTCCTCCTTGGAGACCTCCGGGGCGTACTGCTCGTTGCGGTTGACCAGCTCCTTGATGGTCTGGTCAATCATGGCCTCGGCGATGGCGGCCATGTGAATGAGCTTGTTCTTCAGCTCCCGCAATTCCTTGTCAAGTTGCGTCTCATGGTGGGTGTCCATGGTCATTCTCCAGATTTGGGTTCGTCACTATCCATAACGGCCGGTGACGTAGTCCTCGGTTCGCTTGTCCCTCGGATTGGTGAAAAGCTGCCGGGTAGGCCCGAACTCCACCAGTTCCCCCAGGAGCACAAACGCCGTCTCCCGCGAGACCCTGGCCGCCTGCTGCATGTTATGGGTGACAATCACAATGGTGTATTCCTCGGCCAGGCTGCGCATCAGCTCCTCGACGTGCCCGGTGGCGATGGGGTCCAGCGCCGAGCAGGGTTCGTCCATCAGCAGGACTTCAGGCTCGATGGCCACCAGGCGCGAGATGCACAACCGCTGCTGCTGCTCAGGCGAGAGGTCCAAAGCGGGGCTGTGGAGCTTGTCCTTCAAATCGTCCCACAGCCAGGTGGCCTGAAGGCTGGAGCGCACCACCGCCTCCAGGTCCGACTTTCCGGTCATCCCGTGCACCCGAGGCCCGTAGGCTACGTTGTCAAAGACCGACAGCGGGAACGGATTGGGCCTCTGAAATACCATCCCCACTCTGCGGCGCAACTGCGTCAAGTCCACGCCGGGTCCGTTGATGTCCTGGCCTTCCAGCAAGACCCGTCCGCTGATGCGCACCCCCTCGATCAGATCGTTCATCCGATTGAAGCACCGCAGCAACGTGCTTTTACCGCAGCCGGAAGGCCCGATGATTGCGGTTATGGTCCGCGGGCGGACGGAAATGTTGACGTCCTGCAAGGCCTGGAACTTGCCGTAGAAGAGGTTCAGACCAGATGCCTGTATCACAGCATCCACTTGCCGTTCCTACCCGAAACGTCCGGTGACGTAGTCCGCGGTTCGACGGTCGGCTGGGTTCGTGAAGACCCAGGGGGTATCCCCCACCTCGACCAGTTCGCCCATCAGGAAAAAGGCCGTGCGGTCGGAGGCCCTGGCCGCCTGCTTGGTGTTGTTGGTCACCAGCACCACGCAGTACCTGCTCTTCAGCTCCGCCAGGGCGTCCTCGATCTTGCCCGTGGAGACGGGGTCCAGGCCAGAGCACGGCTCATCCAGCACCAGCACCTCCGGTTCCAGCGCGAGGACTCTGGCCAGGCAAAGCCGTTGCTGCTGCCCGCCGGAGAGGTTCGACGCTGGTTCGTGGAGCCTGTCTTTGACCTCATCCCACAGAAAGGCGTTTCTCAGGCCTTCTTCGACCGCCTCGTCCAGGCGGCTGCGCTTCCGCACGCCCGCAAGACGTGGCCCGTAGGCGATGTTCTCGTAGACCGACCAGGGCAGCGGGATCGGCGTGGCGTAGACCATACCCACCCGGCGGCGAAGCTCCGAGACATCCGTCTGCGGCTCGTAGACATCCCGGCCGTCCAGCAGAATCCGCCCCGTGTGGTGAAAACCGCCATTCAGGTCATTGAGACGGTTGAGGCTGCGAAGCAAGGTGGTCTTTCCGCTCCTGGCCGGGCCGATGACGGCCAGGCGCTGGCGCGGGTGGATGAGGAGGTTGACGTTCCGCAGCGCTGGCTCGCCGTCAAAGAAGGCGCCGAAGTCCTCCAGGACGATCTTGGCCTCTTTTGGGACCGGCGTACCGCGCGAGTCAACCGCGGTCCCCTGTGGCGCAAGTTCGCTTCGTGAAGCCGCCTCGTTCATTGACTCAACCCGTCTTGGCGATGAACCGTCGCATGATCCAGTAAGCCACAAGGTTGATCACCAGAATGGCGACGATCAGCACCGAGGCCGTCGCATAGGCCTTGTTCATCGAGATGCCCTCGCGCGCCAGGATGTAAAAGTGCAGCGCCAATGTCCGCGAGGAATCCAGAAGCGATTGGGGCATCCGCAGGGCCGAACCGGCCGTGAGCATCACCGCCGCCGTCTCGCTGACGCTCCTGCCCAGTGAAAGCACTATTCCCGTGCTGATGCCCGGAAGCGCCGAGCGCAGCACCACGCGGGTGACCATCTCCCATCGCGTGCTTCCCAGTCCGTAGCTGACCTCCCGGTAGGAATAGGGCACCGCGCGGATGGCCTCCTCGCTGGTGCGGATGATAGTCGGCAGGACCATCAAGGCCAGGGTCAAGGCTCCGGCGATCACCGAAAGCCCCATGCCCAGGCTGATCACGAAGAACGCGAAGCCGAAAAGCCCGAAGATGATCGAGGGAATCCCCGCCAGGCAGTCGGCGCCGAAGCGGATGATGGCCGTAAGGCGCCCCTCGCGAGTGTACTCGGTCAGATAGATGGCCGTCACCACGCCGATGGGTCCGGCGATCAGCACCGCCAGGCACGTCACCGCCGCCGTGCCCACGATGATGGGGAAGATTCCGCCTTCGCGTCCCATCCGCTCGGGGGCGCGGCTGAGGAATTCCCAGGTGACGTACGGCAATCCATGGATCAGCACGTAGGCGATGATGAACAAAAGCACGCCGATCGTGGCGGCGGTGAGAATCCAAAGGACGCTTGCGATCAGACGCTGCGCGACGAGGGGTGGAATCCTCATTTCCTGCCCGCCTTCTGCCCACGCCTGCGGGATACGGTCATTGCGATGGTGTTCAGGATCATGATGATGACGAACAGCGTCACCCCCGTGGCAAAAAGGGCCGATCGGTGGTCGCCGGCGGCATATCCCATCTCCAGGGCGATGTTGCTGGTCAGCGTCCGCACGGGATCCAGGATGCTGCGGGGGACCTGGGCGGTGTTGCCCGCGACCATGATGACGGCCATCGTCTCGCCGACCGCCCTTCCCATGCCCAGGATGAACGCCGCCAGGATCCCCGACCTGGCGGCCCGGAGGATGACCATGTGCGTCGTCTGCCAGCCAGTCGCGCCCAGGGCAATGGACCCCTCGCTGTACGATCGCGGTACGGCCCGCAGGGCATCCACGGAGATACTGGTTACCGTCGGCAGCACCATGATGCCCAGGACGATCGAGGCGGCCAGCACCGAAAGCCCGGGTCCGCCGAGGTGGTCGCGGATCAGGGGCACCAGGATCACCACGCCCATGAAGCCGTAGACAACCGAGGGGATGCCCGCCAGCAGCTCGATGGCCGGTTTCAGAGCCGCCGCCAGGCGGCGCGGGCAGAACTGCGTCAGCACGATCGCCACGCCCAAACCGAACACCACGCCGATGACCATCGCACCGGCCGTCACCGCCAGCGAGCCGACGATCATCGAAAAGATGCCGAACTTGCCTTCGCTGGGAGCCCAGGTGGAGGAGAGGAGAAACTTTCCCGCCCCGACCCGCAGGATGATCGGCAGCCCCTCCTTGAATATATACGCGGTAATGAGGGACAGGCCCGCAATGCCCGACATGGCCACGGTGGCAAGGACCGCGCTGATGATCTTCTCGCGCCTCACTGCGCCCTGACCAATCCCTCGGACTCCAGCAGCTTCTGGCCCGGCGGGGACAGAACGAAGTCGATGAACCTCTGCGCCTCGGGCCTGCACGTGCCCTTGACGACGAACAGGAAAGGCCGAACAAGCGGATATTGCCCGGAAATGACCGTCTCCCCCGACGGCGCCACTCCGTCGATCGACAGGCACTTCAAGTCGCCTGCCAGCCCAAGCGACATGTAGCCAACGGCCCCGGGATCGGTCCGGACCAGTTCCTTGACGGCCCCGTTGGACTCCTGCACCAGGGCCGAGGCAGCGATCCCCTCATCCTTCATGACCAGCTTCGTGAACGCCTCCCGCGTGCCGGATCCCTCTTCACGCGTGACGACGTGGATGCGGGCGTCCTTGCCGCCGACCGCCTTCCAGTTGGCAATCCGCCCGGAGAAGACCTGCCGGAGCTGTTCGCGCGTCAGGTTGCCCAGGGGGTTGCTTGGATGGACCACCACCGCCAGTCCGTCGCGGGCGACGATAATGGCTTTGTATCGCGCGGCTTCGTCACGCTCCAACGACCGCGAACACATGCCGATGTCCGCGATCCCCTCGGCCAGGGCCTGGATGCCGGCAGTCGAGCCGCCGCCCTGCACGTCAATACGAACCCCAGGCTCCTTCTTGGCAAACTCCTGGGCGAGCATCTCGGCGAAAGGTTGGACGGAGGTGGAACCAACGACATTAACCGCGCCGCGGTTCTTGCAGCCGCAACAGACTAGCGCCATCGCCGCTATCAGAGTCACCAGCCAGAGCCTCATCGGGTTTTGCCCCTTTCGTCGCCGGGGGCCAAGCCGCCAGGTGCGCAGGCGTTGCCTTCCAACACAGGCATACATACTTGGTGGGTCCAAGCACTGTCAAGCGCCGGTACGTCAAAGGCGCCAAGGTTCTCAGACCCCGCGATCGCCGCTGCGCCCGTCACGGAAAGGCGGCGGCGAGACAAAGGAGCGGCCAAAGCCTCCCGTGATGCGGGCAAGGCCCCGTAAAAGCCGGAGGCAGCGAACAATAAGGCGTGCGACAGGTTCCCTGGGGCTGCGGGATATTTTGGTTGACTCGCGTTGGCGAATTCCTATAATTCGTTTCAGCAACGAAAGCCGCGCTAAGCATGCGCTCCTCGGAATGCCGGCTGAGAAGGCCCCAGGTTGGGCCCGCATGAATGCGTTTGTTCTTGGAGCGGCCTGGAGCCGGCAGAATCAGCCGGTCAGGTTAGGAAGTCTGCGAACTGTTCGAGCGCATTGAATGGACGGGACTCGCCGTTGCTGGTTATTGGCAGTCTCAGGCCGGGAGTCACAAGACGTGATTGTGTGCCTGATTAGAGGCCAAGCCGGTGTTTCGGCTTAGGCCCAAGTTAGCTCCGCCTCATGCCGAGGCCCGGGAGGCGCCAGGTCCTCCCGGTATGAACCGTAGCGGCGTGCCGCGTGCGCGCCAATGGCCACCGGGAAGAACCTGACCCGGCTGCTGAATAAGCGGGCCGCCGCGGACGGGCCAGGGCCGCGGCATGAAAAGTGGGCGAAGCGACCCACTTTTTTTGTCGCTTCCTCGCACCGGGGCTTGCACGGATGGCAACATAGGAAACGCCATGAACCAGGAACTGCTGCGACTCGTTGACGGGCTGGCCAGGGACAAGAACATCGACAAGGAGACGGTGTTCGAGGACCTGGAAGCCGCCATGCTTTCGGCCATCCGCAAGGCCAACGTCAACACAGAAGATATCGCCGTCGCCATCGACAGGGCCAGCGGGGAGATCACCGCCACTGTCGACGGCAACAACTTGAGCGTGCGGGACTTGGGGCGCATCGCCGCCCAGACGGCCAAGCAGGTCATCATCCAGCGCATCCGGGAAGCCGAACGCGGCAGCATCTATGATGAGTATCTGGAGCGCAAAGGCCAGATCGTCACCGGGCGTGTAGCGCGATGGGAAGGCGGCTCGCTGATAGTGGACCTCGGCAGGACCGAGGCGATCCTGCCCAGGGGCGAACAGATCCCCGGTGAATCCCACCTGCCCGACGAGCGGATCCGGGCGATGATCCTGGACGTCCGAGAGCAGCCCAGCCAGGTCAGGATCATCCTCTCGCGGACTCACCCGGACTTCATCGTGGCCCTGTTCGAGCTGGAAGTGCCGGAGGTGGCCGAGAAGATCATCCAGATCAAGGCCCTTGCCCGCGAGGCCGGCTACAGGACCAAGGCCGCCGTGACCAGTCTGGACCGCAAGGTCGACGCGGTGGGGGCCTGCGTGGGCATCCGCGGAAGCAGGATCAAGAGCATCGTCGATGAGTTGGGCGGGGAAAAGATAGACATAGTTCCCTGGAGCGACTCGTCCAAGACACTGATCGCCAACTCCCTGCGGCCTGCGGAAGTGGCGGAGGTCGCCCTGTGCTTCGAGCTGAACTCCGCAACGGTGGTGGTCATCGAGGACCAGCTCTCGCTGGCGATCGGCAAGCGTGGCCAGAACGTCCGCCTGGCGGCACAGCTCACCGGCTGGGACATCACGATCCTGACTCCTAACGAGTTCAACGCGGGCCTGGACGCCCTGGAGAAGACCCTCCGCAGGGTGGAGGGCGTCGATTCGGCGATTGTCGACAAGATCATCGCCCTGGGCATGGTCGGCGTGATGGACGTGGAGGAAGTCGGTCCCGATCCGTTGGTCAACGAGTTGAGCCTGGATCGGGAGTTGGCCCAGAAGATGGTTGTCGCCTGCGCCGAGGAGGCAAAGCGGATTGCCGAGCAACAGGCCGCCGAGCGCAAGGCAGGCCCCGCCCCTGGCCAGACACCCCCGGCCACGGAGGCACCAACAGTGACTGAGGCGCCAACAGTGACTGAAGTGACCCAGGAGCAGCCCGCCCCGCCCAGCAGCCCGCAGGATTCGCAGTCCCAGCCAACGGAATCGCACCCGGCCCCTGACGCGTGCGGCCTGGCCGAGCAGGCAACCGACGAGGAACAGAACGCTCCAACGGGCGGGACAATTGCCTGATTGATACGACAGCGTCTTGGCGTACTTGCCGAATACAATCAATTGAGGATGCCCGAGGGCTTGCGGTGACAAGCCCCGGATTGCCGGGAGACTTTCTTGGCAGCGCGAGTATTCGAACTGGCTCGAGAGCTTGGCGTGACCAGCAAGCAGATCCTTGCCAAGTGTCGCGCTGAGGGCCTGGACATCAAGAACCACATGACCGCCCTGTCGGCTGGGCTGGAGGCGACCATTCGCGAGTGGTTCAGCGAAGGCGCCGCGGCCACCGCCATCGAGACGGCCGATCGCGTGGACCTCTCCGGCGCACGGGAGGAGGCCCGCAAGAGCCGGCGACGCAGAGAGGCCGCCAGACCCGTCGAAGCCGCCGAGGAGGAGGCCCAGCCTGCCGGGGAGCAAGCCCCAGCCGCGGCGACCGCCGTCGCCGAGGCGCCCCCATCCGTAGGTGTGCGGGAGGAAGCCGCACGGGTGGCAGCGGAGGCGCCGGCAGAGGCTGAACCTGCCGGGGCGCACGCTGTACAGGTCACCGAAACCGCCCCGGTCGAGGTGGAGGCCACCGCGGCCGAGCAAGCGCAGCCCACTTCGATCCGCAAGCAGGACAAGGAAACGAAGGGCCAAAGACCCCTTGAGGTCAAGCCCGCCGGTCCGCAGTTGGTGCCGCGCCCGGCCGTCCTGAGGGGTCCGCGGGTGGTCCGGGTGGAAAGGCCCGATACCGTCGCCCCTCCGGCGCGCAGGGCCCCGCTGATTCCCACGGCACCGGAGACGGCGGAGGCGCTGCTCCCCTCCAGGGCCAAAGGCGGAAAGGGCGCACCGGCCGAGCCGGAGGAGGGCCAGGCTGCACGCAAGAAAGGCAAGAGGCGCAGCACCCGGCGTCGCGGGGGCAGGACCGCTGACAGCGGCGAGGGCATCCGGGAATGGCGCGACAAGGACCTGGCGGAGCGGTCGCAGCGACTGGCTGCCGCCACCGGCGCAGGTCTTCGCCGACACCGTGCTGCCGTCTCGCAGCAGAGACCGACCGAGTTTCACCCAGGCGTCAGGATCGGACCGGTAGAGGTTGAGGAGCCGATCACCATCCGCTCGCTGTCGGCTGCCACCGGCGTCAAGGCCGCCGACATCATCCACAAGCTGATGGAACTGGGCATCATCGTGACGGCCAATCAGACGTTGGAGCCTGAAACCGCTGAGACGGCGCTGTTGGACTATAACATCGAATTGGTGATCAATCGTCCCAAGACGGCGGAGGAGCAGCTTAAGGAGCATCTGGAGTCCCGGCCCGTTGGCGAGATGGTCCCTCGCGCCCCGGTGGTCGCTTTCCTGGGCCACGTGGACCATGGCAAGACCTCCCTGCTGGACCGCATCCGCAACACGATGGTCGCCGAGGGCGAGGCCGGCGGGATCACCCAGCACATCGGCGCCTATCGCTACGACGACGGAAGCAAGCACGTGGTGTTCCTGGACACCCCCGGCCACGAGGCCTTCACCGCCATGCGGGCGCGCGGCGCCAACATGACCGACGTGGTGGTGCTGGTAGTGGCTGCCGACGACGGCGTGATGCCGCAAACCGTCGAGGCCATCAGCCACGCCAAAGCGGCTGGCGTACCGATCGTGGCGGCGATGAACAAGATCGACCTGCCCAACGCCAACCCCGCGCGAGTCCTTGGGCAACTGGCCGAACACGGGCTTAACCCGCGGCAGTGGGAGGGCAACGTCGAGGTGATCCCCACCAGCGCCACGACCGGGGCGGGCATAGACCAGCTTGTCGAGACTCTCAGCCTCGAGGCGGAGCTGCTGGAGCTGCGCGCGGAGAAGGACGCGCCCGCCAGCGGCTTCGTCATCGAAGCCAACATGGACAGCGGCCTGGGCGCAGTGGCGCGATTGCTCGTCCGCAACGGCACGCTGCGGGTGGGCGACATACTCCTTGCCGGCAGCGGCTACGGCCGCGTAAGGCAGATGACCGACGACCGCGGACGAACGGTCGCCGAGGCAGGCCCCTCCACCCCGGTGGAGGTCTCCGGGCTGGACCAGCTTCCCCGGGCCGGCGACCGGTTCTGCGTGGCCGACGACCTGGACCAGGCGCGGGTGGTCGCCATTGACCGCCGCCAGATGGCCCGCGCCAAGTCTCTGGCAGCCGGGCGCCAGGTGACGCTGGAGAACCTGCTCAGCAAGATCCAGGCCGGCGAGAGCAACGAACTGGCGACCATCCTCAAGGCCGACGTGCAGGGGAGTCTGGAGGCCTTGACCAGTTCGCTGGCCAAGCTGGGCACTGACGAGGTCCGCCTCAACATACTGCACGCAGCCGTCGGCGGGATCACCACCGGCGACGTGATGCTGGCAGAAGCCTCTGGGGCGATCATCCTGGGCTTCAACGTCGTGCCGGACTCTGCCGCCCGGGCACTTGCCGAGACGGAGGGCATCGACGTGCGTCTCTATCGGGTCATCTACGATCTGCTGGAGGACGTGCGGAAGGCCCTCGCCGAGGGCCTGGCCCCGGAGATCCGCGAAGAGGTCATCGGCAGGGCCGAGGTCCGCCAAGTCTTCAAGATATCCCGGCTTGGGACTGTCGCCGGCTGTTACGTAACCGACGGCCTGGCCAGCCGCAACGCCAAGGTCCGCATCATCCGCAACAACGTCGTGCTGGAGGACGGGCGGGGGCTGGACAGCCTCAGGCGGTTCAAGGAGGACGTGCGGGAGGTCCGGGCCGGGATGGAGTGCGGGCTGAAGATATCAGACTACGACGATGTCAAGGAAGGCGACGTCGTGGAGTTCTACCAGCAGGTCGAGGTCGCACGGAAGCTCTAACCCCCAGGCGGACAGAGCCCATGACCACGGTTGTGGGGCTGCTTCATCTAAAGCTTGCCATACCCCTGGCGATGAGTCTCAAGGACAAGCGCCGAGCGGTCAAGGGCTTCAAGGACCGTCTGGCTGCTAACCACAACGTCTCGGTGGCCGAGGTGGACGGGCTGAACGACCGCCGATCGGCTGTGCTGGCGGTGGCGATGGTCAGCAACGACAAGCGGTACGTCGAAGGGGCCTTGCAGGTGATCATCAATGCCGCCTCCACCCACCGCGACATGATCCTGCTGGATCGCCAGATCGAATGGGTGTAAGGCACCGGCGCCGCGCTGGCAGACGATCTGGGCAGGGTCTCTGGAAGGTTCGATGAGTCGAAGGACCCAACGCGTGGCCAGCCTGATGCGCGACACCATCGGGCAACTGCTGCTGTCCAAGGTCTCCGATCCCCGAATCGACCCGGCCCTCACCTCCGTCACGCGGGTGGAGCTGCCGAAGGACTTCACCAGCGCCAAGGTGTACGTTTCGGTGGTGGGCACGGAGGCACAGCAGCGGCTTGCCCTCCGGGCGCTGCGCCACGCCGCAGGATACATTCAGGAACTCCTGACGCGGCAGATCAAACTGCGGAACACGCCTGTGCTGGACTTCATCATAGACCGGAGATTCAAGAAGACCACGCAGACCCTGGCGATCATCGATCAGGCAATGCAGGAAATCCGCCGCAGGGAATCGGCCGGCGGCCCCGCAGCGGGGCTTGTCGCGGACGACGTTGAAGAATAGGACACAGACGGCATGAGGAACGCCAAGACGTACATGCGGAAGATCAGGAAGCTGCTGGCGCAACTGCGGAAGGCCTCCACGCCAAGCATCCCCCCCGGCCCGGAGAGGGTGCAGGCGCTGCTGCGGGGGATCCTTCAGGCCGACGCCACCCGCAGGGCAGCCGAGCAGGCTATCCAGGCGCTGGTCGAGGAGTACGTCGATCTCAACGAGTTAAGGGTCTCGCCCGCCAAGGACATCGTCGACTGCCTCGGAAGGGACTTTCCGTGCGCCCGCGAAAAGGCGGAGGTCCTCACGACCGTGCTCAATAACGTCTTTGCGCGCACCAACGACATCTCCGTCGACTTCCTCGACGCCGTGCCCAAGCGGGAGCTTCGCCGCCATCTGCTGGAGCTGGGCCTGGAGCCTTACGCTGCCGCCTACGCCGCGATGACGCTGTTCGGCCTGCCGGCTCTTCCCGTGGATAGGACGTTGACTGAATGCCTGAAGATGGACGGCTACGTCGCGCCCGGCAGCGACATCGGACACGTGCAGGCGTTCCTTGAGCGGATCGTTGCGCCCAAAGACATCCCAGCCGCACACGAGGCCCTCAGGATATACGCCGAGAAACAGGCCAAGGTGCTGGCCAGGAAGCGCCCCGCCGAGCCAAGCCCAGCGGCGGAGCAGGCGCCCGCCAGGCCCCCTGCCTCCGCGACAGACGTTCAAGCTCAGCCACTCCCGGCCGCCGAGGCTCCCAAGAAGCCCCCGGCCAAGAGTCCCAAGGCGTCCAAAGCCCCGGCCTCAACCTCCACGGGACCCAATCGCCAGCTGGCAGCGCCACAGCAAGAGGCCGCAACGAAAAAGGCCCCAAGCCGAAAGCAGACCAGAAAGAGGTAAGCCGATGTCACAGCAGCCAACCGGCAGGAAGTTGGTCCTGGGAATCCCCAAGGGTTCCCTCCAGGAAAGCACCCTGGACCTGTTCGCCAGGGCCGGTTACTCCATCTCCGTCCCCTCGAGAAGCTACATGCTGAGCTTCGACGACGAGGAGCTGACTGGCATGATGTTCCGCGCCCAGGAGATGAGCCGCTACGTCGAGGACGGCGTCTTGGACGCAGGGCTTACCGGCCACGACTGGATCGTCGAGAATGGTTCCGACGTGGTGGAAGTGGCGGAACTGGTGTATGCCAAGCAGCAGTTTCGTCCGGTCAGGTGGGTCCTGGCCGTGCCGGAGGAAAGCCCCGTGCGCAAGGTCGAGGACCTGGACGGCGGCATTGTCGCCACGGAGCTGGTGAACTTCACGCGGAGCTACTTCGCCAAGCGCGGGCTGAACGTGAAGGTGGAGTTCAGCTATGGCGCCACGGAGGCCAAGGCGCAGCTGGTCAATGCCATCGTCGATGTCACCGAGACCGGCAGCAGCCTACAGGCTAACGGGCTGCGGATCATCGAGACGCTGCTGACATCCTCCACCCGGTTCATCGCCAACAAGCAGGCGATGAAAACCGACTGGAAGCGGCGGAAGATCGAAAACATCTCCCTTCTGCTCAAGGGCGCCATCGAGGCACGGGAGAAGGTGGGGCTGAAGATGAACGTCCCTCGCAAGAGCCTGGACGCCGTCACCCGCATCCTGCCGGCTGAGAAGTCTCCGACGATCTCCTCCCTGGTTGACCCGGACTGGGTGGCCCTGGAGGTCATCGTCGAGGAGAAGGTGGAGCGCGACCTGGTGCCCTGCCTCAAGCAGGCCGGAGCGACGGGCATCATCACCTATCCGCTGAATAAGGTCATTCCATAACGTGCGTCGATCCGAACGGCGGGCATCGTGGGCGGGGCGCATTTCCCGGGCAACGGCTGTGTTGGCTTTGGCAGCCTCGCTGGCGGGTTGCGGACCGCAACCAGCCAAGCCAACTCCAACCACGGCGCCCGCAACGAGACCGGTCCTGCCGGAAAAGGCAACTATCGGGCTGGACGCCCTCAGCCCGCCGGTGGCCAGACCGGTCAACCCGCCCGGGGCGACCGACCTGCCGGTCCGCATTCAACTGACCGTCCTGGAAGCCGAGGGGCGCATCGCGCGAGGCGAATATCCCCAAGCGGTCGAGCTGCTGGAACAGGCCATCAGGAACGCACCCGATAACCCCCGCGTCCGCAAGTCCCTGGGGATGGCATACCTGGCTCGTGGCGAACGAGCCAAGGCGCTGGGGGAGCTTCTTCAGGCCGCCAATGGGGCACCGGATGACCTGATGCTTCAGGTGCTCATCGGGCACTTGCAGGCATCAGCCAATCAGCCCGAAGCGGCTATTGTCGCCCTGCGCACGGCCCTTGCATGCACTTCGGCCAGGCCGGAAGAACCGCTGACCGCCGAGGCCATGCTCAGCCTGGGCGAACTGCTTTCCCAGCAAGGGTATCTCTCAGCCGCTCTGGAATGCTACGCCAAGCTCTATGACTGGATCGACCGCCATGGGCGGGAATACTCCACGCGCCCGCGCCTGGGGGCGGTCGTGCTGCGGCCGGAGGTTTTGCTCGCGCGGCGCGGAGACCTGCTGATGCAACTGGCTCGCCACGCCGAGGCGGCCAGTCTGCTTCGACAGGCTCTTTCGCGCGATCGAACCAAGACCCGCACCGCAGAGCTGCTCATGCGCAACTACATCGCCATGGGGGACTACTCCCGTGGCGAGAAGCTGCTGGTGGACCTTTCCGCCGAGCCTTCCCAGCGGGGGCAGCTCGCCGGTCTGGCCGAGGCGCTGTGCCGCTCCTCCGGGCAACAGGCCATGCCGGGACGGATATGGCGCGCCTGCCAGAGGGCCGGCTGGGCGGGAGGCGAGTTAGCCGTCGCGCTGGCAGCGGCAGCGCGGCAACTTGGCGCGCCGCGCGAGGGCGCGGCAATCGTCGATTCCGCCCTCCGGAGAAACCCCGGGGACATCGAAGTCGTCCGGTACGTCGCCGAGGGGCGAGTCCACGAAGGCAAGGTCGATGCGGCCTTGGAGCAACTGGCCAGGCTGCTGGACGCCAATCCTGAGGCCGGCCCGGCCGTGACAGAAGTGGTGGCGGAGATTGCCGCAAGCGGGCTGAGCGATGACTTCGAGCAACGCTTCGCTGAGCGACTCCCCCGCGAAAGCACTCCCGTCAAGCACGCGCTGTATTGCGTCCTCGGCGAGCTGGCGGCCAAGAGAAGCAAGGACTCGCTGGCGGAGGAGCTGTTCGCCCAGGCCATCGGCGCCAACGAGCGGTTCGGCCCGGCTTACGAGGCATTGGCGGAACTGTATCTAGCTGGCAGGCGGCTTGATGACCTTGAGGGCTTGCAGAAACGCATCGACCGCCTGGCCGCCAAGGCGCCCGAGGTGAGGTTCCTGGCCCACTACCTTGCAGGCAAGGTGCAACTTGCCTGCGGGCATGCCCGGGCGGGCGTGGAGGCCTTGGAGCGGGCGGCCGATCTCAACAAGCGGCATCTCCCGGCGCTGCTGCTTCTGGGCGAGGCGTACGCCTGCCTGGGACAGGACTCCAAGGCTGCCGAGACGTTCCTGGAGGCGTCGAGGCTTTCCCCGGAGGATGCCGGCATCTACCGCCAGGCCTTCGACCGATACGCTGCCGTGGGGCAATGGGAACCGGCCAGGGAGATAGTGGCCAGGTTGCTTGAATCCCAGCCCGACAGCGTTCCGGGACGGTGCATGATGGTGGAACTGCTGGCGATGACCCGCCAGCGCGAGGAAGCCTGGAAGCTGCTGCGGGACCTTCGGCAGCAGGCCGGGGATGACGACCAGGTGCAGCTCCTTTCCCTGCGGGCGGAGATGGATTCCGTCGGCGGCCTGTTGTCCCGCCGGCAGTTCGAGCGCCTGGCCCAGCGGCTTGGAGAGATCGTCGCCAAGGCGCCCGGCAACACCAAGGCGAGGCTGGCGCTTTCCGAGCTTCTCGCCCGGGTGGGAATGGATGTCCAGGCCGCCGAGCAACTCCAATCGCTCCACCGCCAGCAGCCCGCCCATTGCCCCATCGCCAGGACATATGCGGCGGCGCTGCTCCGCGCGGACCGCAGCGAGCAGGCTGCGGAAGTGCTGCAAACCGTCCTGGCTGAGAACGCTGACGACCTGCCTTCTCGCCAGTTGCTCCTGGAAGCCCTGGAGAAGCTCAAGCGATTCGACCGCGCCGCGGCGCTCGGGCAGCAGTGGCTGAGCGAAACCAGGGACGTCAACGCGCGGAACTGGTATCGCATGCGGCTGCTGGCCTTCTTCGAGCAGTCGCAAGATTATCCCCAGGCGCAGAAGTTGCTGGATGAGTGGATCGCGGAGGACATCGATCCCACACTGAAAGCCAACCTGCGGGCCAATAAGGTCAGGCTCTTCGGCCTGGCCGGGCAGCGCGGAGAAGCCGTCGAATATTGCCGCCGGTGGATTGCGCAATTCCCCGCCGACGACCCGAGGCCAAAGTATCGACTTATCGCCGCCCTGTCCGAAGGCAAGCTGTACGACCAGGCACAGGAGTGCCTGGCGCAATGGGCCGAAGTCGACGTGGAGAACGCCCAGGCGTTCCGCGAGGCCCGGATAGAGCTGTACGGGCAATCCGGGCGGATCGACCAGGCCGAAACGCTGGCTTATGCGTGGCTGGATGAGGCCCCCTGGTCGCTTCGGCCGCGAAGGGCGCTGATCGGCGTGCTGGTCCGCGCCGAGCAATACGACAAGGCCCAGGAGCTTATGGATCGCTGGCTTGCCCAACTCGCGCCTCTGGCTTCTGCTGCGAGCCAATCTGCCCCGGCCAGCCGGGCGGCATCCAGGCCCGCCACCGCTCATGCGACACGACCGGCGATCCCATCTCAAGCAGAACAGGCGGCAACGCAGACCTCCCAGACCAGCCCCGCAACCGCATCCGCCCCGGTCAAGCCGGCTATTGCGACGACCCGGGCGGCAACCACGCGTGCAGCCCGCACGACGACGGCAAGCAGGCCAACTGAGGCGATGCGGCGGATGGAAGCCCAGGTCGCCGTCGCCTGGTGCCGCGAGGCCGCCCTGGGGTTGCTGGTCACACGCTGCCAATACGAGCAGGCGATAGAACGCGCCAGGCGCTACGCCTCGGTGGAACCCAACGAACCCGAGTATTTGAACATCCAGTCAACCTGCCTTATGGAACTGGGCCGGGCCAGCGAGTCCATCGCCACCCTTGAAGCCGCCTTGGCCGCCAACCCCCAGGAAGGCGGACTGAAGAACAACCTGGGCTACAACTACGCCGAGCAGGGCGTCAACCTGGCCAAGGCCGAGCAACTGATTCGCGACGCCCTCTCGACGCGCGGCGATGAGCCTGCCTACCTGGATTCACTCGGATGGGTGATGTACAAGCAGGGCAGGCTCTCCGAGGCCGCCGCCGTCTTCGATCGGATGCTCCAGTCCGGCCGGCGGGACGGTGCGGGGTACGCCCTCATGTACGACCACGCCGGCGACGTGCTGTACCGCCTCGGCTGGACCGAAAAGGCCATCCAGCGGTGGACCAAGGCGCTGGACCTCGCCAAGGCCGAGAAACTTCCCAAGCTGGAGACCCGGCAGATCCTCCGGGTCACCCCGGTCAAGATCGAGGCCGCCAACTCCGGCGCCGCCCCCCCGATCGCACCGCTTGGCCAGGGCATCCAGCCTCCCGGCGAGTAGCAACTGAGCAACTCGCGGAGCAGTTGACATGGCGGGACATTCGCACTGGGCAAAGGTCAAGCGAGCCAAGGCCACCACGGATGCGCGCCGCGGCCGCGAGTGGAGCAAGCTGGCGCGGCGGATCATCGTCGCGGCAAAGGCGGGCGGCGGCAACCCC
>Ga0315274_10004869_pt1 | contig 19713 bp, 40 predicted proteins | sample YL17G02_20_MG_FD_203700 | JGI IMG/M metagenome (GOLD analysis project Ga0315274, IMG submission 203700) | Sediment microbial communities from Yellowstone Lake, YNP, Wyoming, USA - YL17G02_20 | ecosystem: Environmental > Aquatic > Freshwater > Lake > Sediment | place: USA: Wyoming | collected... | reverse complement strand
TTCTTCGATGGGGAACCGTTAGACATTTCCGTTTAGGAGGGTGTGTTCCATGAAGTGTACAAATTGCAACGGCGCGGGTTGGGGGTACGCTCGTTGGCAGGTCGTGATAGCTATACTCTCTCCCTTGGCAACCATGTTCAACCCGCCCACGCCCTACCGATGCGGAACTTGCCACGGCCTGGGACAAAGGTGATGATTATGATACCAAAAATATTTGGAAAGAAGAGCTGGTGCGTGTGTGCAAAGACCGGAAAGCCGTGCGAGGAATCGTCCACATGTGGACGGCCCGCAATCGATATCGAGCCGTGCCCGTTCCTTGTGCGTCACACAATAGACAGGGACAGGGAAAAAGAAATCGTGCGATGGGCGGGAGTGAATGAGTGACCTACGAATCTGGCATCGACGCTGGGTCGACAAAGGCCAGAAAAAGAGGAGCAGGCGACATCTCCGGAACAAGAAGAAATCCAAGTGGGTTAGCGACACGGTTTCCAAGCCGACGAAGCCTTGCAGGACGGACCTGCATGACGCATGTCCTATACCGGACAAGTGCCCGTGCTACTGTCACAAGAGGACACTATGACCATAACTAAATTTTACGTGGCCTGTTGCACAACCTGTGAAGCAACAATTCTACTGATACACAACTACAAGGAGCTCGGATTTAAGTGGGAAGTGTGGTCAGACCTAAATGCGGAGATTAAATGCTGTACTAGCCCGGATTTGGAACAAGAGAGTAGTGTCACATTAGAAGACCCACCACCGGAGCCACCGGAAATACCAATCTTCGACCGGGTAACGCTCGTGCTCGAAGACTTACAGGAGGGACCGAGATGACAAAGAAAGGATGCAAGTTCGTGGCGGTAATGCCACCTATGACATGCGAAGAATGTTCCAGCGATTACAATGACTGGGAAGTTCCTCCCGAGGACTGGGCCCTCTTGCCACAGAAGTATCGAAAAGAAAAACTCTGCGAGGCGTGCTATCTGGAGATTCTGAAAAAGAAAGGCTACCACGTTTCCAAGATAAAAATCACGCACGATTCTTGGAAGCGAAAAAAAGCCATGTTCTCGGAGACACAAGATTTTCCAATGGACATGATGCATATCCATATCTCCTTTTCAGAAGCCGAACAGAAGAAGCACGGGCTTCCCGCCGGAGAAACTATGTGGTGCAAGCTCCTCATGACACGAAACAAGGAGCTGACCAAAATGATTGTCGAGGTCCAGAACACCAGCATCTTCCTAGACCTCGTATACGGCGATATTGCGACCGTCACATGGGATAAACAAACCTTTCATGGTATTACGGGTCGGCCCATGTTCGAGTTCCAGGACATTATAGAAAAGAAAGGACAACGCACGAACGAAGAGAAGACGCTCCTGAAAAACACACCCAAATGCGATTCCAGATTGGAAGTTGATACTCTACCCGGAGGGTGATGGAAAATGAATCCGCTCGCAAAAGGTGTATGGGTGGCTCTTCTATTGTTGTATAGTTACATCGTTTACGTTGCACTCGACCTACAGTATGCTGTGCCGATGGCTCTATGCACCGGTCTAATTGTTTGGGCTATCCCGGATAAGTGATGAAGATGTGTGACTACTGCAACAAGAAAGTTCCCATCGAAACGATGAAGGACGGCACGAAGTACTGTACGTGGTGCGCCCATCCTCAGCCGATTAAGCGCGACGAGGACGGCGACCTCATAACACGAAGCGTTTTCGAAACGGGCGTTCACTGGGTCCGTGTCCTTCAAGACCGGGGCGAAGAGGTCGTGATGCCCACAACCCGCGAGCCATACAAAGACACGTGGGACGATAATTTGGATGGGTATATCAAGGGCAAAGAGTTTCCGTGGGCGGGGTCCATTTCCCGAAACAAGGACGGAAGCTTCGATATATGCAACGACTTTCAGTTCTACGAAACAGTTCCCGACCTCGACTCGATTGGGCTCGCGAACTCGGCCTGCTGGTACGAGTGGTGCGAGAAAAAGCACCCGATGCCGGAATACGAAATCGGGGGCCGGGTAGGAATGGTCCTAGCGGATTTAAAGAAGAGGAAGTGAACACATGGAACTAGACGAAGCTAAGAAATCGAAGTACCTGATTATCAGACCCAATCCGCAGTCCGGACTACTGGAAGTTATCTCGTTCAATACTAAGATAGAGGTCGAAGGATTCATGAACGGCTGCGCCAATCCCGAAGACTGCATTCCGACCATAAGGCTCGATATAGAATACCGACTGAAATGCAAGAGGCTGAAATGACATGAAGACAGCCACCTATCGAGATTCAAAAGGGAAAGAATTTAAGGTAGATTACGACGAGACCGCCCCTTGTATCGTCTGTGGCCTACCCGTTACCGATGCTTCGATGGGTGGCACGACCGTTTGCCCTGCGTGTGACTGCGGAAATTACAGGAACGGAGAGCCGCATGGTTTCGATACCAAATCCAAGATTCAAGAAAAGGCTAAAAGGATAGAAGAAATCCGGGTTCTGTTACAGCATAATTACCCGAAGCAATTAGACGACCTTGGAGATAGCCCCTTGCCGTTCATTCGCCAACTATGCGGGGCGGTAGACAAATCCATTGCGGAACACCGGGACGGATTCACTGGCAAGAAACTATAAGAAAAGGAGGACGATATCTATGAAAACAAAGCATGTAACCATAACGCTGACGGAGAACGAAGCGACATGGCTGGGTTGGTATGCGACACTCGTGAGAACACCGTCCCTCGATAACACCAAGATTCGCGGACAGGTCAGAAACGCTATCAAGCGCGCTGGTACTAAAACTCTGGAGCAAGCAACATTGCATGGAATTCCACGCCATGTCAAATTAAAATAGCTCGGACCTTCTGAAAGCCTCTTGCCTTTCTAGCCCTGTGACGATGGTTGCCGTCCTCTACGAATAGTTTACCGTCCCTTTCCGCTACCACAATCGGTATGTTCAGTACATCCTCCAGGCACATGAACTTCTCGACCTTCTCGGGGCGGGTCTTATGCCGATTGATTAAATCGTCTATATAGAAATCGGTCGCGAGCACGTCTAGCTTCAATGCCCATTTCACGGGGACCTTGACCCTTCGAGAAATCAATAGACAAATACACGTTGCGGATATAAGATTCCAGCGGACCACCATTCTAATCTTGAACCGTTGAAATCTACTCTTGCCGAGCTTGCCGTTCGGCAAATCATACCACTTAGCCAACTGAAGAAACGTCAAGTTCTGCTCGGGAGGCCGTTTAGCGAGGCGACTGACCATTCCGAAGTACCGCTTAATCAAGTCCCAGACGTAGCCTGTTGTAAGCGGATACTCGAAGTCCTCGACAGTCTCCGAAATCTCCTTGCCCAATCACCTCCGCCTCCTCTTCCACAAGATTTCGTTCAATGAGAGTTGCTGGGTTCTCTTTGCCCCTTTCTCGGGCTCCCTCTCAAACGCAATCGTTGTCTGAACCGAGTCGGAATCCACGTCCGATACCCAGAACTTGTCGGCGGTCAATGTCGGTTGTTTCAGCAGAGCCTTCTTCTCTATGACCTCTTTCCAAATCGCGTCCTTCTCGATGCCTATACAGCACCTATCGGTCATGCGACAAGCCTCCAAGGTCACACCGCTCCCTGCGAAGCTATCCAGCACCAAATCGCCCTTGTTCGACGATACCTCAACGAAATGTTTCACGATATCCAGCGGTTTCTCGGTCGGATGGTCCGTCTCGTGCTTGCCGATACAATAATACATGACATTGACCATCTTCTCCTGGGCTATGAAGTTAAACGTGTTGGCCTTGCCCTTGGTCATATACAGCACGGCCTCGTAACCGCTCCGCCAATTATTCCGGCTCATAATGCCCGGGACCGGGTTCCTTTTCACGACCGCGATAATGTTCTTCGGAGTTAATCCGCACCGTTTCGCAATCCGCCAGGCAACACCTACATACGCCCTGTCCAGCCAGACGTAGGCGCTCCCGCCCTGTTTCAGAATACGCATGTACTCCCGAAAGACCAGCTCAATGAACGCGTCATATTCCCCCTCTGCGAACTTGTCCCAGTCCCCAAAGTCGGTGTTGACGATTTTGCCATGGTCCTTGCTGACCTTTCCGCCCGTCGAGATATTGTATGGAGGGTCAGTGTGAACCAGGTCCACAAACGCAGATGGCATTGTCTGGTGGTATTCCAGACAATCGGCAATCACAATCCTTTGAAAGCTCACACTGCATTCTCCCCTTTACTCATCTAACAGGCCCGCCTGCTGTGGGTCACTCCAACTTGAACCCGCTCTCCGGCGCAGCTTCCGTCCCGGGCGTTTCCTCTGGTATGGCCTTCTCCACGGCTTCAATCAAGGTCTTCTTGATTTGAGCGAACCGCTCAGCCCTCTTGTCGTGCTTGTAGGACGGGGCCTTCAGCTTGCCGATACCGTCGAGCATCTTCAATACCTTGTTCACACGCGCTGTCGCCAATCTCACAAACTTCTCCTCTGCTGTCTCGGCCATGTTCTCACTTCTCCTTCTTACAATCATTACAAAATTCGCCTCGGGTGTCTCCTGGCTCAAACATGTTGCATCCACAATTCTGACACCTGCCCACCCAGACATTACTCTGATACGGGGCCGGGTCGGAGCTTGATTTGCTATATTTGTTCGCCGGATTCATAGTCTCACCCTCCGCCTCCGGCACATCGCACAATAGGCCGCAAGGGGCATACCCAGTTTTTTTCGTTCCTCGTCGTGCTCATGAGCATGAACTACCATCAAGGTCCCACCAATTCCTCTGTCATCTACTGGCAGGTCCTCTCCACACAAATTACAAACAACCATGTCTATCCCTCCTTCCTTGGTAAGCCGGAACGGTCGTAGTAGTCTCCGCACCTGTCGCACACCATACGGCTCGGCCAAATATCCCCGTCCGTGTAAGTTCCACCGCACTTACATTCCTTTGGGTTCTTCATTATACATTCCTTTGGGTTCTTCATTATTTCCCCTCCTTCGTTTGACATATAGCATAGAAGAAGAACAGTAGAACCAACGCCCCAAACCAATATTCAACTGTATAGTTCCACCCCATTCTGAACATCTGGTTCGCTGTCCAAATCACTACAAACGGTAGTAGTATAACCAACCCTACGACCAATGCAATTACTATGATACTATAGCCAAGACCACTACCTTCCATTTTTATCCCGAAGACATTTGCTTTCATCACTTCCACTCCCACGGAAATACAATCACATGGCCGTCTTCGAACCCTTGACAGAAACAACGAGCCTTCTCATAACACACCGATTCGGGACTTAAATCTGGTTGCCCATCCCTAAACCACTTCTTATCGAACACTTTCCCGTCGGACTTCCTTTTGATAGCAATATCGAGCCAGGGCGGACCAAGCCCCCCGATACCGTCACCTCCGAACGAATACTCGTACTGTTCAGTCCACGCAAAATAACCGTCATACCCACTCTGCCATACCAAGGTTACCATCAGCCCCACTCCCCTTCCAATAACTTCTCTACGGTGCCCATCCTCTTTTGTAGGTTTGATATCTCGACCGTTTCTTTTCCGAAAAAGCCGTCCAGCATCCCCTCGTAGTATTTCTCCGTGGAAGTTTTATTCGTTACAACGAGCTTCACGGATTTCTCCACAATAGGCATGGTCGGAAAATCGTATCGGTCCTGGGGTGATACTCCGCCCAACTGATAATCCCATTTCATCCAGACCTCTCCGTCGCATTCCAACCGGAACTCCACTTGCCTATCATAGAAAGAATGGCCGATACCACGGAGATAGATTTTCTCACCATTCCATTCCATACCGGGCATTTCCTCGTACCCAAGGTCCGTCCATTCCTGGACCCATGCCCGGCTCCCCGTAGACACTAACCTCAATGCCAGGAGCGTTTCCTCCCCGCCCGGGCACACTTCGACCCCTCTACGGATGTACCACGTTTTCATAGAAATTCCTCTCGTAGCTCTCTCAGGTGCCATTCGACCCATTCCCTACCACCCTCTATGACCACTCTCACAGGTACGCCGAACTCGGGGTGGGTCTCGTACGGCCTCAACTGTTCCACGATACGGTCGAAGGTCAAGTCCTTCAGGGTCTCTTTCATCTCAGGGTGCTCCTTGACCATGTGACGAAACAATGGTTTCATGACACCGACCATGGACTGGTTCTTGGCAATCGCGGTCGCCACGGTCCGCGAATATTTCAGGAACGGTTGGATTTCCTCCGGAATATCTGGATAGTCGGTCATTCGTCGTCCTCCTCCTCCTCCGCGAGAAATAACGTACGAGTCTCCAGTACGTCCTCGCAAATCACGTACTTCTTGACGAAACGGCCCGCATCGGCCATCTCATTGACCTCCAACTTCACGAACACGTTCCAGCCACCGATTGTGTTATGCGCTTCCCGTACTTCAGGCAAATGTTCGATACGGTCCTTGATTTTCTGTTCCGTGCCCGGTGACACCTGGACCAATAGGAAAGCGTACATCAGTCCCTCTCCCATTTGTCGCCTCTCTTCTTTTTTTTCTGAGCCTCCAGATAGTACAGAAGCTCCTCGTCCTTCATGGGCTTGACAACGTTCCGGACCGCACGAATCGTGTCCCGAACCATCGGATTGTTGACGATATCACGCACGACGTTACGAACCGTGGACTCCTTGACACGCACACGAACCCCGCCGACCTCGAACTCGATTACTCCGTCCTTGGGCTTGGTCGCCACACCCTTCTTCGGGGCTGTCTTGGCCTTAGTCTCAACCTTAGCCTTAGTCTCACCGTTCTTTTTCTTGGACTGTGCTCTCGCAGACAAATCTCTCCCTCCATTCTTCAAACGTCATCCAATCACCGGACCTTCTCACTACCCTCTGGCCCTTATAGATACGACCCTTGGCGGTGAACAGCCTCGAAGTCGTCAGTCCGCCGTGCAATCTAGCGTAATCGCCCGCTCTTCGACCCTCGCAATCACCGAGCTCGTCCCTGAGCTTCAATTCCTCCTCGGGCGATACGTTGGTTCCCTTGACCCAGATGTGCCAGCCCCTGGACGAGCTCCTTCTCACCAGTACTGCGTCGCCATACCTCTCATGGAGCTTCGTCAGGACCGGGACGAACCTGTCCACGTTCTCGTCATCAAAGTCGAAGGTGATTTCAGTCATCCCTTTTCTGCCTCCGCCGATAGTACCGTAAACACGGCAGACCAGGCTTCCACTCTGCTCAGTCCATAGTATTTCATGATGTTCTTCAACAACGCCGGTACATATAAAGCCTCGACGAACAATGCCGGGGAATCCTCGTCCTTTATTTTGTCGACGAGAAACACTGTGTCGTGCCTGGACAATCTCTCCACCAATCCTGGTCCCACACCGTGCGTACGCAAGTAATCAGCATTCATATTACCACGTCCTCGTACTTCTCCAATGCCTCGGATGCGATATCGGAGGCGGGACAGCCCTTGCAATGGACTGCGATACGGGCGAGCGCGTCCCGATAGGTCCGTCTCTCGTCCTCTACCTTCTGGATTGCGTCGACCAGCTCGCCGTTACGCTTCTCGACGTGACTGGCGTATTCCACAATCGCGTGAGGGTCCTCATTTACCTTGTCTCCGTCCATGCAATCTCCTCCAATAGCCTGTGCGAATACGGGATTTTTCTCGGCACGGGCGGGTACCTGGCCGTTCCGCTCCTCCTCAGCACCAAGACCTGGAACCTACCGTCATCAATATACGGGTCCTTCTTGCGGACCGTGGACTTGCAAGCCCACTCCGTGACCTTATGACGGTCGTCGCAGCCACATTTAATTTCTTCATCCAACACCACACCGAGCTTGAACATTTCCTCGAGGACGCTGATATCGTACGGCCTGGTCCCGGCCATGATTTCGTCGGCCTCGGTCCTTGAAATCACGCCCGCGTCCACCAGCGTATCCAAGCCCTTCGCATCGAACCTCGCAAGCCAGCTCACGAGCGTTTTAGAGATTCTTTTATCCACGACCTCTCCTTGCAGGAAGGCCAAGACCTTATCCATGTAATATTCACAAAGGTCCTCGGGGGATAACGTGGAATGAAAAATCTCGAAATCGTACTGCCACATTATACTGGCGTAATCGTCGTCACGGAGCGCCGTTTTATCCACTTTAGCCGGCTCGTCCAATGGAGTCGTATAAGTAATGGCAATCGGGGAGCCCACGTTCCTCAGCCTACCGAAGAACACTACGGCATATTGATTGACCTCAAAGATTTGCAACTGGTAGCGTCCCAGCCTGGAACTATACCGCAATAACGGGCAACCGTCAATCCTCACATCCCTGACGGTACGAATCGTGGTGTGGCATTCCCTGGTGGCCTGAGTCGCTGTCACACCCTCGTATTGCATCCTCCGTGCCACACACTGGGCCTTCTCGATTTTATGGGCATCGACAATGACCCGCTTCCGGCCCTTGGGCGTTCGAGTGAGCTTTACCCTCCGCTTCAGCTTACGCATGACCTTTCTTACGGTGCTGTACGAGGTCCCCGCCTTCTTGCAAGCCTGGGTTATGGGCAACCCCTTGTCCATGAGCTTGATGGCCTCTTTCGCCCTGTCCATAGCGTCGCTTCTTACGGGCATTTTCTCTTCCTCCACCTGAAATACAAGTTATAACAGTTACCGCAATCCTTACAGTACTCGCTCTTGGTGGACCCGCATTCCTTGACGAGCGGATTGTCCTTCCAACGGGCCATGATTTCGTCACGCAACTCGTTCTTTATCATGAAATACTCGGTCAAAATATGTTTCGTCCAGGCATAGGATTGCCAATGATGACGAGGTATGTTCCTTCTCTCGGAATACCGCATGAAGGTCATGACAACAGGAACGTTATACTTCGTGTAATGGGCCACGACCTTATCCGCAGCTTCCAAATTCCAAGGGTTCAACCTGAACCGCACGAACATCAATCCCTTGCAATCCTTTCGATTGGCAAGATAGGACTGGTTATCACCACGACCGTTCACCGTAAAGACCACGGGACCCGGAAAATCGAAATTGGGCACGCTCGTATTGAAGAAATAATCGTTGTATCGACGCGCTACCTCGATAACGAGCTTCCTGTCTACATTAGAATCGTTTCCTGAATTGACCCGAACCACGTTCCCTATAGTTTCCTGGAATGTTGGAATCAAAGGAGTGTCACGAGTACGGTACCAGCCTGGGCCGTTATAGAAACAGTCCGTACACCCTATCGGACATTTGCCCGTTTGGGGAATGCAATCCACAATCCTAGAATCCTCCAGTTTCGGGTTCTCGGTCACGGTCTCTTACCCCCACGGTCAGGCCCTAAGGAAGTAGGGACCCAGAGAGGCATCGCCAGCCTTCTCAGGAGCTCCGGGGACAATTGGCTCATCAGAGCAACCCCTCCGATTGCGGCCACACCTAAGGCGGCCGGATTTTTATTGAACACGTCCACCAAAGCCTCTTGGAGTTCCACAATAGACAACTTCCGTTTCGGTACGCTGGCGGGTCTGTGAATAGCAACACAGGCTCCCTTCTCCCATATATCCTCTGTTTCCAAAATTGTCACTCCCCGCATTTTACGCTAAACTCCCAGACATATCCGGGTAGAACGTAGACCTCTGGGTCCAGAACATACGGATTTCGATTCAAAGAACGACAAGCGCTCTCCTCCCAAATGTCGCCTGTTTCCATATCAGGCACCCACATGTCTATTGTGGTTTCCATGTCAAAAGCCCCCCATATTTGGTAGCTCCCATATCCTTGGTTGATTTTCTACCTCCGTAATATACCGTAAAAAGTAGGGAACCCGGTACACTTTTCGTACGGGCCGGTGTATTGCAATACAGATACATTTCTCCCACATGTCCCTCGTCTCCATGTCAATGCCTCCTTGAACGAGTAGCCGGAGCAGCCGGAGGCAACATAGTAAAGCTAGGAGTGCCAAAGGTCATTGTGGGTATAGGAACGGCAGTTGTGGTATTTACCCAGGCATCGAAATCAGAGGATTTCACTTTCGGAACCGATTTCACCTTCCGGACCCTGCGGATAGGTGGTCTATTGATAGGTAGGCAAGTCTTCTTCTCCCACATGTCCGCCGTTTCCATAATCAGGGCCCCCGTTTCCAGGAACAAGCATAGCCAGTAGAAGATATACCTGTTGTATAGGAAGGAATCGCGGCCGAATTGAATGTAACTGTCCCGGAGTTCACAGAAAAGGTCGCCCCGGATAGAGTCGTGGAACCTGTCACAGCCCAGGACGGTCCACCGGTAATCCAATTCATAGGCGGGTAGTACGGCCGACCCTCTAACTCCACACACACATTTTCCTCCCACATGTCCTCTACGTCCATGGAATCAGTCCTCCGGAAAGGCGAGTGGGTCATAGTCCTTGAACGGGTCTTCCAATTTCGGATTAAAACCCTTAATCAAGTGAGCGAGGTTCCAATCTGCCATGATAGACATGTGCTCGCCCTTTAGGTCTGTCTGGATGGATACCTCTTGCGAAACGAGCTGGCGCTTGCACGTATCCGACCCTTCCACCGTAACGCTTCCTGTCGATGTACCATCTCTTAAGCTATAACTCAATTCAATGGTCTTCAAAACCACGAGCTCCTTAACGAACGAAGGTCGGGTCAATCGAAGCCGAATTAATACTGCCAATATTGGCGCGAACTCGCCTGAATCGAAGCCGTCCTCGGAGCTCACCTGTTCAGCGATAGTATGAATCTCACCACCGATGTCGGTCACGGCCACGTCCATGCCACGAAGCACCCCAGCCACCGAAACCCGCGAAACCAAAAGTGGCTGGGTCAGGCAAGTCACTACGTCACCTATCCCAGTAAGACCGACTGGTGAGTTCGGTAAAGGAACGGCATCCTCGTAGCAGATACCCTCCTCCCAGAAATCGTAAACGTCGCTCATCTCAAACCTCAATACGGCTCAACCACTAATGCATCCACAGCACCACAGACCGGGCACTTCGTTCCGTTCACGGCCTTGTAAGCATGGTATTCGGCCTCGGTACGGAACCTCATGTTCTTGACCTTGTTCTCAGCCTCTTGCAGGACGGACACCATGTAATCCTTCCACGATACATGGCAGAGGTCGCCCTTCATCTCATAGGACTGGCCGAGCTCCTCTGCTATCCACTTCTCGACGACCGCTGTCTCGCTCCTCATAAGGATTTCCCGGGAGTAATCCCGTGCCAGCTCATCAAGCGGGGTGTAGTCCTCGCTCCAGAACTCGTCCTGGGACCAGTTACATGCTTTACAACACAACCATGCCATTAACAAGACACCTCCTTTAATTGGAGAGTTTGGCTCCTAGACGCAGGTTTCTTGTGAACTTTCCAACGATTTACGCCGAACATGGTCTCACCCGAAACTTTTTGTCTTTCTCCCACGCTTCTGCTTAACAATCAAGGAAGGCTGTGAGAAGCTCGATTTCGATGACGTTATCAGCTCCTGCTCCTGCGCCTCGGTCAATGTCAGACGCTGAAGCTGTCGGTCCACCTCCGTCTTGTTTATTCTCGTCACTTCGTCCATAAGTCCCAGTGGCTCGAAAATCTTTCTGACGCTCTCGTAATCGTAGGAGGTCCTACGCTGGACACCGAGCTGGACAACCCAGCCACCATGCTCGAACTGTTCTATGTCACGCTCGACCATCTCGTCCTTCATCCATTTCTCGATTTCCTCCTTTCTCGTCGTATACGCATCGACCCGAGACTTGCAGAGGTCCAATTCCTTCAATATACCGGCCAAGTTCTCTGACTCGATGTTCGGCACTATGAACTTGTCGGCCACTACGAATCCCTGATACGTCTCGCATTTGTGACGGTAATCACACCAGCGACAGCCACTTGATACCGTTGCAGCGGGTTTCTCGCAACTCCTGATTCTCGCCCACATGATTTTAAGGTAGTTCTTCAGCCCCTCCAGCTTCTCGTCGCTCATCTCGGTGGAGACACGAGCCCATCGCAGGAAATCGTAAATGGTATGGACCTTTTTCACCCATGTGTGCTTCTGTCTCATGGCGAGATTGTAGATACCGAGCTGAAGCGAGTGTTCCACCTCCCACTTGCTCATAGGAACGAAACCGGACTTGTAGTCCGTGATATCCGCCGTACGGAAGTCTATTTTATCCACACGGTCCAGTACACCCACGACGGGAACTCCTTCGATATCGAGAGAGAATTCCTCTTCGACGGAGAACACGTTCCGTTTCAAGATATCCCCACTCCTGCCAAACCAGCCCCGGAGCATGTTCTGACCGTCCAGGAAGGTCTTCCAAGTCAGGCACGCCGACTTGCAGGACACATCATACAACGCCAGAAGTTTCTCCAAGCTTTTATCGCTCTGTTTGAAGAACTCTTCGAGGGTTGCATGTAGCACGGTTCCCAATGTCCTTGGTGCCAGGTCGCCGTTCACTACCTCCGGGTCGGCCCTGTTCGAGTCGAGATAGAACTCCAGCTTCTTCTGGCACGACAAAAACGTCTCTATCCTATGGTTGCTCAGATACTTTATTTCCTGTAAACTACTCATACGCCCATCCCCTCTTCCGCTCTAAAGGACCCCGCGTCCAAATCCCCCTCTAGCAATCTCTCCAATGTCCTTATCCGCTCTTGTAGTCCTTTCATGGTCTTTATCTCTTTTTGTAGCTCTACGATGAAATCGGGCAATACGATTTCCTGTCCGTCCGCGGTCTTTATGACTATTTTGCCGTCGATAACCGAGACCTTGTTACCTTTACCGTCCGTGACGAAGAAATCGCCGTCTACCTGAACATAGGCCCCGGTCGAGCCCACCTTGGCACCACCGTCCACTGTAAGGGTTGCCCCAGTACCCACCGTAGTAGTCCCCGGCGTCGAGTACGTGCCGGTTGATTTAGCCATCAGCGTCCTCCTTCTTCCACAGAACCTCGATTACCTTCATGGCCTGGCCGGAAGCGTCAGCGATTTTAAGAAGCTCAGATTTGTCGCCCTTCTCCAGGAGGGGCATTCGGAACGCCTCGACACGCTCCCCCAGCCTGCGGAGCATCTCGGCGATTTCCAGGTTCGTCTCGTCGGGAAATTTAGTGTTCCGTGACTCGAAGAACGAAGCGAGCGCCAAGAAGCGAGAGGCTTGCGTCGAAAGAGCGGTATCGAGCATCACATCATCCACGGGCAGTCTATGAAGTTCCTTGAACCCATTGTTCATCTTCTCGAGCACGATTTCCGGGGTCTCGCACATGCCCTCGACACGCGCCACTCGACCCTTGGCCGACAATGCATTGAACCTCTTCTCCCGTTCCTCTACTTCGGCCATTTCCTCGGCCGTCATGTTCTTCTGACGCTCGGCCCAGAAATTCGCGGTCTCGTCCTTGTCCTGTTCGATTACTGTGGTTTTCACTTCTTCCTTCACTTCCTTCTTCTTCGGCATGTCACTGTCCCTCCTCGAAACTCTCCTTGTCTAGATTAATAGTAGTCTCCTTACGTTCGTACAGGCAACCATACTTCTTGTCGTTATCGATATAGAACTCGATACGGTCGTCACCGGCCTCTATCACACCACGGATTATCATTCTACCCAGGTCGTCGGTCTTACCGTCTACTGTAATAATTTCCAGCGTAGTTCTTGCCCCTTCAATCTTCGTGACGTTCACGGCCTCCACCTCGCATGGCATGACTCGGGTATTCGATAGCCCAGCTCCCGCAACCTGTCGTCAATCACGTCCAGGACCAAATGAAGACCCGAGGTGCTACTGTGGTGAGGGTGCGTGAGCTTCGATATTCCCTCCCGACAACCGGCAAGTAAGGCCAGCTTCTGCCTCTTGTCTATCCTCGGGTCACTATGGAGGTTGTCGATGTAGTCGAGGAAGCTCACGACGGTGCGCTTCCAGCGCGAGTCCGCCTTCTTCTCGACCCATTCCCTGACCGACGATGTTGATTCAATGCTTATCATAGTCGCACACTCGGTTGCCATTTCATGCCCCATGGACAGTACGAACGGCAAAGCTTGGAAACCATTGACACTGTTGGCCTGTTACTCTTGGCCGACGACGCGAGGCACTTGTGGTTCGTGAGCTCGCAATGACAAGCCCTTGTCTTGTACTTCGAAACTACCATGGAAATCATTTCCTCGTTACTCAGGAGTTCGGTCATAGGCCCAACCCCTTCAGTAAATTGAAAGCGGATAGCGCAATATCTTCCTTGATTTGACCGAGGGTCTGTTCCTGAACCATACGAGCAAAATGAGCTCCTGTTGTCGTACGGCCCAGGCCGTCATAGTAATCACCGAGCTTCTGAGCCACGGTCTCGTCGAGCCCCAATCTATCCTTGATTACCCTAGTATAGGCTCCAACGGGGTCCCCTTCCATATCGGCCTTATCGGGCAAAGAAATAGGAGGAGGCGAAGCAGTGGGGGCTGACCTCACCTCCTCCTTTAGCGTAAAAGTGCTAGCGTGGGGAATGTCTCCCACGTCCGGGTCGATACGGTCCACGAAATAAGCGTCATCTATGTTATGTATCTTGCCCAGCGACTCCAATGTCCTGAACACCGTCGTAATAAAGGAGTCCTGTTGGTCTCCAGTCAGCCTTAACGCCTTGCGAATCTCGGTCATGGATTGACCGGGATTCTCAATGACATATCGTAAGACTTTGCCTTCCTCTGGATTGAGGTCCAATAAGGTCGGGTCGAAGTTGTCGGCGAGCGTGGAAGCACTCTTCCGAAACAGCTCGCCAGCGTTCCTGATATCACTGGGACTTATTTCGATTACGGGTTTACCATTCCTTCGAGCAAGCCTACCGTTTGCCTTTGCATAGGACTTGACAAGGTTCAAGAATTGAATATACTTTCGGGTGTCCCTCCGACCCCTTCTCGTCAAAAACTGGGCAAACCTTTCATCCTCGGCGATTGACTCGTACGTGAAGTTGCACATCGTGGCAACGGGTTCTATCTTGACCTTCAGCCTCGACACGAGCTTGAAGTACTCGAAGAAAAACTCCTGAAAAATCTTCAATCTCTCGTCCACCGAACCCGCTCCCGTATCCTTGTCTATGTTGTCAACGATTCTCTGACGAAGCGCCATATCGTCATTGGAAAGTTTTGGAACGACGAATATGAGACCACATCGGGAAATCATTGGATATGTATAATTCCCGAAAACCTGCAGTGTATCGAACTTACTGGAATATCCTTCCTCGTAGTTCCTGGGCGGGTTACCTAGTAGGAGGAGGTTCAAACAAGCGGACTTGCGGCGGCCCGCAATCTCACCCTTGCTCAAGTGAACCTCACCCTCTGCCATGACCCCAAGCAAGGCACTCCACATATCGTCCTTCCATGAGGTGAACTCGGAAATACAAACCCTTGCGTTGTGATACTTGGGCAAAAGGCCCAGCGAAATCTTGGAGAGGTTCTGACTGCTCATGGCACCGATAAGAGCGGCCGCCCTTGTGGTCAATCCGCTCCCTGCCATGCCAGTACGAGCGATTGGACGAAGAACCATCTTCACCATGTAGTCCTTGCCCTCACCGGGGTCGGTTATCAGGGCAATATGCAGTTGCTCCTGGTGGACGACAGGCGAGATACACCAAAGGGTCATGGCATCCTTCAGAAAATCGGGAATAAGCATTTTCTTCCAGAGCTCAACCCTAATCACATTGATTGGCCTGACCTCTGTACCCGGCACGCTAGGCTCGTAATCGATGGACTCCTTGCATTTAACAAGGAACTCGTCCAATTCATCCGCTGAAAGGCGGCTGTCGAAGTCACTCATGTCCGGAGTAACCGTATCTACGAAGAAAATAGGGATTTCTTTGAAACGGGAATCCTTGAACGGGTATGGCTTACCCTTAACCATAATCCGCATACCATTTGTGATAGACGACCTAATGATGCGGACGATATCGGGAAGCCGAGCATCATCAATACCGTTCGGGTACAAAGCAACAAAATTGTGGACACAGCACCGCACAGCATTCTCACCATCGTCCATCGTGAATATGAACGCAGTTTTCTTTTCCTCGGTCGCTTTCGCCTTCTTGAAAATGTTCACCGCCCTCGCCCTTTGCTCATAATATCTATTAGGAACCTCGCCAGATAATCTCGTATAAGGTCTTTCTTCAATGTCAACAACGTTGCCAATGAACTGAAAAGTTCTAAGGCCGTCGCTATGAGGCGGGCCACACACGGTGCAATTCTCGACCGTACCACCGATTGTTACCGTCCCTTCTCCACCACACGTCCCACAGTTCACCAAGGAAAGGTTCGTCCTTACCACATCTATACTTACTATACTTTGTTGTTGTGACCGCCACATTTCGACTTTTGATTTGATGTACTGGAATACTCTGTCGTCGCCCATCCCACGTCGCCCCCACTGACGGGCTGATACAATGTTAGGTCAAAAAAAAGAAAGAAAAGAAGGGCTCCACCTGCGAGCAAGCGAACCCTTCCGACCTGATTGGAAAGGGCTCTACCACTTGTCGCAGACCATGGGCTTGACGACGTGATAGTCTTTTTTACCAGGCTTCTGGACAACGACCTTGACGAACTTTAGCTTTATCGCCACTGTCGGGTCCTTCCAGTTGAACTGGAGATATTCGTTCATGGTCTTCCGGGCGACACCGCTCAGGAAGAAAACGCCGTTCGGAGCCATCGGAGAGTCGGGTGTCAATCTGTAGCCCGTATAATCGCTTCCGGTATCCTCCGAAGTTCCGTCGAAGGTGCTGGCGATTTCGACCTTGTAGAGTTTGTTAAACTCCATATCCAGCTTGTCGCCCATCTTCTGCTCGCTTTCCCAGGAATCGAGAAAACTCGAAACCTCTGTATCTATTTTCTTATCGGCCATGGTTCTCACACCTATGTGTTGCGCAACACAAGTTGCTAGTCTTGTAATATTGGCCCGTTAATAAAAGGGTTTTGGTTTATTGGATGCAAAACAAAAATGTTAAATTGACTTTTTGTTTCCACGACACTAATACTACCGTTATGCCACTAAAACTATTTTGTCCAATAATCCCTTTATGACCAAATACACCAAATACTCGCCAACAGTTTTAAGTGGTTCCGGTTCTCATACGGCTTTAAATAAGCAATATTTATATGTAAGGAAATTATATTCTAGAGTACCTGTGCGAGAGGTCATTATTATGGGCGATGACATTAAGAAATTGGAAGCTCCGCCAAAAGCTCCTTCCACACCGGGCGAAGAAGCCAAGGCTGAACCGAACGATGATACCTTTGTGACCGACGAGAAGCAAGAGGCTCTCGTAGAACCCGACAACATCGAAGCATATGGCGTGAAGGACGTTACGAAGGCCGATGTCGAATTCGATAATCCGGTCCTTCAAGCCGTACACACCCACCCGTTCTGGATAACACTCGGTATCCTGATTGGAGTCGCAGCCGTCGGAGGAGCCATTGTTACCGGCATTAAATATGCCAAGTGCGGGAGGCTGTGAACATGACATGCGGAGCGTGCGGTACGCCACCCGAAAGCAAGGGAGCGCCCAAGGGCGAAGTTCTCGAGTTCGTGACCCGGCACCCGATTGCAACGTTCTTCCTCGGCCTCGCAGCCGTTGGTTGGACACTCGCTGTTACTGGAGCCATTGTTTCTCCCTGTGACAAGCAAAACAAGGGAGTGTGATTGACATGGAAACCAACACCAAGATACTCATAACCAGCGCAGTAGTAGGCACGGGCGCTGTAATCGGCTATTTATTACTGACCTCGAGAGGTGCACAGGCACAACCTCCGACAACAGGAGTGACACCCGTTGCACCCACAACAGAGTGTGCCTATCTCGACGAATCCGTCAAAGGAAGCACAGCCTACACAAGAGAGCCACAGAACTGGCCGGTCGTGGAAAATTACCGTGGCGTACAAATCTACAACCGTGCCGGAGGATACCACATCTTTACCACGGAGGGTATCAGCGAGGCAGCGAATATCACTGATATGAGAAAAATGATAGACGACGCATGTGCCAAGACCATGGGTTGCCCAAGCTGCCAGTACGGTGCCGATGAGACAGTTCCTTACGGATGGTCTGGACGGACCATCGGCAATTACACGAATGTCTATGGGGCGACCGATGATTGGCAAGTACTATAGGAAGTGGGAACCATGGAACAAAAGACCGCCCTCATTATCGGTGGAGCCACCGCATGTGCACTCGGTATCGGGGCGCTTGCGTACTGGTTGACCACGAGACCCATACAGCAAGGACAGACCACCGCCATCGTTGACAACCCACCAGTGGTTCCTCAACCACCTGATGTTCCTCCGACCCCGGTCGGGCCGTTCGATAAGTGCACAACGCTGATAGGAACCAAGTGCACCGTTGGCGAGAACCTGACCGAACAACAAACCTGTCTGGCAAACAGATACTTCTGGTATGATTACAATGATGGAAAAGGAGCTCGCTGCTGGTTCAACCCGGACGACCGCGTAAAGTAGGTGCACAAAAATGGCAAAGGCTTATAAAATTCGTCTCGCCCACACCGTCGACGGGACACGGCTCAGCGTACCATGCAAGCTTGTTTCTATTAAGTCCACGGATATCGTTCCAAAGCCGAAAATCACCAAGAAGGACGAAACAGGAACCCCTATCAAGAACAACGCCAAGACCTCGGTCTTCAAGTCCAGCCTCGCCAAGTACATGGATACCAAGGACCCAGCAGACATAGAGCCGGTCGCTGGCAAGACCACGACCGTCTATATCAACGATAAAGGCAATCTTGTTCGGGACGAGGACGTTAAATTGTTCTTCCAAGACCCGGACACGGGCAAGGAAGTCGAAGTCGACCCGCTTGACCCAACGATTGGCAAAGGAGCGGAGGTCGAAATCCAAGCAACTCCCAGTGTCCAGGAAAAAGAAGAGTTCCTGATTGAAAAGACGTTCACTCTCACATGCGACCCACTGGACGCTCCCGCGCTCTACAAGATTGCCGAAGCCCTTGAAAAAGAAGGCAAGATGGGGGTCATAGATATTGTGGTCTCAGAGTCCTTCGAGAAGTTCGTGGGCATGATTGTTCCCAACATTGACAGGACCAAGGGAAAATTCTCGGTCACGGTCTATGCCACGCGCACCAAGCTGGAACCGGAGTGGCTCGATGTCGATGCTCCGGCTATTGCAATCCCGGCTGGCAAGCCCGTCAAAGCACGAAAGGGCAAAGAAATCAAGTTGCCAGGTGCGTCCGAGATGTTTGACGCTCCGGCCTCCGCGGTCACGTTTCTATCGGCTCCTGATTACAACTTCGACCGACCTGTTAAAGTAACGTTACCTGGAGCACTCGTTATCACAGAGGACATGTGGCCCGAAGCCGAGAAAAAACTCGATGCTCCCAAAGAGAACGTTACGAACTGGCTACGAGACCTCTTCCTATACCGAAAAGGACGTATATCGAGGAAGGAACTCGAAGAAAGTATGAAATCGTGGAAGTCGGTATACGACAGAAAGACCGTTCTAAGGTCTCTCCAAGAACTGAAAAAGGAAGGATACATCGAGGCGAGAGGGAACTACCTAGTGTGGCCCATGCAACAGCATATGATGCTACACACCGCTCCCGAAGACGAAGGAGCCGAGCTCGCCGAGTAAGGAAGCCGGGCCGTCGCCCAATCCGAGTGCAGAGACACATTGTGGCCCTCGGGTCAAGAACCGGATGCCACCGAGATGGTCGATGTAGACAAGCCCATGACAGAGTTCGATGCGCCCGAAGAGAAACCCGGAAACCCACTTGGGTTCATCGAAG
>Ga0315274_10004868_pt1 | contig 19714 bp, 14 predicted proteins | sample YL17G02_20_MG_FD_203700 | JGI IMG/M metagenome (GOLD analysis project Ga0315274, IMG submission 203700) | Sediment microbial communities from Yellowstone Lake, YNP, Wyoming, USA - YL17G02_20 | ecosystem: Environmental > Aquatic > Freshwater > Lake > Sediment | place: USA: Wyoming | collected... | reverse complement strand
CGGCGTGGTCTTCGCCAGTCTCCGGGCCGCCCAGACGTTGGCACCGGACGAGATGCCGACCAGCAGGCCGTAGTCCCTCCCCAGTTGCCGGGTCGTCTCGATCGCGTCGTCGTCGGTGACCTCGATTACCTCGTCGACCAGCGAGACGTCCAGGACGGCCGGGATGAAACCGTCGCCGATACCCTGGATCTGGTGGAGGCCCGGCTCGTGTCCCAGGAGGGCCGACACGTCCTTGGGCTCAACGGCCACGACGCGGATGCTCGGCCGCTGCTCCTTCAGGAACTTGCCGACGCCCTGGAGCGTGCCGCCGCTGCCGACCCCGGCGACGAAGCAACTCACCTCGCCGCTCGTCTGGTGCCAGATCTCGCGGGCCGTCTCCTCGTAATGGACGCGCGGGTTGTCCGGGTTCTCGAACTGCTGCGGGACGAAGATGCGCGGGTCGGCGGCGGCCATCTCCTGCACCCGCCGGACGGCCCCCGGCAGGCTCTCCGCCGCCGGCGTCAGCACGAGGTCGGCCCCGAGGGCGCGGATCAGTTTCTTGCGCTCCACGCTCATGTTCTCGGGCATGACGATGCGGACCTCGTAGCCCTTCAGGCGGCCGACCAGCGCCACGCCGATGCCCGTGTTGCCGCTGGTGGGCTCCACGATGATCGACCCGGGCTTCAGGCGTCCGTCGCGCTCGCCGCCCTCGATCATCGCCCGGGCCACGCGGTCCTTGATGCTCCCGCCGGGGTTCAGGTACTCCGCCTTCGCGAAGACGTTCTCCCCCTTGAGGCGCACGAGCGGCGTGTTCCCGATGAGGTCCAGGATGTTGTCCGTCAGCATCGTCGGTCCTCCGTTGCAGGGCCGTCGCCACACCCGTCGCCGCCTCGGCGCGACCCGTTCCGTTGCCGCGTCACGCGGGCTCAACTCAGTTTGGCGATCAGGCGCGGCCCCAGCGCCCGCACCAGCGCCACGGGCATCCGCCGCCAGACCGCCATCGCCAACCGGTACTTCCCCTCCTCCGGGGCCGCCGCCGGGGTCTTCCCGCCGGGCGGAAGCAGGTAGTGCCAGTAGAGCGGCACTTCCTCGGCACCCCACTGCTTCTTGAACTGGTGGGTGCCGGAGCCCCGGGCGCTGCGGCCGAAGTCGAAGCACGCCGCCCCGCCCTCGCATGCCGCCTTCATCATGCCCCAGTATAGCAGCATGTTGCCGCACAGGCCCCGGTGACGCCAGTCGCTTGCCGCCCAGGGCAAGTGGACTGTTGCGCCATCCACGATCACCAACGACCCGCCGACCGGCTGCTCGTGGAGCCGGACGACGAACACCCGCACCGCGTCGCCGAAGGACGCCGCGAGGCCCTCGAAGAACCGACGGCTGTGCGGCGGGCTGCCCAGGTCACGCATGTTCCGCGCGTAGACGGCGTGGAACTCACCCAGCAGCGCCGCCCCGCCCTGTTCCAGGGCCACGCCGGCCCGCTCCGCCTTCCGGACCTGGTTGCGCACCTTGGCGTCGAACCCGTCCCAGAGCGCGCCCGCGTCACCCGGCAGCGCCAGTTCCAGCCCGATCTTGTCCGTCCGGGTCTCCAACCCAGCCCCGAGCGCTGCCGCCTGGCGGAGTTCCACCCACCGGCACCGCGTCTCGCTCATCAGGTTGCCCGCCTTCGCGAGGAGCGCGGCCGCCGCGTCAGCGTCGTCCGCGAGGACCCCCGCCGCATCGAAGTAGGGCAGGCTGCACAGGTGCGTCCCGAAGAGCACGCTCTTCTGGAGGACGAGTTGCAGGACTCCCGCGACCGTCTCGCCCCGCCGCGCCGTCAGGTAATACGGCCGGTTACCGTAAACCCGCTCCATCACCTCGCCCCACCGGGGATCGTGGAAGATCGTCGCGTCCGGCCGCCGCGCGAGGTACGCCGCCCAGTCGGGCCGATCGTGACAGACGTCGACCCCGACGGGCCCGGACGCCGCGCGCTCCGCATTGTCGGCCTCGACCCGATCCACGCGATGGACCTCGCCTTCCGTCAAACGATGTGCGACCTCGCCTTCTCTTTCGGCAACCCCCCGCCGCGGGGGCGAGAAAAAGGGTGGGTCCCGCCTCGCGGCGTGCCCATGCCGATCAGACTCTTGCCTCCTGTCCTTCCCGGCCGATAAACTCAGCGGGAAAGGCGGGCGGCGCGGCCTGCCGCCGCCGGCGCCGATCGCCCTGGAACACGACTTGGCCGAGCGACTTCCATCCGAAACAGCGAGCCCCGTCCGCCTGGCGGCCGTCGGAGACCTGCTGCTGGTGACCGACCCCGTGTCGGGCGCCGCTCTGCGCGATGCGGCCGCCGTGCTGGCGCCCGTCGCGCCCCTCCTGGCGGGTCACGACGTCGTCCTGGGGAACCTCGAGTGTACGCTGCCCGGCGGGGGCGAGATCGTCCCGACAGAGCCGCGCGTCATCGCCACGCCCGAGGCGATCCGCGGCATCCGCGCGGCCGGGTTCAACGTCGTCTCCCTCGCCAACAACCACACGTTCGACTGCATGGCCGACGGGTATCATCGCGTGCGCGCGCTTCTCAAGGATCTCGGCATCGCCTGCTTCGGCGCGGGGCGCGACCTGGACGAAGCCGCCGCGCCGGCGGTTCTCGAGGTCCGCGGCGCCCGCGTCGCCCTGCTCGGCGCCGTCGACCAGCGGAGCGGCGCCACGCAGTTCGCCGGCCCCGGGCGATGGGGCATTGCGCCGCTCGACCTGCCGCGCCTCCTCGACCAGGTCCGCGACCTGCGCCGCCGCGGCGACCACGTCGTCGTCTCCGTCCACTGGGGCGAGGAGCGGTTCCTCGTTCCCTCGCCCGAACAGATCGCCCAGGCCCACGCCCTGGCCGACGCCGGCGCCGCGCTGGTCCTCGGCCATCACCCGCACGTTGTCCAGGGGCTGGAGGTCCGCGGCCGCGCCGCAATCATCTACTCGCTCGGCAACTTCGTGGCGAGCGAGGTCCCATTCACCGACGGCGGCCGCGTCACGTGGAACCGGACGGAGCGGACCGGGTGCCTCCTGACGGCCGACCTCGCCGCGGGCGGCGCCGCAAATGTCCGCCAGACAGCCACTTACGACACGGGCCGCCACGTCAAGGCCGACGGCACGGGCTTCGGCCAACGGCGATTCGCCCGGGCCAACCGGGCCGTCGAGCGCGGCGTCACGCTCGGCCGCTACCGCCGCGAACACGTCTGGATCAAGACGGTCCGGCCCATCCTCCAGCGCCTGAGGTGGTCGCGTCTGAAGACGCTGCGCCTGCGGCACGTCGGCCGCGCGCTGGCCGCTCTCGTGGGCGCGGGGCGAGCCCGCTAGGCGCTTCGTGCCGCGCGTCAGGCCGGCGTCCCGAACCGCCCCTGCGCCTGGAGTTCCTCGGCAACCTTGCTCACGACCGGCCGGTACTTGCCCGACGGCGCAGGCGCGATGTCGTCCACGAGTTCGACCACGACACGGTCATCGCTCCCGAGGCGGGCGCGCGTCGCCGCCTTGACCTGCTCGACGCCGTCCGGCGGGAACTGGTCGTCCACCGCCAGGACGACACGGATCTCGCCCAGGCGGTCCTGGCGGACCTGGAACTTGACGATCCCCTTGATCGAGCGGCAGATATAGATGAAAGAGTACCCGACGACCCACTTCCCCTGGTTCGTGACGACGAACTCGACGGCCCGGCCGCCGCTGACGTCGATCCGCCCGAGCGTGCGGCCGCACGCGCACCGCTCCTCGGACAGGTGCACGATGTCGCCCGTCCGGTACCGGATGACCGGCATCACGCGGCTCACGAGGCTCGTCACGACGAGTTCCCCCTCGCCGCGGGTAGGCTCGAGCGTCGCCGGGTCGATCGTCTCGAGGACCAACTGTTCGTCGTTGGTGTGCATCGTCTGCCGGTCGCACTCGTGGCCCACCAGGCCCGCCTCGCGAAGGCCATACGAGTCGTACACCGGCAGGCCGAACGCCTCCTCGATGATCCGGCGGTTCACGTCACCGAGCATCTCGGAGGTCGTGCAGATGACACGGGCGCCGGCCGCCTTGACCTCCTTCAGGTCCACGCCCACCCGCTCGGCCATCCGGGCCATGAGGACGAAACTGCTCGGGTACCCGAAGATGCACGCCGGCCGCCACCGCTTCCACTCCTCGACGTACTGCACGACGCGCTGGGGCGTGATCTCGAACCCGTTCGTCAGCCCATCGTTGACGAACCAGTCGCGCAGATGCTTGATGCGGTCCTGTTTCGAGAGTTCGACGGGCGAGCCCCAGAAGTACATCTCCCGGTCGCCCCGGTTGACGCCGACCCAGCCGTGGCCGCGGATGCGGGCCGCGTTGATGGCAGCCTCGCGGTTCGAACTCGCGTAGAACTGGAGCGCCTCGTTCGTCGAGCCGCTCGTCCGCACCAGCATGACGCGCGGCCCCTCCTCGCGCCAGACCATCTCGTCGCGCCGCGCGCGGAGCGTCGCCTTCTCCAGGAGCGGAAACCGCCGCAGGTCCTCGAGCGACCGGATGCCGTCCGGCGCGATGCCCCGCTCGTCCATCACGCCCCGCCAGTAGGGCGTGTGCGTGTGGGCCACGGCCGCCAGCGCGCGCAGCCGCTCCAGCCGCAGGGCCTCCAGGCGCTCGCGCGGCCACCACTGGCTCGCCTCCAATTCCTTGAGGATGGCGAACGTCCGGCGGCCCAGGAGTCGCTCCTGGATCCGGAAGAAGGTCCTCGCAAGGATCGGCAACATGCGTCTTCCCCCGCCCTCCGGCTACGTCCAGTACAGCCGATTATACGCCTGGACGAGTTTCCGCACGACGGCCCGCGCCGCCGACAGGCGCGGCGGGGGCACGGCCCGGGCCTCGTACTCGCCCTTGGCGACGGCCTCGGCCACCTCGGCAAACGATCGCGCCGGGTACCGGTCGCGGCGGTCGGCGAGCCAGCGGCACAGGCGCTCCAGGCGCCGGGTCACGATCCGGTTCGGCCGCCCGCCGTCGTACTGAAGGTTGCGGACCTTGAACAGGCTGAAACTGTGCAGGATGAGCACCGCGTCCGCCCCGGCCCCGCAGATCCGCTCGATGGCCTGGCGGCACTCGGCGAAACTGACGCCCACCAGGTCCAGCGGCTTGGCGGCCTTGAGGCCCGGCACGCGCGGCTGGTGGAACCCCGACAGGGCGAGTTCCAGCACCTCCCCGTACCAGCGCGACCCATTGTACGGATCGGCGGCGCTGAACCCGCACTGGCCGCCCGCAAACGGGAACGCGTAACTCGAGTCGATCCGGATACCGACGGCGGCCAGGTGCGCCAGCGTCGCCTCGGACGCCGCCATGTTCCCCGCGCGGAAGGCCACGGGCGCGCGGCCGGTCCAGCGGCGGATCCGGTCGCGGCCCTCCTCCAGGAGGGCGCGCTGCGCCTCGGGCGCCAGGTCCGTCAAGTCATCGGTGTACCGATGCGGCAGGCCCTGCTGCTTCAGGCCGAAGTGCTTGTGGGTCGGATGCACGTGCAGTTCGACGTCCTGGCCGCGGCCCATGAGGTACTGGCAGACGGCCTCGGCCCCGCCGGGATAGCCCTGCTCGTCGGTGAAGGCCTCAACGAAGAAGGTCCCGACCAGGTTGCTTCGGCCCAGGATGTCGGCGATGAGGGGAACGCCGAGGCGGCGGCCGCCGTACTCGCCCATCATCGCGCGCGCGGGCGGCACGGGCCGCAGGAGCGGGTCGCCCCACGCGCCGCCCATGCTGCACTCGACGTCGACCGTGATGTGGACGCCGGGCTTCACGCCGCGCCCTCCCGCGACTCGGGACCACCCAGCAGGTCGACGCGCCGCTCCCTCAGGCGGCCGGCCATCGTGCGCAGGTCCACCCAGAACGGTTTCGGGTCGCGCCACCAGAAGGTATCGTCGCGCGTCCACGGGCCCGAGTTCCAGACGAACCGCGCGAGGGCCGACACCTTGCCCGGCCGCACCTGGCCCGGCGGCAGGGGATCGCCGCGCAGTTGGGCGAGCAGCCAGTTCGCGTCGCCCCCGAGGATGCGCGTCCGCAGGCCCAGCCGGTACGGCCCGGGGCGCATCCGCTCGGGCTCGAAGCCGCTCTGCCACAGAAGCAGCGGCGCGTCGAAGCCGGCCCGGATGACCGTCGGCAGGCCGCCGATGAACCGCGGGTTGATCTCCAGAAAGATGTATCGGCCGGTCGACGGGTCATAGTGGAACTGAACGCCCGCGACACCCTCCCACCCGATCGCCTGGAGCAGCCGCACCGCGTCGCGCGTCACCTCCTCGTGCCGGCACGTCACGCGCTGGACCGTAACGCCGCCCGCCAGGGGCATGTGGTGCTCGCCGAGGTACTCGCCCGTCATGACCGCCTCGCCCCGATGCATGAGGACCTGGATGTGGTCCTCCGCGCCCGGGTGATACTCCTGGACGAGGACGTTGGCCGCGAAGGGGGCGACGCGCTCGTGAAGTGCGCGGAGTTGTGCCTCGTCTTCGGCGTAGGCTGCCTTCCACGGTGCGGTGGCCGCGCCGCCCGGATCGTTCTGCCGGCTCGTCCTCAGCACCAGCGGGAATCGTAGCGGCGGATCCACCTGCCCCGCCAGGAGCCGGTCGAGCGTGGCGCCGCGCGCGACGGGGATGCCCAGCCGCTCGGCCAGCCGGTGCATCCCGTCCTTATCGGTGGCCCTGGCGAACGCCTCCGCCGGCGGGCTGAAGACGCGAACGTGCGGCTCGAACCGGTCGCGGCAACAGATCAGCGCATGATGATAGGACTCCGCAATGGTCAGGACGCTCCCGACGTCGAACTCCCGCGCGAGCGCCTCGATCTCGTCGGCGAACACGGGCGCAGTTGGCGCGTTCTCGATCCGCCAGGCGCCGACCGAGTGGCGGCTGTAGGCCGCCAGGCCCCGGTCACTCCGGCAGACCGAGAGGACCGCGAGGCCCGCCCGTCCGAGGCTCCGAACCACCCACAGGCCGACCTGAGAGTCGCCGATGATGGCCAGGACCCGGCGCTCGCGGGGCGCCCGTCGGATCAGGTGTTCCCTCGGTGGCCGGATCGGCTTCATCGCGCGTCGCCCGCCCTCCCCTCCGCGCGGCCGAGCACCTGCTCGAGCACGCCGACCATATCCGCCGCCGCCTCGGACGACCGGGATCGCGCCAGGCGCTGGAGGGCGAACACCCCCCAGGTCGGGTCGACGCTGCCCCGAAAACCGTGCGAGAAGGATGGAATGCTCACGCCCGTGTCCCGCGACCTCCGTTGCCCCGCACCAAGCCCGCCAGGGGCACGATCCCCGTCAACGCCCGTCGCCTGTCTCCCGCGCGGAAAGACGGCGGTAGAGTTCCTCATACCGACCTACCATACGGTCCATGCCGTAGCACCCGCACGCACGGCGGCGGGCAGCAGCGCCCAGCGTGAGGCACAGGTCCGGTGCGCGGGCCAGTTCGCCGAGTGCCGCGACGAGGGCACGGACGTCTCCCGGCTCGACGATCCGGCCGCACCGGCCGTCATCCAGCAGTTCCGCCACACCCCCGACACGAGTGGCCACGCACGGCAGGCCGCTGGCCATGGCTTCGGCAAGTGCGTTCGGATGCTGCTCACTGTCGCTCGTAAGCGCAAAGACGTCCAGCGCCTGAAGGAACGCTGGAACGTCGTCTTGATAGCCGACGAGTCGGAGCCGGTCCGCGAAACCCAGCGACGACGCCAGGCCAAGCAGACGGGCCTGTTCCTCGCCCGCGCCGGCGATTCGGACCTCCACGTCGAGGCCCGTGGCGGCCAACTCGGCGCCGGCCCGCATCAGCAGGGCGTGGTTCTTGACGGCCCGGAGGTTGCCGACCGTGCCGACGACCAGCGGCCCCCTCCTGGGGCCGGACGCAGCGGGCCGGAACCGGTCCGTGTCCACACCGTTGGGAATCACGTCGCATCGCGAGGGCCACCCGTACTCACGGACCAGCACGCGGCGCGACTCCTCACTCAACGTGAACAGGCACGTCGTCATACGCGCGAGGATCCGGAAGGCCAGTCGCCGTCGCAGGGGCATGCGGCCGGAACGGCCGAACCCGTGGAAACTGAAGATCAGCGGGACCCTCGGCCGTGTGGCAAGCCTGGCAACCGCAACGTCGGGCCAGGCGCCCCAGTTTCGCGCGTGGATGACGGTTGGCCTGAGGTGACGGATCAGCGCCAGGAGCCGTCCAGGCAGGCGCCACTCGTTGGGCCTGGCGCGGAGGCAATGGATGGCAACCGACCCATCGAACCGGTCCTGGATGAAGGGGTCCCCTTTGAGGCAAGCGACTGAGTGCCGGAGCCCCCGCCGGACGAGTTCGTTGACGACGCGGCTCATGGCCAATTCCATGCCGCCTGGCCCGAGGCCCGGGACGACGTGCAGAACATGGACCCGTCCGGGCTCCGCGTGCACCACAGTTCCCTTTCCTCTCGCCCGTCCGTCCCGCACCGACCGCAACGCCTCGTCGGGGCCGGCCTGTCGGCTCTCCGGTCCGCGCCTAGCGGTCAGACACGCCCTCCGGCTTGCTGGGTTTGCGGATCATCCAGGAGAAGAGTCTGCCCTTCCTCGGGAAGCCCATCCGCCCCAGGGCGTCAAACGCCGACCGCGCCCACCCATGCCGCCGGAGCATTTCCCCACCGAAGTCCGTCATCAGCAGACTCTCGACCTCGTAACCCGGAAAGCACCGCCGCAGCAGGTCGTCCGGGTACAGACCCGCGCCGTGGTCGGTCTCGCCGCCGGTGTGAACATCCACGAGTTCGCGGAGTTCGGCCAGCGAGAGCGGCCGGGAAAGACGGCCTTCCTTGAGGAGCGCCTCGTTGATGCCGTCCAGGTGCTCAACGGCCTCGTCGGCCTCCGGGGCGCGGCCCAGGCGGCGCCGGACGCGCCGGAGGTTCCGCCACGGCGACAGGTACCAGAACGCGTGCCAGATCACGCGCTCCATGCCATGGACGAACCTCGATGAGAAAAACGCGGCGTTGGGCTCATACCCAAGACAGAAGAACCCGCCGGGCTTCAGGATCCGATCGACCTCCGCCAGCACGGCCTCGGGGTTCGGAACGTGGTGGAGGCCGGCGTTCATGGACACCCAGTCCACCGCGCCGTCCGGCAACGGCAGGGCCCGGCAGTCCGCCTTCAGCGTGGGCGTCCGGTCCGCGCGCTCGCCCAGCGCCGCGCGGGTCCGCCGCAGCGCATCCTCAGACAGGTCGAGACACATGATCCGCACGTTCGGCCCCAGCCCGTCCAGCAGGACGCCGGGGACAAAGCCCGTGCCCGTGCACAGATCGACCCCCAGGGCGCTGCCCGCCCCGCGCAGGCGCGGGATCACCACGGTCTGCCAGAACTGGCGCTCGACCCCATGCCGGAACTGGTGGACGCTGTTGAACTGCGCCGCCTGGAGGTCGTGGTACAACTCGTTCACCCGGCACACCAGTGCGGCGCGCGCGTCGCCCGTCTTCCCCGCCGGGCGGCCGAGCGCCTCCTCGAACACGGCGACCACGTTGCCCACCACCTCGTCCCACGACCGGACGGCCGGAGATCCGCGAACCGCCTCGGGCGACCAGGACCGTGCCAGGACGCGCCGGAGGGCGTCGGCAAGCGCGGCCGGGTCGCGCACCGGGACGATCGCGCCGTTCCCGTCCGGCCGGACCAAGTCCGGCACGGCGCCCACGCGCGTCGCGACGACCGGCGTCCCGCACGCGAGGCTCTCCAGGACGACGTTCGGGCATCCCTCGCGCCACGATGCCAAAACGCTCGCATCAGCGGCGCTGAAGTAGAGCGGGATCCGCTCGTAAGGCTGCTTGCCGGCGAGGACCACGCGGTCCCGGAGGCCCAGGCGCTCGACCAGAGCCGACAGCGCAGGGCGGTATCCTTCAAGTTCCCCGCCGACGATCACGAGGCGCACGTCGGGCGGTAGTTGCGCCAGGGCCTGGAGGACCTCGCCGTGGCCCTTGCTCGCCTTCAGGTGGGCCACGGTCACGAGCAGGCGCCCGTCCTGCGGCAGGCCGAGACGGCGGCGCGCGGCGGCGCGGTCCTGCACCGAGAAGAACGTCCTGTCCACGCCGTTGGGGATCACGTGGACGCGCTCGCGCAGCGCGCCCAGGTCGACGGCGATGTCGGCCATCCGGGAGTCCACGCTGATGACCGCGGCCGCGCCGCGCAGGGCCTCCGCGCACTGGCGCTTCATGCTGCGGCTCTCCAGGCACGGGTAGATTTTGCCGCGCAGGGTGATCGCGTAAGGAATGCCCAGACGCCGGGCCAGGCGGTGCACGCCCACGCCGTCGGGCCAGACGAAGTGGGCGTCGAGCAGGTCGACCGGGCGGCGGCGAAGGTACTCCTCCAGCCACCCACGGACGCCGGCCGCGTAGAGGCGGGCGTCCATCGTCTTCAGGATGCCGGGCACGTAGAGGAAACGGGGATAGTGGACCGCCAGGCCGCCGTGCTCCTCGCGAGCGGCCGGCAGGGGCCGCAGGCGGCTCAGCACCGGGAAGACGGGCACGGGGCTTGCGACCTCGAGGTCGACGAGGCGGCCGAGCGCCGCCAGGCGCTGGAGGATGAAGACCCCCCAGGTCCGATCGACGCTGCTCGGAAAGCAATAGGAGAATGAGAGTATTCTCACGTCACGGCCCTGCCGTCGGCCGCCCCCGCGAGGCGACCCGTTGGAAGACCTCCCGATGCCGCGCGGCCATCCGGCCAACGCCGAACGCGTCGACGGCCCAGCGGTGCGGTCGCTCCGGTTCGCCGAGCATCAGGCTGCGCCCCGTGAAGACCGCGGGCCAGGGCATCCGGAGCACCCCCGGCCAGTGCGACGTAGGGTGGACTCCGGCGCTCGTGGACACTCACGACGTCGGGGCAGAACCGTCGGAAGATCCCTCGCAGCCGCCACAGGCAGCCGACACCATAGCCTCGCGTGCTGCCGAGGCATGCCAGCGAGGGCATCCGGCCTGCCGGTTCTCAGGCGCCTTATGTCCGGTACGGCGCCGGCTCGCGGGCCCGGACTCGGACACTCACCGTCTGCTCGCCCCCAACCTCCTCAAGTAGCCCATGGTCTGCCTCGAGACTCGCCACAACCCGCTCCAGACAGACCGGAAGCATCAGGATCCACCAGAGAAACTCGACGTACAGCAAGGTCATCGTCAGACAACAGCCGAGCAACACGGCCAGAGAGACCATGATGCCGAAGGCGAGATAGGTGACGTCGCCGCGAAGCGCCGCGGGCAACCGGTCGACCTGGCGCAGGACCTTTCTGAGGGTCCAGAACGCGTTGACGATAAGCGCCACGAAGACCAAGGCCCCCTGGATCCCGAGTTCGCACACGCACTTCATATAGGCATTGTGGGCGTCCTTCCCCGGATACTGGGGCAGATAGCGGCCCACCGTCTGGTACCAGTTTCCAGCCCCGATCCCCAACGGGTGGTCGGCCAGCATCCTGAGCCCGCCTTCGGTCAGGACGATGCGGCTCTGGGCCGAAGCGTCTCGGCTTTCCTCGCCGCTCGTGATGGTCGCCGTCCGACTGATGAACTGGGGATCCGCAAGCCGCAGGCCGCCGATCAGCACCACCACCATCCCCAGGATGATCTTGACGCGGTGCTTCTTGGGGGCCCCCATCGCTGCCACCACCGCGCCCAGGGCCAACCCGACGACCGCCCCGCGGCTGCGCGTGAGCACAATCGCGTTGACGGTGAAGACCCCCGCGGCCAGGCAGAGGGCCCGCCCCAGCCACCCGGTGCGGAGGAACTGCACACCGATCAGCGGCACCATGGTAGCACAGAAAGCCCCGAAGTAGTTGGCTTCCACAAAATCCGGTCCGCCGATACCCTCCAGACGGCCGCCGGAGAACGCCGACCGCGACATCGTGAAGGCCCTCAGGCCCAGCAGAAGGGCGCCGCCGACCAGCACCCAGAGGAACCACTTCAGGCGATCCCGGTTGCCGACGACATGGGTCAGCATCATGGTGAAGACCGCGATCTTGGTGACCTTCAGCGAGGGGTGATCCCACTTCTCGTATCGACCGACCGTTGGCTCCCCTATCAGCAGCGACAGCCAGACCACCGCGAGGAAGACGAGGAGCAGTTTCTCCTGGCTGAGGAGCAGGGGCTTGCGGAACTCCAGTCTCCGCCAGTTGATCGCAATGCCCACAGCGGTCACCAAGGCGAGGACGTACGAATACCGGATGCCCAGGACGCGGAGCGGGGCGTTCCACCATTGGGTATCGGGCCCCACGCAGTAGACGCCTGCGTAACCCAGCACGCCGAGGAGGGGGACAGCCAGGGCGCCGGCGGCACAGCCGACGAAGGCCAGGATGAAGAGGATGGCTTTCAGTGACATCGGTTCAGGCGTCCCTGCTTCAACGCGGTCCCCTTGTCCTCCGGGCCGGGCCGGCCTCCGTCGTCTTCCGGGCGCGGCCGGCCCGCCTGGTCGCCGGCCGGCGCAGACGCACACGCGCCGACATGCTCCGGGTTCCCTCGCGGGCCGACCGAAGGTCCACGGCAACGACCCCGTCGAATGACGTCACCAAGCACCGCCGCCAGGCGCTCGGCCATCCGGCCGCGCGTGAAGGCCGACCGCCCCGTTCCCACGGACGGCGCCGCCGGACGGGCCCGTCCCTGTTCGCGCACGATCTCGCGCAGCGCCGCCGCCACCTCGCGGGGATCGTCTCCCCCGACGCTCCACACGCGGCAGCCTCCCCGGCACAGAACCTCCAGGGCCTCTCCGCCAGCGGCGACCGCCAACACCGACTTCTCCAGGCCGACGTACTCGTAGGTCTTGGCCGGCACGGGCGCGAGCGTCCCGTCTTTCCCTCCCTGCCCGAACAGGACGGCCACGTCGGCGCCCTTCAGATACGCCAGCGCCCGCTCGTGCGACGTGGGCGACATGACGCGCACGAGATCCACCACGCCGTAGTCCCGGGCCAGGGCCTCGAGCGGCCGCCCGTTGTAGTCCGTCCGCCCGAGCAGAACGACCAGCAGCCGCGCCGCCTCCCGCGGGGCCTCGTCCCGAAACCGACGCAGCCCTTCCAGAAGCGGCGACGGGCTCCTGAGACCGTAAAACGTGCCGGAGTGCAGCATGACGCAGCGCCCCTCCTCCACGCGCTCGGCGCCGACGTTGTCGATCCCTTCGGCGTCAAAGCCGTTGAGGATCGTGAGAAAGCGGCCGGCCCGTTCGGGGTAGCGGGCGGCCAGGTGCTTCCGGATGCCGTCCCACGCACACGTCACCCGCGTCGCCCTCTGGACGACCAACCGCTCAAGCGCATCGTCGACCCACCGGTGGGAGGCGTGCGGAACCTTGTGCCACGCGCTGCCGCACCACGGATCTCGAAAGTCCGCCACGAACGGCAGCCGCAGCAGCCGCGAGAGCGCCGCCCCCAAGAGGTGGCTTGTCCAAACCGGCCCCGAACTGTAGACGACGTCGGGTCGGTGCCGCGCGGCCTCACAGAGCCCCGCCCACACCCCCGGCACGAACCAGCCGACGTTCCCGTCGGGAACGCACAGCCACCAGGAAAGCCAGCCCACGGCCCGGCGCATCGCGCCCGGTCGGCTCGACGGCGTGCCTTGCGGTGCGCCGTCGTCCGGCGCCGCGGCCGGCTTCTTACGGTCGGACCCGCGCCCGAGCCAGCGGGCGGCAAGATTCAACAGATGCGGACACGCCGTCCGCACCACGCAGATCTGGACGGGCATCCGCGCGAGCAGTCCCGTGTCCAGAGGGTACTCGCCTGTCGGCCGCCCGGTCACCACCGTCACGTGCCAGCCCTGCTGCACCAGGCAGCGGCAGAGCGCCACCGTGCGGTGCGCCCCCACCGCGTTCACGGGCGGGAAGACATGGGTGATCACGAGGGCTGACCTCGCGGATCGCATGGCTGTGTCCTCGCCCGCCCTCGGGCCTGGCGGGTCAACGGCCCAGAAGCCCCCGCACCACCCGGACGAGCCAGTGCGCGCCGGGGCGCAGAATCTTGCGGCCGCTGGCGCACTCGACGCACTCCCCCCCGAACGCCTTCTTGTACTCGTAGACACCGTGCTCGGGCGACCCCGGGTCGGCGGCCTCGACCTTGCACCCGCTCAGGTTGAACCACCGCGCGCCCTCCTGCTTGTAGCGCCGGATCGTCTCCCAGAGCAGCAGCGTCGGCGCCTGGACCTCGAGGCCCTTGCGGCTGTGGCCCGAGAGCATATGGTAGACGAGGCCGTTGAAACACGTGAACAGGCCCGCGCTGACGACCTCGCCATCGGCGACAGCCCCGACCAGTCGTGCGAGACCCGATTCCATGAGCACCAGCACCGGGTCGGCGGCACGGATTCCCTTGCGTCCGATGTCGCGACCGCCGCGCCTGGCGATGCGCTGGCCCGACTCGATCTGGAGGCGGCGCAGTTCAGCCGCGCCCCCCTCGCCCGACAGGTCCGTCAGCGACACGCCTTGCCGGGCCGCTTTCTTGATGTTCTTGCGGCGCTTGTACTCCAGGGTCTGCCACAGTTCATCCTCGCTGCGCTGAAGATCGAGCACAAACTCCCGCCGCGCGATCATCTCGAACCCCAGACCCTCCAGTTCCGGCCCGCCGCGGCGAGAGGCGGAACTACCCACCGTCAACTCCACGCACGCCGCCTGTCGGGCATAGCCTTCGACTGCCTTGAGGAAGTCGGCAAGGGCAGCTTCATCGCCGGCGGACACCGCGGGCGTCGAGTCCAGGACGAGACGGCCCGTCCACGGGGCCAACCACGCGCGGCCGGACCGGACGTGGAAGGCCAGTGCCATGCCGGCCGCCTTGCCGTCGCTGCCCACCCAGTCCAGGAAGCGCGGCCGTGCGTTTCGGTCCGCGGCCTGAATGTACCGCGCCCAGGCGGTCGAGTGGTGAATCGTGCCGCCCATCGCGCACAGGCGGTCGTCCCACCCATCCGGTGCGACGCCCTCCGCAGCGTCTAGGCGCATGCGTCCTCTCCTACTCCGGACGCCGAAGCGGCCCCCTGGGCCTGAACGTCGCTCTCCAGGAGATTGGCGTCGATGAAGAACTTGCACGCCCAGTTGAGGTACTGGTACCGCCCGTAGGCGCCGTCGACCGGGAAGGACCCCTTGACGCCGCCGCGCGTCTCGGCCGGCCCGTCGAGGCGGACCGTCCGGCGAACGTATCGGTTGGCCGCCAGGGCGGCATCCCGGTATCGGACGTTCCCGGTCTCCCGGTGCAACAAAAGCCAGCAGGCCGCGATCTGGACGGTTCCCGTCAGACACGACCACGGGACGGCGGCGCCCCACGAAGAGTCCAGGCGGCCCGCCAGGAACCCATCACGGTTGATCGCCGCCAGCAAGCCGTCCGCGGTCCGGCACGCCGCGCCCAGCAGGGCCGGGTCCCGGCCGAAGCGGTACGCTTCGACGACGCCGCGCAGCGCGTACCCCAGCGTGTGCGTCAGCGGACGCGAGGGATCCGCCAGGCAGCACTTGCCGAACCAGCCGTTCCCGCGCTGGTGGCCGAGAGCCCACCGCACGTTCGCCAGAGCCGCCTCCTCATAGCGCCGGCCCGGGGCGACCCGCGCCGCCTCCAAGAGGCCCCACGCCACATGGGTGTCGTAGGCCTTCTCGCCGGGCGCCGTGAGGGGCGACGGAAACCGCCGCCAGCAACCGTCCGGATCCTGGGCTTGGACCAGCCAGTCCGCCGCGCGGCACATGGCCGCATGATACCGCTCGTCGCGGAACTCCCGGACGCCGGCCGCTAGGCCCATGAGGACTTGGCCAGTGTTGAACGGGGTCGGTACTGCCGGGCTGGAATCGATCGTGCCAGCCTGGAACCCGCCGTCCGGAAACTGAATGGAGACCAGCCAGTCCAGCATCCGACTGGCGCGAACGCGGGCACCCTCGTGGCCGGTCAGTCGAGCATAGTGCAGGAGTGTGGGCACTATGTAGCCGGTTGTCTCGGGGTAGGACGAACTCCAGCCGTCGATGAGACTGTAGTGCCGGGCCACACCGCCGTCGTGGTATTTCGAGGAATCGTGGGCCCGTCCCAGCCAGCCGACCGCCTCCCGCACCGCCCGGTCAACTCCGGCATCGCCCGCCGGAAGCCCACGGCGGTCCTTCCTGTACTCCGCTCTGGCCGCCGCAGGCAACTTCATGCGCTCCCAGGCGTCTGCTATCGTCTTTCCTAGTTCTCGGAGCATTCGTCTGCATCCTGACGTGGAGGACCACCTTTTCATTATGCTATGGCGGTTCGGCTCACCGCCACCCAAGCGCACGTCCTAGCATCGTCTCGACCAAACCGAACGACAGGAAACCCTAGACCTGAAAGAAGGCCCCGTCAGCTTTCAGCCGGTAATAGTGTGCGGGGTCTCTCATCTTTACCACCCGAGCCGGACAACCCGCAACGACAGCCAGAGGAGGAACGTCCGAAGCCACAACCGCTCCCATTGCCACCACGGCCCCCTCCCCAATAGTCACCCCAGGCACGATCATGGAACGAAAGCCCATCCACACGCATTCTCCTACAGTCACTGCCTCGCCCAGGCTGGTTTCGTCGAATGGCAGCTTGGCCCCGTCAAGATAGCGGTGATTGTCCGTCCAGATGGCACACTCATAGCTGATGACGGCGTGAGAGCCAATCGTCACACCACCTTCGCAGTGGATGAGGGTACCACCTTGGATAATCACGCCGTCCCCGAGAGTCAGATTCTCTGGGCTGGATATCCGCATCCCACTGGCGAGTCGACAGTTCGCTCCCATCTTGCCAATCCGACTCGACCAATCCTGATGGTATTCTCGCCACTTTCGTGCTGTCCAGATCAATGACTTGACGACATCAAGCATTGGGCTCACCTCCCCCAACAGTGCCTCCCAAGTCCCCACGCCTATTGGCCATGCCTCCCTTGGGCTCACGGGTTGGCTCGCTTGTACAACACATGAATGTGCGATCTCCGCTGACGGTGCCAAGACATCCGGTTGTTCACGTAATCGCAGCCCATCGCCACCAGGCTCCGCCCCCTCTCTGGCGGCTGGCCGCACTTGGGACAGATCGCGTGCTCCCAATATGCATACGTATGACCGATATGGTGGCGAATCCAGAGCAGGAAGCGGCCGTAATCAGTGCATTCGCCGCTGAACACGCTCCGGACCGGCCGGAATCCCGGCAGTAGCCCCGGCATCGCGGATTCGTGGAATGTGCGAAGGTGGCCGTATAGCGTGTAGTACTCGCTGCAGGAGCGGCATCTCACCATGATCTGATTGAGGTCCTCGGCGTTGGGCACCGCGATGAGCGCATACACACAGGTCACCCGGGTGATCTCCGCAAGGGCGCGCCTGTAGCGGCCGTCGTCCAGGTGCTCGAGCACTTCAGCGCATACAATCATGTCGAACGACAGGTCTCGGAAGGGCAGGTGCTGGCAGTCGCCTAGGACCCGCGGGCCCTCGCAGCGGCGCAGGGCCATTTCGCTGTAATCCGTTGCGACGACCGCGAGCCCCCGATCTCGAAAGGCCTGTGTGATGACACCGGTTCCGGACCCAATGTCCAAAAGGGTTTGAATGCCTTCTGGAACGAGTTGCATCATGGTCTCCAGCCGGTTCTGGTCCGCCGGCGTCCAACCCTCGCGCGTGAGGTTGGCCGCAGTATCATAGTGACGCTCGTTGTACAGCAACTGGTGTTTCATGTGATGGGCTGCCTCACTCTTCTGACGGCCACGCGGCCTGTGCGGCCCTGCGGACGCACGGCATGCGCGGGCCTTCTGCCCTACGTCTGCGACCGCACTCGATTGCGGCCCACCCACCCCCGGACGAGCCGGAAGAGGCGCTCGCGGTCGCTACGGGGAACGAGCAATACGACAGCGATCACGGCGTAGCCAACGAGGGCCGCAACCACGTCGGCCGCGAAGAGGCCCCATGAACTAGGCGGAACGACTCGCACGATCAGAAGGCACCATCCGCCGAACAGGGCCGCTGAGGCCCCCGCCGCAACGGCCAGGCCCAGAAACCGGCGCCACCGTATCCCCAGCAGGTAGTTCGCTCGCCACGGGATCACGAGCCCACGCACCAAGACCATCGCAATCAGGCTACCCAGCGCTACGCCGTAGAGGTCCAGGTCGAAGACCAATACCAGCACCACGCCGAGCCCCAGATTCGCGGCGGCTTCCACGGCGCTGAAGAGGGTGTCGAACCACACGTATCCCCGGGCCCAAAGGAGTGATGACGGCGCAAACGAGTGCAGGGCCAGGAGCCTGGCCAAGCTGAGGATGGCCATCACGGCGGCCGCCTGGGCAACGGCGGTCTCGTCGAAACCGGGACCGCCCATCCAGAGTCGGATGAATTCGCGACCGAGTAAAATGAAGCCGAGGTACGCGGGCAGCCCAAACATTATCGTCATGCGAATCTGACGCAGGTAGTACCATCGCTCGGACTCCTCGTCTCCGCGGGCGGAGGCCTTTTGAAGCGATGGGAAAAGCGTCTGGCCGATGAGCTCCAGGAAAGACCAGGTGTAAAACACCAGCATTGCCCCCACCGAATAGGTTGTGACGGCGGCCACGCTGATGATGGCGCCAACGACAATCAGGCTGGTCTGGCCGATGACCTTCGCCGAGGCCCGCCCAACGAACGCCGCAAGCCCATACCCCAGCAGTTCTTTCAGCCGCGCCCAGGTCAGGGCGAGAGGCCATGCCTTCATCGCGGGGTAGACGCGCCGCGCCAGCCACCAGTTCCCGCCAAGGCCGATCCCGTGGCACGCCACCACCACCGCCGTCATGCCGAGCAGTCCATGGCCGCACTTCAGGACGAGGACCATCCCCCCCGTGCGCACGGCCAAGACGAGAAGATCCACGCCGCGCGCCAAGTCAAATCGCTCGTGTCCCGTCAGGACGCTGGAGAACACCGCCTCCAGGGCGGAGCACCAGACGCCGATCGCAAGCACAGGTAACAGCCAGGCCACGAGGCCCTGGTACTGTGGAGGCGACGTGGGGAAGAAGACCGGGAACAGCAGCCCCGCCACGAAGCCGGCGGCGAGGATCAGCAGCCCGATCACCGAGAAGAAACCGAGCCCCGTCCGGATGGTCTCGCCGACGCTCTTGTGGTCCTCCCGGCCGAGGTAGAAGATGATGTATCGGCCCGTGCTCGACCGGACCCCGATGTCAAACAGGCCCATGTAGCCCGTCACGACGGTCAGCAGGCTCCAGATGCCGAACTCCGTCTTGCCGAGCGTGTGGACCACAAACGGTGATAGGAAAAAGAGCGCGACCATGTTGGCCCCGTGGCCAACCCAGTTGGCGAGCAGATTGCGGACGTGGACCTGGGCGCTGCTCATGGCGTTCCCCCCGCGAGGCCGGCCACGGCAGCGCGCTGAAGGTGTGAGCAGATGAAACTCACCTTCTCCTGCCAGGTCTCGGCGGCCATGGCCTCGACACGCGCGCGCCGGGCCTCCGGCCCGGCGGCCAGGCAGGATGCAACCGCTTCCACAAAGGTATCGGCAGAACCCGCAATGCGGATGAGATGCTCGTACGGCAGGACCTCCGGCATCGGCGTGGAGACCACCGCCAGTCCGGCGGCCAGGTACTCCCGTAGTTTGATGGGGTTGACGGCTCGCGTCAGTTCATTGACCTTGAACGGGATGAGACCCACGTCGAACGCCCGGCAGTAGGCCGGCAGGTCCTCGTAGCGCTTCCGGCCCAGGAAGTGCAGGTTGGCCGCGCCCCGGTAGGGCGCGAGGTTCACCGTCGAATCGCCCAAAAGCACGATGTGCCAGTCCGGCCGCCGCCGCGCCACCTCCGCCACAAGGGCCAAGTCCACCCAGTCGCGGATCAGGCCGAAGAAGCCCAGGATCGGGTGCGGGAT